>Ga0136642_1001332_pt1 | contig 10787 bp, 12 predicted proteins | sample LowCatLa1302831Y_FD_115313 | JGI IMG/M metagenome (GOLD analysis project Ga0136642, IMG submission 115313) | Freshwater microbial communities from Lower Cathedral Lake, Yosemite National Park, California, USA - 13028-31Y | ecosystem: Environmental > Aquatic > Freshwater > Lake ... | reverse complement strand
TACTCTTCGGTCTTGGCTTGCAAGAGCCTGCAGAGTCCTCAGCAATACGTTTGAACGTTCCTCAATTGCGGTGTCTGGGGCTCAACTCCCTTTTTGTAGTCAGGAATGCACAAGTCCCAGGCGTACCCTCCTAATTTTCATTTTCAGAAGGTTACGGGTTTGACCATCGACAACATTGACGTCAAGGCAACACTCAAGCGCGTCCAGGTGCTGCTCGATGAAGAGCCTAATCTCTCGCCAGCACTCCGATCGACCCTCGAGGTCCTGATCCTCGTCGTTCAGCTCATGGTCGGCCGCCTCAGCCTTTCAAGCCGCAATAGCAGCAAGCCTCCATCGACCGATCGCTTCCCCACCCCAAAGAAGCCTAAGGAGGGCTAGGGCCAGAAGGGCCGGGTCGGTACCACCCTCAAGCCAGAGGGTGGGATAAACCCAAGTTCCGCACTTCCCCAACCGTTTTGTCGGGTTTCAGTGGTTGACGCCCCAAACAAATCAATGGGTTAGAGTCCGATTCGGTGTGGATTTCGGGCTTTCTTGTAGTGTCACGCCGTTAGATTCAGGCCTTTGATAGGCTAGTCATAGGCGTGATATCGTGGGCACATGTATACACGCATCACCCGTTCAGGCGGAAGAAGTTATCTCCAGCTCGTCGAGTCCTTTCGGACCGATACAGGCTCTGTGCGTCAAAAGGTCATCGCCAACCTGGGTCGCCTCGATCAACTCGAACCCAAAGACCTCGAACCCCTGATCAATGGCCTTAATCGAGCCATAGGCAAAACCACGAGCGATGCATTCACGCCCGAATACGAGAGCGCCAAGGCATTTGGTGATGTCTTCATGCTGCACGAACTGTGGCATCAGCTCGGTTTCTCCAAAGTCATCCAGAAGGCACTCCGATCCTCCCGTCGCTCCTTCGACGCGGAAGCCATGGTTCGCGCCATGGTGTTCAACCGTCTCTGCGCGCCAGACTCAAAACTCGGTTGCCTTGAATGGCTGGAAACGGTTTCCATACCCCACATGCCCGAGGTGGTCTCTCACGATCACCTTCTTCGGGCCATGGATGCCCTTATGGATAACGCCGAAGTGGTCGAGAGCCTCATGGCTGAACAGATGCGGCCCCTGTTGGATCAGCAGCTCTCTGTCGTTTTCTATGATCTGACCACCGTACGGATTCACGGTGAGGGGAAAGTCGAAGATGACCTCCGTGCCCATGGAATGAACAAAGAGACCGGAGGCATCGCTCGCCAGTTTGTTCTTGGCGTCGTCCAGAGTGCCGATGGGCTTCCACTGATGCACACCGTTCACCCCGGCAACATGGCCGAGACCAAAACCCTGCAGTCCATGGTCACCCAGGTGCTGGCCCGTTTCCCTGTTGAGCGCGTCATCCTGGTCGCTGACAGAGGCCTTCTGAGCCTTGAGAACGTGGCAGAAATCACCCAGCTGGCTGAGGATAAAACGCGAAAGCTTCAGTTCATCCTGGCGGTTCCCGCCAGGCGCTACCAGGATCTGAATGATATCTTTGAGACGCTGACATTTGAAGAGGGTCTTGCCGAAGCCACTTTCGTAGGCCACCGCCTGGTGGTCGCTCATGATCCTGAGCGAGCCAAAGAGCAATCGGCTCGCCGGAGAAAACGGATACAGGAGCAAGTGGACTTTGCAGAGAAGCTGGTCAGCAAGCTCAATGCTCAGGATGAAGGCCTCACCGAAAAGGGGCGCAGAGCCTCTGATCGTGGCGCCTACAGCCGCTTCCAGCGCTCTGTCGCCGAAGCCGAGCTCACTCGTTTCATCAAGGCTGATTTTCAGACCGATCTGTTCAGCTATGAGGTCGATGAAGCAGCCATCACCAAGGCTGAACGATTTGATGGCAAGCTGGCTCTTCTGACCAATGTCAGGGATTTCAAGGCGGAGGAGATCGTCTACCGATACAAGAGTCTCGCCGACATTGAGCGGGGGTTTAGAGTCCTGAAATCAGATCTTGAGATCGCCCCGGTCTACCATCGATTACCCGAACGTATCCGCGCTCATGCACTGATCTGCTTTATGGCACTGGTGCTCTACCGCATCATGAGGATGCGACTCAAGGCCAACGGAAGCAATGCGAGCCCGAGCAAGGCGCTGGAGATCCTGAGGAGGATTCAGCAGCATCATGCAAAGGTGGGCAGCAAGGACTTCAAGGGTGTCAGCAAAACCACCCCAGAACAGCTCGATTTATTCACCGCACTCGAAATCAGAACCCCGAAATAACCGCTGTAGTCACATTTTTCGATAGGCCATCCCTGTCAAATCATAGGCTTGCGTCACGAACTGCTGAACCTGGGGGTTTGGGAATTTCGATATCGACAAGGAAGCGGATTTTGTGGTGATAGATCCTTCAAGGAACATCACCTATGACCTGACCCTAAAGCACATGTACAAAAATCCGGATTCCAATACGGCGCGTGATGCACACCTATTCGCTGTCATCATGCTGGCGCGAGAATCGGTCGTGGCAGAAACCTATGTCAGAGGTCGCAAGCTAAAAACCTCCAAGGATCTGGCCTAAATGTGAGCTGCCAACTACCTTCGGTAATGCCATCAAAGAAAGAGGCACTTTAACCAAGACCGATCACGAGGGCTATTTTATATGCGCTCAAGCATCACGGGTTTATTGGACCAGCCGCGCGTTGACTCGGCTTTTTTCATGGGTCCAATGCTTCCAGAAACAGGAGGGGCGCTTGGGTTTGAGCGGCTTGGTCGTTTGACCTGATTACAAGGCCTCTTCAAAAGTCGCTACAGTCAATCATGTCAAGCCGACCATCGACAGCATCTTCAAAGAACGGTGGCTGTCCTACTTTGCCATCATAAACGGGCTCAAAGACTTTACTCCCGATGGCCTCACCAGAAAGGCTTTTTCCATCAAGCGTCAAGGCTATTTGCCCAACCCAAATACCAGGATGCTCGCCCTTAAGATCCTTGCCCGCCTGGTTGCTGCTCAAACTAATCATGAGACCATCCCCCGATAGATTGTAAGAAGCAGTTCCTGTCAGCTGGCTGATATATTGGAACGGGGTGGAAGTCTCTAAAAGCACACCATGCTGCAGACCACCAATCAAGGATATGGGCTGTTTCTTTGTTTTATTCACTGGCTCCACAGCCAACTTCAGTGTCTCCCGCCATTGCGGAAGGGCCGGCTGCCTGAGTGAGAAACAAAAGATCCCCCCCTTCATGAAGGTCTTTGCGTCAGGATGAGAAGATGCCTCGGCGATATATGGATTGTTGGTGACAAGCAAAGCAATGCCAAATAAACCAAGAGCAAAACCACCTTTGTAATACATTTTGACTCCAATCTCGATGAGGGCAGTTTAAGAGAAACCCTAAAAGTCTTTCGTGGACAAATAAAAAAACCCCAAAAGTACAGGAGACACCGTCCGTCATTGAATGGGTGTCTCCTGGCGGAATCATTTTCAAGCCAAATTTTTTCAGAAATTGACGTAAGATCCTGCCGGCATCAACACGCTGAATTTTATTGATCCTCAAAGCCGATCTGCTTCTTTTATAAACTTTTTCAGCAGGCGAATTCGCGATTTATCAGAGGTAGGGACAGGCAATAACTTCAGCGGGGAATCTAAAAGAATCAATGCTCTCATCACCATTCATCGAAAACTCTAGAATGCCATCCACCTCCCCCTTGAGGGCCGAGGGATTGATCACATAAATTGTGGAGCCTGAATGCAGCATGAAGGGTTTTTCAGCGTCATTCTCACTGAGGCTCATGCTTATCCTTAAATCACCATTAGCATCCACGGTCATGGCGCCATAATGATAATGACAATGAAAGCTTCCATTATCGAAATTGTCGGTGCGACAGTTTTCTCCCACAACCGATGATACATCTCCGACTGTCTTAATGACGCGTAATGTTATTATCTGTGAGCGACCAGGAGTGCTGCCAATTGTTGGGGCGGCCATAATGCATATTCTATTATATAGTCGCGCTATAAGCCACAGGATTAACGACGAACACCAAAAATAATAAAACTGATTATGCTCTCGCCGCCAATTACTTTATTAGGTTATTAATACGCATAATATTAAAAATACGCTAATAATCAGATACACCCAATCGGCATGCGGCCATTTCGAGAGCCAGATATGACGCAGTTAAGGCTTAACTGAAAACCCAGCTAAGTGGTTAGCGGGAGTTGGCCCCGTCTTTCAAAAAAGAGCCCGCCGCCTTATAAATAACTTCATATTATTGCAGATTTTTGGTTTAAGGAACCACCGATACCTAAGCGTTCCGGCAATATGATCCACCCTCCCCAACGCACTTTAAACCCGATCAGAATAAGGGTTTTCATTGCAAACAGGTTTTCGGTATTTACACGATACATTTAGGTACAACGCGCAATCTGACAGAACGCTTAAAAAGCCCTTACAGCATCAACAACTACTTAGCCCAGCTTCGAAAGCGTGAGCCAGAAAACAGAAAAAGCTGGGGATTTTGACGACCAGGGCATGCTACAAAAGATGGGGATGCGGATAAAATCATGGACTACTTGGCCGGTCTATCACAACGCGCCAAATCTGCCACGGGCTTGTTTTCATATTCTTGTGTGTAGCAGTCACTAGTGAACTGAATTGAGGGATTTTTTCTCGGAGAACCTATCTTAAGATGCTGGCCAATTTTGGAGGACTTTATTCCGGATCCGCAAATTTGGTCATACTCGGCGCGGGTCTTTGGACATTCTGCCGGGCCAAAAACCTGGTAAGAACTGGATGTTGTTATGGGACAAGAACAAATGATTTCAGTATCCTTGACCTGCCCTAAACCCGGAAATACCTTGCCTGAGGTGTTACTGAAGCAGATGCCTCCATCGCACTGCGCATAAGCACCACGTTTGTTGCAGCTGTAGACAGCATATTGAGTAGAAGATGGTGGACTATACGTGCTCACAATGTAGGCACTTCCTTGCGAAATACCCAAAGCATTTACCGTGCTGATGTCATTGTTTGGGGGATATGACTGTGTCATACTGACGCTGTTTCCATTCATCTTTGCGCATTTTGCGTATGTAATTCCGTCAAAATTCCAGGTATCGGCACCAGCGCATAGGGCATATGGCTGCTGCGGAAGGTAGGCGAAACTATCGCACGCTGGCTTTGCAAAGGACGATTGAGAAATTAATATCAAAAGCGCTGGCAAAAAGTTCAATATCAGCCATGTGCCTCTCAGGTTGCCAATGTTCATAGAGCACTCCTTGGTTCATAAAAAAATCAAGGTGCCAACTAGAGGCCCTCGCACGAATATTTTCTGAGTGTTTGCAACAACCCTTCTGCCGGCGACTGGGCAAGAGCTTGATGATTAAACCTCACCCTGCCCGATCAAGTTGCCGCTCTCAAATAAGACTTCTCAGCAGAGATTACTACAAAACTAATCATCTGGCAAGACCCAAAACTAGCGCTGACAGAACAAATGCCTTTCACATATAGATAGGGTTGATCCCGCTTCTTGGCTGCACCTCAATTAACTCTCTGATTTTTCCACTCCGAGGGACGTAAACCCAGCCATGAATTTATGGCTGCTCATCAGAGCTCCACGCTTCTTGGATAATCGAACTATGTGCAAGATTTTGCACCTGCTCGATGACATTGAGCTCGACCAATCGCATCGCTCGCTCGCGCTGAGTCGGCAGACCCTCAATTTCATTCTGATTGAGCCGATAAAGATCCTCGGCTCGCTCAGTCCAGTTGAGTATCGATTGAGTCTTGGGATCGCGCTATAAACCAGTCCAAGTTTTACGCCACACCTCCCGAGAATCAATTTTCACTTGGCGATGACAGGAGTAAACTAGCCTACGAAGTGTTAAAACGGTCAATGTATAAGGTAGAAATCTGATGTCCAATACAACACCAAAAGTCGCGACAATTTGGCGGTATCCCTTAAAATCCATGATCGGAGAGGAGTTGAACGCGTCCGAGATAACACCCCACGGTGTGCGCGGTGACCGAGCCTTCGCTCTACTTGATATTGAGACCGGTAAGATTGTCAGCGCCAAAAACCCCCGAAAATGGCCAGACATCTTTTTTTATCATGCAGCTTATGTGACGCCACCTCTGGGTGCTCAGCTGCCGCCAACCCGCATCACCCTCCCCTGTGGCAAGAGCCTGCTCAGTGACGACTCCAACGCCAACGCCGAACTTTCCGCAGCGCTGAATCGCCAGGTTGAGTTGTGCGTAGCAGCTCCCGAAGAACCAACCCTAGAACAATATTGGCCAGAGTTCGCCGGTCAGGCAAATGAAATCAGTCAAGAGGCCGTTGCCGGCGACGCCCCAAAAGGCACATTCTTTGACTATGCCACCATACACTTGCTGACCACCGCATCGCTAACAAAGCTGAACGAACTATATCCACAGGGACGGTTCGAATCCCGCCGCTTTCGGCCCAACATCGTCATCGACACTGGCGATCAAAATGGCTTTTTTGAAAACGACTGGGTTGGCAAAACAGTCCGCATTGGAGACTCTGTGCGCCTATCCATCACTGACCCCTGTCCACGCTGCATCATGCCTACCCTTGCCCAAGGTGATTTGCCCCGCGATCTTGATGTGATGAACAAAGGTATTTTGCAAAATCGCGTGATGGTGCCATTTGCTGGGAGAGCCCTCCCCTCGATTGGCGTTTATGCCCGCGTTATAGCCGGCGGCACGATCCACCATGGCGACGCTATCATCGTCGAAAGATAGGTTTGGCGAGCGCCTACGATCCTTAATCCTTTGAGACCTAAGGAGCACTGAGGCCAGGTCATCGTTCCGTCTGTTCTGAATAAATAACCGAAGGTCACGGGCCTCCACACACAAGTCTTCTGTTCGCAGGAGTTCGACAGTTTGCGCCTAAAAATGTCGGATTTTAAGCTTCTTCGCTATGAGAAATCAGTCACTTAGGTGCCCAGGCCGTGGATTTCTTGTGGTGGCACGCCAAACCTGGTTGAGCCCTCTATTGACAGGTCATAATAGCCATGAAAAGTAGTGGCATGCACGTCAAGATCACCTCTTCAGGCACCCGCCAGTATGTCCAGCTCGTCGAGTCCTACCGGGACGATGGCGGATTGGTCAAAAAGCGGACCGTAGCCAATCTCGGTCGAGTCGATCAAATCAGCGGAGACCTTGAAGCCGTCATTCGCGGACTGATGAAAGTCTCCGGTCAAAACATCGTCCCACCGGAAGCGCCTGAGGTGGCCTTTGAAACCGCCAGGGCCTTTGGGGACCTCTGGGTGCTAACAGAGCTCTGGAATACGCTGGGCTTTGATGGTCTGCGCAAGGTTTTCAGAACCACCCGACACACTATCGACATCGAGAGCTGTATTCGCGCGATGGTCTTCAATCGGCTTTGCGATCCTGACTCCAAGCTGGGGGTTCTTCGCTGGCTTGAAACGGTTGTCATGCCGGGGATTCCAGATCAGGGAATCACCCATCAACAGATTCTGAGAAGCATGGATGCCCTCGTCGATCATCAGGAAGCGGTTGATCAGGTCACGGCCACTTTGCTGCGCCCCTTGATTGATCAGGATATGTCGATCGTTTTCTACGACCTCACGACCATTCGTGCCGAGGGAAAATCTGAACAGACGGGTGATGTCCGGCACTACGGCATGAGCAAGGAAGGACTGATTGCGCGTCAGTTCATGCTGGGCGTCGTGCAGACGGCTGATGGTCTCCCGATCTACCATGAGGTCTTCGACGGCAACACCGCAGAAACCAAAACCCTGCTGCCGACCCTTGAGAAGATCCTGAAGCGATACCCCTTCATTAAGCGCCTCATCCTGATCGCTGATCGGGGGTTACTCAGCCTTGAAAACATCAGCGCTCTTCAGGAGATCGTGCTTTCGAGCGGAGAGCCACTGGAATTCATCATTGCCGTGCCGGGTCGTCGCTATTCTGACTTTGCAGACCTTCTGGAGGGTTTCCATGCCCGTGAGGGCGGATCGAAAACGGATGAATCAATCGGTGAGATGGCCTGGAAGGATCTCCGCCTCGTCGTGGCTCATGACCCCCTGCGTGCGGCCGAGCAGAAGCTCAAGCGCGACGAGAAGATCAAGACGTTGACGGCAGAAGCAGCGCAACGGGTCTCCAAGCTCGATGCTCAGGACGAGGGTAAAAAACACCGTGGCCGCAAGCTTTCAGATAGCGGGGCCAAGGCCCGGTTATACCGCGATGTCTGTGAAGCCCGTCTCAGCAAAATCATCCAGGTGGACCTCGAATCTGAAACCTTCGCCTACGAAATCAATCAGCATGCGATCAAGCTGGCCGAGGCCATGGACGGTAAGCTGCTCCTGGTTACCAACACCCAGGACCTTCGGCCTGAAGAGGTCATCATCCGGTACAAGTCCCTTGCGGATATTGAGCGAGGCTTTCGGGTCCTGAAGTCGGAGCTTGAGATTGGGCCGGTCTACCACCGACTGCCGGAAAGAATCAAAGCCCATGCCGCGATCTGCTTTATGGCGCTGATCATTCATCGCGTCATGCGAATGAGGCTCAGGGACTCTGACACCAAGACATCACCAGAGCGGGCCCTCGAAGTTCTCAGAAGCATCCAGCGCCATCAGGTGACGCTAGGTGCCGGCAGCAAGCCCCTCACGGGTCTTTCAACCATGACCCAGCAGCAAACCGATTTATTCAAGGCCCTTGATGTAAAAAAGCCCTCGTCTACTCAGAATTAGGCTATTGTGGTGGCACGTTTGATATGCCACTATTATAACTATCATATAGTTACGTCACGAACTGTTGAACTCTGGTGTTCGGGATGGAGATAAACGGGGGCCGAATCCCCAGTTGCTCTCCATCCCCGTCGATTTCTGGCGCGGTCATTTTTAGTGTTACTGAGACTATAGAAAGAAATGTCACCCTTCATGCCCACACTAAGCCCTACGTAGCAGGGCATTGAAGAATATGAGAATCTGACACTTCAAACTGATCCATCAGTAAACACCGAAAACGCTGAAAAAGCTCGAACAGCATCAACGATTGCTCAACCCAGCTTTAAAAGCGTGAGTCCGGCAAGGAAATAAAGAGGAAAGATTATCCCTAACTCAGTGGCCAAGGCATGCTACAACCGATCTGTAGCACGGTTTCGCCTGTTGGATAGGTCTTTGAAAGATGGAGCCGGCGAAAGGATTCGAATAAGCCTATATGACAGGCCGCATATGACATGATAACCATACCTACCGACACTGTTACCGTCATACCTCTCACAATTCAGGCCATCAAGCTCACCAATCAGGAAAAGAACCAGCGCGAGTAATCTGTTGATCCGTTGTAGCGTCCGCGAGTGTGAAGGGGCCCAAGGATCTGTATTCAGCCAGTAAGGAGAATCAGCTTTTTTCTCCATACGCGCTTCGGGCTTGGAGAGGACTCCCTGATGCCCTACAAAGTCATAATTGATCGCTGGCTTTGGCCGGATGTTTTGACCAATCAGGTCATCTCAATCGCCAAAGCAAAGAAAGCCATCACCGACTATAAAAAGGCTGCCGGAGAGCCTGAAGGCATCTTCGAATTGATGGCCTTCTACTGTGAGCAGGCTATCGGTTTCGCCAACTCCATCGGGTTTCAGGATGAAGTCTATTTTGACGCCTTGGTGAGAATGTTCGAGCAAACGTTAAAACAGCTTCCCGAAATTCCTGAGCGTCTCCAACAGGTCCAACGTGAACGACTCTCGCGGATCGCCGGGGAGACCCGTGATCTTGGTTACGGCGTCTTTGATGATCTTGATGGCCTCCTTTCAAACTATCAGCCCTCAGAGTAAGGCCGTGAAAAAGGCAATCGGACGTTGGCGAATCACCTCGATGGTAATGTGGGACAACGACTTTATGGATGCAGAGGTGCCGGCCCACATTACCATTCATAAGAACATGCAGGGTGATTTCCAATTCGGCTTCGTGCAAGGCGAAATCGACGGTCGCACCAGCCAGGAGGGCGACCTCGTAATTATCGACTTTTCCTGGTCTGGGTTTGATGAGAATGACCCCGCAAGTGGTCGAGGCTGGATGCAAATCTCAGGAAATACCGGGACCGGATGCTTTTATTTTCACATGGGTGATGAATCCGATTTCACGGTGATCCGCGAGGATCTTCCCGCCAACTAGGACGAGGGGCTCACCCCCACTACCAAGATGGGCTGCTCACCTGACTGTAGCCCATTGCACGGTAGCCCTTCTGGCGCTTCTCCCACATCCGAAGAAGCGCTGGGTGACCTGTATCAACGAAATCGATGATTGAGACCCCGGACTTACCCATCGACTGCCTATGAAGACGGCCGGCATACTGCTGAAGTGTTCCCCTCCAGGATATGGGCATGGTGAGAACCAGAGTATCGAGTGGTGGGTGATCAAATCCCTCGCCCACCAACTTTCCCGTAGCGACGAGGATACGTGGCTCCTCTGGTGCTAGCGCTTCCATCTCGCTTATGATCATCGTCCGCTGTTTTCTGGATAAACGACCATGGAGTTGAAACAGGTACCCGTCGATCTCTCCAAGAGCGGCATGGATAGCCTGAAGGTGCTCGGTTCTCTCGGTCAAAACGAGAACTTTTCGCCCCTTGTTATAGGCCTCCAATATCTCAGAGGCGATCTGGGCTGTTCGCTCCTCATCTTCCGTTAACCGCCTGAAAATATCCTGAATGGCTTCCGCGCCCATCATCTGAATCGGCCGTTCCCGATACCTTGGAATCACTTCCATCTTCTGGTGTGTCACGGAAGATTGAGTTACTACATGACGGATGGGGCCGCATTGCATGAAAATGATCGGATGCCGACCAT
>Ga0136642_1001331_pt1 | contig 10789 bp, 2 predicted proteins | sample LowCatLa1302831Y_FD_115313 | JGI IMG/M metagenome (GOLD analysis project Ga0136642, IMG submission 115313) | Freshwater microbial communities from Lower Cathedral Lake, Yosemite National Park, California, USA - 13028-31Y | ecosystem: Environmental > Aquatic > Freshwater > Lake ... | reverse complement strand
CTCGATCGGGTCAACGGCGGGTTGGGGACAACCCGCCCTACCCAAGAACAAAGCCTCAAGAACCAAGAACCCTTACCCCCACCCCCTCGAATCTGGCTGGAACTCCCTCGCCCTGCCGTCTTCTATTCAGCCATGTCCCCCCGCGTGCTCTCCGTCCTCGGATTGTCCCTGCTTGCCGTCGCCACCGCTCACGCCCAAGCGACTCCGGCCACGCTCTTCGTGGAAGCTGAATCCCTGGCGTCCCACGGCGGCTGGAAACTCGATACGGCCTTCACCAACATCGTCGGCTCGCCCTACCTGTTGGCCCACGGCCTCGGTCGTCCGGTCGCCGACGCCCAAGGAGAAATCATCGTAGCCACGCCCGGCGAATACCGTGTGTGGGCACGCACCAAGGATTGGGTCGCCCACTGGAACGTCCCCGGTACCCCGGGCCGCTTCCAACTCGCGATCAACGGTCAGCTTCTCCCGACCGAGCTCGGCACCGAAGGCGCGGAATGGCATTGGCAACTCGCCGGGAAAGTCACCCTCGCCGCTGGCACCGCCAAACTCGCCCTGCATGACCTCACGGGCTTCGATGGCCGCGTTGACGCAATCCTACTCAGCAAAGACCCCGCCTTCACGCCGCCCGAAGGCGCCGCCCTCACCGTTTTTCGCCAGCAACAGCTCAACCCGCAGGGCCCCGAAGACGTCGGAGATTTTGATCTCGTCGTCGTCGGCGGAGGTTACGGTGGCCTCGGCGCCGCGCTTTCCGCCGCCCGCCAATCCCTCAAGGTCGCTTTCATCCAAGACCGTTTCGTACTCGGCGGCAATGGGAGCTCAGAAATCGGCGTCTGGGCGATGGGGGGCACGACGCGCGGCAAATACCCTCACCTCGGCGAAATCATCGAGGAGATCGGCGACCGCGCCCCAGATAGCCCCGGTCGCGCCGAGTCGTTTGGTGACGACCTCAAGGAAAAGGTCGTGCGCAATGAAAAGAACATCTCCCTCTTCCTCGGCCACTATGCCACCGGGGTAAAAATGTCCGGCAAGCGGATCGCCGCCGTCCAGGCCATCGACGTCAAAACCGGCCGCCAGAAGATCTTTAATGCGAAGTTTGTCGCCGACACCACGGGCCATGGCTGGATCGGTGCCTACGCGGGCGCCGCCTTCACGCAGGAGAAAACCGGCCGCATGGGGATGTCCAACATGTGGTTCTATCAGGACGAAGCCCAGCCCGCCGCTTGGGCCCCCACGCCGTGGGCACTCCCGCTGCAGGTTGGCGATTTCCCGCCCCTGATGAAGTCGAAAGCCAAGATTGACGACAAACCTTTCATGAAGGCCGAATGGTTCTGGGAATCCGGCTTCGACCAAGATCCGATCAACGGCTTGGAATATATCCGCGACTGGAATTTCCGGGCCATCTACGGCGCCTTCAGCGCCCTCAAGGCCGGACCTGATAAAGAAAAATATGCCGCGGCCGAACTCAAGTGGGCCTCGCACGTGGGCGGGCCGCGCGAATCCCGCCTGCTGACCGGCGACCTCGTGCTGACCAAGGACGACCTGCTCGCGAAGAAGGATTTTGCGGATGGCTGCGTGCCGACGACCTGGGACATCGATCTGCATTATCCGCGCGAGCAATATGCCGCCAAGTTCCCCGAGAACCCCTTCATCTCGCGCGCCCAGTTCGGCCACGCCGGCCCCGACGGCAAACGCGAAGCCGCCGTCGACCGACGCAATGGCTACCCACTCCCCTACCGCCTCTTCTACTCGCAGAACATTAGCAACCTCTTCATGGCCGGACGCCACATCTCCGTCACGCACGAGGCCCTCGGCACCATCCGCGTCATGCGCACCATCGGCATGATGGGCGAAGTCGTGGGCAAGGCCGCCTACCTCGCCGTCCGCGAAAACACCGATCCACGCGGCGTCTACCAGCAGCACCTGCCGGCCCTCATCCAGCTCATGGAGCAGCCTGGCCGCATGCGCCGCACGTCGCTAACCGGCGACCTCACGCTCGATACCACCATCGCCGATTACAAGGCACTCCCCGTCGCGGCCATGAACCGCGATTTACTCAAACCGGGCACGGTGACGGGACTCTCCGCCGAAGAGAAAGCTGAATTGGCCAAACTGCCCGGCCTCGTCGTCGACGATACCGCCGCCAAACTCAAAGGCAAATGGACGGTGGGCAGCAACCTGGAGCACCTCGGCGCGGGCTACCAGTATGCCGGCAAGGGCGACAATGAAGCCCGCTTTGACTTCACCATCCCCGCCGAAGGAAAATATGAGGTCTTCGTCTACTGGCAAGGGCACCCCAGCCGTGCGAGTAATACGCCCTGCACGCTCATCCGCGACGACCAGGCGGCGGTCACCTTCAAGCTCGACCAGAAATCCGCGACCACGGAACTCGCCCACAGCCTCGGCGTGTTCACTTTCCATCCCGGCGCCGCCGCGGTGATTCTCAGCGCCGCGGGCGTCAACGGTGGCGTGCAGGCCGACGCGGTGCAAATCGTCCCCGTCAAATAACGGATGCCTCGGCCGTCGCTCAGCGCTTGGTTGGTCAAAGGATGGCGCCTGCTGGCACTGCTTCTGGCTGCGCTGTTGCTCCAACGTACGACCCCGCCCGCCGATTCCGCCCTCACCCGCCTGAGTGTGCAAGATGCCAAGGCCTTTTTCCCGACCGCGAAACGGTTGAAATCTGGGACGGGACGCACCCTCGTCGTTGAGGATGTTTACGGCAATCATCTCGGTCGCTTGCTCACGACCTCCCCCGACGCCGATGCGATAGTGGGCTACTCCGGGCCAAGCAACGTCCTCGTGGCCCTCGATCATCAGGAACGGGTGGTTGGTACGCGCATCCTTACAAGTGAAGATACGCCCGAGCACGTCGACACCTTGCGCGACAACCGCGAGTTTGAGAAATCGCTCAAGGGTTGGAAACCTGGCTCGGAGCCGTCGCCGAAACTCGAAGGCTATGCGGGCTCGACGCTCACGGCCCAATCCATCACCGAATCGATCCAAAAACGGCTCTCCGGTAATTATATCTCCCTGCGTTTCCCGACGCCGCTCTCACTCAAGGAAATTCAGGAAGCTGGCTTCCCCGAGGCCACCGGCTTCGAGGCCAACGTCCCCCGCCTCGGCTGGAATCTTGTCCACGGCACCAATCATTCCTCGCTCGGCTATGTCGTCCGTACCTCGCCCGTGGCGGACGATGTCGTGGGTTACAAAGGCCCAACGGAAACACTGATCAGCGTTGAACTCGACAAGTTGAAACTGCGCAAAGTTTCGGTCCGTTCGAGTTACGATACCGCCGAATACGTCAGCCGCATCCCCGAGGAAGAAGTCTTCCTGAAAGAACTCACCAAGTGGACTACCCGCGAATGGGCGAAGCGCGATTTGAGTAAACCGGGACTCGACGGCGTCGCGGGCGCAACGTTTACGAGCCACGGGATTGAAGCCGGGATGAAGGCCCGTTTTGCCGATGATTATAAAGGCCAATCCCTCGCCGAACCGGACCGGCTCGACCTCGCCAAGCGCGTGGCGATGGGCTGCTTCATCCTCGGCGCCTTGCTGATGACGTTTACGCCGCTGCACGGCAGGCCCGTGTTGCGCCGGATTTGGCAGATGCTGCTCGTCGCTGGCCTTGGCCTCTGGCTCGGCCAACTGCTCTCCCTGTCCTTGTTCGTCGGCTGGAGTCGCCATGGCCTCCCTTGGAGCCAAGCCTCGGGCCTGCTCGTGCTGGGGGCGATTGCCCTCCTCGCCCCTTGGTCCACCCGCCGCCAGCTTTACTGCCACCAAGCCTGCCCCCACGGGGCAGCCCAGGAGCTGCTCGGGGGCTTGCAACGCCTCCGTTTACCCGTCTCCGCCCGTTTCCACGCGTGGTTGGGCAAACTCCCCTTCATCGTCCTCGGGGCCGCCTTCCTGGCCGCCTTGGCGTGGCCGCGCTGGAGCGCCGGGCAAGTCGAGCCGTTCGATGCGTGGGTGCTCGGGGCGGCGGTCACCGTCCCGCTGATTCTGGCCATCGTCGGCCTCATCGCCTCCGTCTTTATCCCGCAGGCTTATTGTAAATATGGATGCCCCACCGGGGCCCTCCTCCGCTTGGTGCGTTCCACCAGCCAGACCGATGGCTGGGCGCGCCGCGATAGCTGGGCGGCGGGATTGCTCGCGGTCGGGGCGGGGGTGGTCTTCCTCGTGCCCGCGGAAAGTCGCGATGTCCTCCCGCGCGAAATGGCGGGGCGGACGATCACGGAAATCCACGGCGCCGCTTTCGGCACCACTTGGACCATCAAGGTGCGCGGAAGTTCGAGCGACGCCGGGGCGTTGAAAAAAGAAATTGAAACGGAAATCAACCGCATCGAATTCACGCTCTCCCACTGGCGCGAATCTTCGGTGACGACCGCCTTCAACCGGCTCGAGTCCACCCAGCCTTTTGAAATCACCCCAGAGTTTGCCGAGGTGATGGAATACTGTCTCGGCCTGAGCCGCACCTCGCACGGGGCCTATGATGTGACGGTCGCACCGCTGACGGACCTCTGGGGCTACGGCCCCGCTGGCAGCAAGCGCCCTGACCCGACTCCCGGGCAGATTAAAAGCGCGCTGGAAAAAGTTGGCTGGGAAAAACTCACCTTGGATAAGGCAGAGTTGACCCTGCGCAAATCGCACCCGGGCGTGACGATTGACCTCGGCTCGGTCCTCCAAGGCTTCGCGGCGGATCATGCAGCCCGCATTCTGCGTGATCACGACGAGGAAGATTTCCTCGTCGAAGTGGGCGGGGAATTCCTGGCGGGGAGCGGCGGGGCCTGGAAAATCGGGATCGAAGATCCGCTCAATCTCCGCCACACGTTAATGGCCGTCATGCTCCGCGAAGAAGCCCTAAGCACTTCGGGGCTTTACCGCGCGCGCAAACTCGCTGCCGGTAAGCCGGTCTCGCACATCCTCAACCCCAAGACCGGCTACCCCGTCGACCCTACCGTCGAGATGGCGTGCACCTATTACCCACGCTGCTTTGGGGCCGATGGACGTTCCACCATGATGATCGCCTCGGGTTGGGATGCCGCCCAGAAACTCGCCGAAAGCGAAGGCCTCGCTGTCATGCTCGTCGATGGCAAAGGAAAGATCTGGAAGTCGACGAAACTTAAAGAAGCGAAGCAGAGGTAAGGGCAGCACCACGTGCTGCCCAACCGCGGCCCCTGCCTCTTGCCTTGGGTAGGGACGGCTGTCCTCAGCCGTCCGTTCGCGGAGAGAGCTAGGCATGTCGGGCGAGATTCTATTCTCGATCCGCTCAACCTTCGTCGCCGATTCCTGCTTCCTCTGGTCAACGGCGGGTTGGGGACAACCCGCCCTACCTTAAGACAACGAGGAGGCAGAGCACGCCCTATCACCCTCCCTCCTCACTTCCCGCTTCGAATCGGCTTCACCACCGTGAGGTTCTCGCTTCTGGGTCCAGAATTCCATCCCTCCGGACCAGCGGTGAAATGGCCGGCCGCAAACGTCTCATCGGTCAGGCGAAACACATAGCACTCGCAAGGATTGCGTAGGCCCGGAAAAGGCTGCCCTTTGGTGACGCCCTCACGCTTGAAAGCACCGGCCGAAAAACAATCAAAGCGCGGGCCGCCCTTACCGAAGGCGGCATAATCCGTATCCTCCGGAAAGGTCAGCTTGGTGATGGCGTGGGTATGCCCGTGCAAGAGGGCGACGACGTTGGCATCCTTGATAACCTCGTAGAACGCCTTGCGACGCTCCTGGTCCCACCAAGTGCTGCGATCACTGAAGTCGAGGTGCTGAACGATAACGACGGGCGCAAACGCTGGCTTCAGGGTCGCCAGGTATTCTTTGAGAAAGGTCAGGCTCTTTTCTGGGTCCCACATCGAACCAGGCTTGGCATCGGCCTTCACGACATCGCCGGCGTAGTTATTGACGTTGATGAAATGCACTCCCTGCCAGACCCAAGCACAATGGAGTCCGTCCTCGGAAACCTTGGTCACCATGCCCGCCTTGAGCATCGCCGCGTTACGGTCGCGCAATCCCTGACGAATGATGCCGGTCTTCGAGCCACCATCATGATTACCCGCCACGGCGATGACCGGGAAGCGCTTCGGCACCTCGCCCTGCCAAGGAAATAGCGTGTCGAAAATCTTCCACTGCGCCGGAGAACCGTTTTCCGTCAGATCGCCCGCGACAATCATCGCCAGAGGTGCAGGCACAGGCCCCCTCCCCTTCATCACCTCAGCCAACGGCCCACGGGTCGGCCACGGGCGACCAGGCAAGGTGGCCAGCACATCGAGTGTGCGGACGACATTCAGATTGTAATCCTCGGCCGTGAATACCGGGTCGCACTGCTTGTAGATCGTCCCGACATGCGCGTCGGAAATCAGGTAGAAGGTGACATCGCGGGCCGCGGCCGCCACGAAGGCCATCGAGAGCAGCCCGAGGGCCAGCATGGACTTCATCACCTCGGGGAACAGGTTGCGCATAACGTAAGCAAACCCGTTTAGCTAAGGGACTCAAGGCTGAGGGCTCTCTGCCTCGGGTAGGGATAGGGCCACGGGTAGGGACGGCTCCAATACCTAGGGGCTGGCTCAGAGACAGACGCAGGAGTTTTTCCTGTAACTGCCCCTGCCCCTTGCCTTGGGTAGGGACGGCTGTCCTCAGCCGTCCGTTCGCCGAGCGAACTACGCGCGTCGGGCGAGATTCGATTCTCGATCGGGTCAACCTTCGTCGCCGATTCCTGCTTCCTCTGGTCAACGGCGGGTTGGGGACAACCCGCCCTACCCAAGGCATCGAGGAGGCAGAGTACGCCCTACCTCAATCCCGCCCTACCCAAGAACAAAGCCCCAAGAACCAAGAACAAAGAACCCTACCCCTTCTCCCCATCCTCATCCCCTAGGCACAATAAAGGGCGGCCAGAGCCGCCCTTTATTTTATCTCACGGATTTCTTAGGCCGTTTCCTTCGCTTCGCGGGCCTTCTGCTTCCGGCGACGGAGAGCGGCGAGGGCCAAGCCCAGGGCACCGATACCAAAGCCGTAGGTAGAAGGCTCAGGCACCGCGGTGAGCGTCATCGAGCCGCTATCGAAGCTAATCGACCAGAGGCCCGCATTCGTGCCCGAGGAATCACCGAAGGTGAATGCGGAGGTATCAAACGTGAAGACGTCCGTGATGCTCTGGCCGTCGGAGAGGCGCAGGTTGCCGACGGTGCCGAAGTTGAACGTATTCACGATGCCTGCCGCCGTCGAGAAGCTCGAGGTCACATTCGAATCTCCCAGGATGCCGGAAGCATTGCTGAGCGAGACGAGCTTGATGACCGCCTTCGCATCACCGGCATGAATCGAACGAAGATCCAAGTCGGTGAAGTTGAACAGGTCGGAGGACGTGCTGGTCGCAATCTTCCACTCAAGGATCGCGCCGCTACCCATCACGACGTTGGTCGCGGCGTAGTTGCGGACCGCCGTGCCGGTGGTGAGCGTACCGCCATTGTTCAGCGTGATTGTACCCGTCGTGCTGCCCGTGCCCTTAATACTACCGCCGTTGTTCACGGTGACGTGATTCGCCACGGCCGCACCGAGGTTCAGGGTCCCCGTATTGACGGTCGCCAGACCTGAACCGAGCGCCGAGGCGTGGTTCACGGTCAAGGTACCGGCGTTGATGGTCATACCACCGCTGAAGTCGTTGGCCTTAGTCAGGACGAGCTCGCCATTCCCTGCCTTGGTGAGGTCCGCCGTCTTGGCACCGCCAAACTGGAGGGAGTTAGCGAAGGTTGTCGTGCCATCCGTGATGCTGAGCGTAGCGTGAGCCCCGTCGGCGATGTTCAAGCGGCTCGAGAGGTCATTCGAATTGCCGGCTTCCCAGCGCAGAGCCGAGGTGCCACGCATGGTCACACCACCGATGTAGTTCACGTCACCCACCGCATCCGCACCGAAGCCGAGCATACCGCCATTGATGTCGAACGTGGCCGCTTGGGCGAAGAGGCGCTTGGTGCCATTGAGCACCCAGGTGCCAACACCGTCCTTGGTCATGGAGGTGAAGAGGCGATCCGAGGCTTCGGCGTTGTCGGAGAGCGTGCCAGCAAAGGTGCTGTCCGTGTGATTCGCACCGGTCAGACCAAGATTACGAGCCGTCCCCGTGGTATTGACGAAGTCGATCTTCGAGCTAGCGCTGATCGCGATCTGGCCGCTGGTGCCGGTGTCAAACGTGACACCGCCATCACCGACGGTGAAGGAGCGATCCAAGGCGGTGCCGCCGGTGTAGAGGAGCGTGCCACCCGCGAAGGAGAGCGACGCGATGTCGGAAGCAATCGTCGGGGCATTGTCCACTTGGAGGGTGAACGCTCCGACCTTGATGTGGCCGCCATTGAAGTTGTTGACGTCGATAGCGGAGCCGAGGACGACCGTACCGCTGTTGACCTGATCGAAGACCGCCTTCACCGAGGCTGCATTGAGCGTCAACGTGCCCGTACCATTCATCTCGGCCAGGCCATTGTTCGTAAACGTCCCAAAACCGTCGGTCGACCCCGTCACGAGACCGCTGGAGCCGGCGAAGGTGATATTTGCGGTACCGATGAAGTTCAGAATGCTTCCGTTAGTATTGAGGTCGAGACCACCCGCGAGGGTGAGCGCCCCGGCGTTGCCGCCGATGCTAGTGCCTGGCGCATAGTTACCAACAATCGCACCGCTGTAAGTAGCCGCCGTGGCCGAGGAGTTCGTGAGCTTACCCGTGAGGGCAAGCGGCTGGTTGGCGACGCTGAAACCGTTGACATCGAGCGTGGCTCCATCGGCGACCGACGTGCCGACCGTCGCTCCTAGAGCCGTCGCATTGCCAAGTTTGACCGTGCCCATGGAGACCGTGGTCCCGCCGGAGTAGTTGTTGGAGCCATTGAGCGTCAGGACACCGTTGCCAGTCTTGGTCAGTGAACCCGTACCGGTGATGGTACCGCCGAGGGTGACGGGGCCAGCCGCCACCGCGGAGACCGTGGGCGAGCCACTCAGGGTGACATCACCCGCCAGGCTGGCCGCCGAGGCCGCGCTGTTCTTCAACGTGCCAGCGAGGAGGAAGGCTTCATTGCCGATCGTCTGACCATTGAGGTCGACGGTGCCCGTAGAAGCGACGGTGACGCCGCCCGCGGTCGTACCCGCGGCCGTGGCGCTGCCGAACTTCAACGTACCAGCGTTGACGTTGACCGCACCGGTGTAGGTGTTGTTGCCCGAGAGGGTCAGCGTGCCGTTACCCGTCTTGGTGAGTCCACCTGCCGACGTGCCGTTGCTGATCGTACCCGTGAACGTCGTGCTCAGGTTATCGGCCGCGCCGACGGTCAACGTGTTACCGTTGAGCGTAAGGCTACCGTTACCTGTCAGGCCGGCGATCGTCTGGCTACCCGCGACCTGGAAGAGGCCCGAGCTGCCGACATTGACCGTGGCGTTGGTGAGCGCCGTAGCATCACTGGAGATAATCTTGCCACCGGTGACGCTGACCACCGAACCCGCGACCAAGCTGGTCGAGGCTGTGTTCATGACGAGCGTGCCCGCGCCGGTGAAGGTGAGCACACGAGCTGTGCCGGCGTCATTAAGGGCGCCGAGGTTGAGGGTGGATGTGTTGTCCGTGAGGAAGGTGGCATTACCGTTCAGGTTCGTGGTCACGAACGAGAGCGAAGTCGCCGCGCTTGCACCGGTCGCCGTCATGGTAAGCGTGCTCGCGTTGATCGTGAGTGAGCCAAAGGTGACGCTGCCCAACGAATCACCCATGTCGAAGGTGCTGTTGGCTGAGACGTTCAGGCCCTGATTCAAGACGAGACCAGAGGTCACGCCGTTATCGACGCGGAAGAGCGACATGCCCGAGTCCACCATCGCTGCGTAGTTGCTGCCGTTGGCGTTGACCGTCGTGGTATCCAAGGCCTTGCCGAGGATGCCCGAGACACCGAAGCCGTAACTGGTGGTCCAACCGAAGGCATTAGCCTGAGCTCCCGCGCCACCGGCACCGTTACCGAAGCGCACTTCAAAGGTATGCCAACCACCGCCAACCCCGGCAGCGACCGTCTTGGCACCTGTACCCATGATATTGTTCCAGGTTCCATCATTCAGCACGACCGTACCATCGAGCACGACGTAGACGGCATCATCGATGCTCTTCGCAAAGGAAACCGAGGGCGTACCTGGAGCGATGTAGACTTGGCCGCTATAAGCCCAGGTTTCATTGGTACCCCAGGTGGTGTCGGTCAGTGTCGAACGGACCGCCGTGCTCACAGCAGTCGTGTAGCCCATCTTGGGGCTATTCGTGATGGCGAATGGCGTGAGTGCGGAGAAGGCCGTCGTGGTGTCCATCGCCGAGCGGATGTACGACTCCTTCAAGCCCGCGACGTAGCGGCTGCTGAACTTAATCGTACCGCCCTGGAGGTTGAGGGTGTTCGTGGAGACATTCGCGCCGAGGGCGTTGATGTTGGAAACCACGAGGGTGGTCTTCGCACCCACAGTGGTGCCGCCCGCCTGCGTGTTGGTGCCGCTCAGGTTGACCGTGGCGTTACCCGTTCCGGAAGTATTGATGAAGCTGACGCCCGCGGTGGTGTCGGTACCGTTCGCCAGAATCCGACCCGCGACATACAAGGAGCCGCCGTCGACCAAGTTATACGTCAGCGACTTACCGAGATTAGTGGTAGCGCCAAGGGTGACATCCCCCGTGAGGGAATCCGAACCAGAGGCATTGCCGACATTGATGGTGGCCGTGCCTGGGATCAGATTGGAAACCACCATCGGGTTCGCAATCGTCAGGCCAGGCGTCGAACCGAAGTCGACGAGGATGTTGCCCGTGGTGTTCGCATTACCG
>Ga0136642_1001330_pt1 | contig 10789 bp, 16 predicted proteins | sample LowCatLa1302831Y_FD_115313 | JGI IMG/M metagenome (GOLD analysis project Ga0136642, IMG submission 115313) | Freshwater microbial communities from Lower Cathedral Lake, Yosemite National Park, California, USA - 13028-31Y | ecosystem: Environmental > Aquatic > Freshwater > Lake ... | reverse complement strand
TAATGGCAGATAGTCTAAATCTAGATATAGATAAACTAGATGATGATGTTGATATTAGAAAACTGGAAAAAGATTCAATTGACGTATTTGAAATGATCTGCGAAATTGAAGATCGTTATGGAATTAATATTCCCAATGACGACTTTAAAGACTATGTTATTGTAAAAGATGCTATTACAAAGATAGAAAATCTTATACTAGCAAAGTAATTAAGAATAGTCTTTAACAGATCCGCCGTATCTAACGGATTTGGCTTTTTTACCTTTTAGGTAATTCCCGTGGCCATCTGTGTGGCCTTTACCTTTTGAGTTATGTGGGCGTAGGCCCTGTGATACACAAGAAGCATGATCCGAGCGACCGAGACGTTTTGGGCTTCGGCAGACACTCGGATCTGTTCTGTGTTCTTGAATGAATTCTGATGCTCGCATTCAATTATTTATTTGAATACAATCATTCCCAACATAACTACCTGCCCAATAAATCCCAAGCAAATTGTAGAAACATACAAGAAGTTCTTTTCAATTAACGATTTAAAGAATAATGTAGTTAACGCGGCCCAGACAAATATCATAAGATCGTATGGCGGCAACTTATCATTCTGTGCCAAAATTATAGAGAGCAGAGTAGGAACTGCTGAAAAGTGCAATAAAACAATAGTGATCCAACCTAATGTATGAGCACTTAGATGACCCAAATGGTCCTTAAAGAATGTATAAACAAGATTGAAAAATTTAGAGACGTATTCAAAGAATTTCATGGTAGTCCTTACTTGTAAAAAATGTGATGGCCAATTTTAGTGATCTTCTCACGTTTCCAGCCAGGGTTGATATAGTCAGCATGATAATACATTGCCTCTTTGAGTCCAGGCAGTCTAAACTCTTCTAAAAGAACTTTTTTGGCTACTTCTTGGCTTTCTTTATAGTTGGTGTTATTTGGGGGGCGAGCTCCGGAATCTCTATCACATGCCCAACTAAATTGGCAAACTATTTTTTCATAGAAGATATTCTTTTGGTAGATTGTTTTACAAACATCGTTTGGAAACTGTCCACTATTCACACGGTTTAATGTTACTTGTGCAACTGCTACCTTTCCTTCAAAAGGTTCGCTACCTGCTTCGTAATAGATATTTTTGGATAGACATGCTAGTTGTCTTTCCCGCATTGCTGTCGTGATTTGAGAACTTTCTGTAGGAGTATACTTGTCGAGCTTATCAACCACAACCCACTGTAGCATAAACACTGAAAATACCAGTGCAACTACCATTAGTAGAATTCCCACACCGTGTGCTACAGGCTTCATATCTACTTGAACTTGTTCCCTATCTAGCGTTAACTCAGTCATTTAAGACCTCCTTTTTCGTTAGTTGGTAAGATAGTTATGTCATAACCAAAAATTTTAAAGGTAAAACTGGCTAAAACTGATTGGTTTTTCCATAACAATGTATATTATACTGTCTAAAACTACTTTTGTCAAGCGGTTCATCCTATAAATATCTGTCCATGTACCAAATTAAAGAACTACATTCGGATACAATTACAAATACAGATATCCAAAATATAATTGAATTCTGCGATTTAAATAGTTGGAACTCGAATTATAGATATTGTCACTACACATTCGAACAGGATAAGAACAATTGGTACTCTCTCATGTTCAAAGAAGGCCGCTTTTTAAAATCAGTGGGTGGATTGTGTGTTGCATATGACGGAGATTCTATTGTCGCCATAAGTGGATATAATCGATCTGAGATAGATCCCAATATCTTTATAGGCGGGGTCCGAACACTTAAATCACTGGATCGGAGAGATTTTAGTACAGTTGGCGAACTGCTAATACCGTATCAACGGCAAGCAATAATTGATCGAGGTGGAAAATGTTTGGTGCTATTGTTTGAAACTGATAAGCCAAACAACTTTTACAGAATGTTGCAACGTGCCAGCGTTATGAAACATATTTCAAATAAAGATCGAAATTTTTATACAACAGGTACAGCATTACCGTATCCTATACAGATCAATAGTTCAGTGCTTAATGTGATGTACGAATATCTAGATCCAGCATTTACTATTAATTGGGAATTGTTAAGAGCCAAACGGTCTTAACCAGTCAGTTTTTTCTTCCATTAATTTTTTTTGGTATTCTAAATAAGCATCATAGTTGTCGCTACTAAGTTCAGGAACAGGCATTCCTAAAAAATTAGATATCTTTTCAAGCACAGTGTCTTTGCTGGTGATAATTTCTCTGTAAGGCAATATCATTGCATTATTTTTATATTCGTCGGGGATAACAGGATTCATATATCCGTCTGATATCTTATGATAGATTAGTATCTTTATGAAAGCCTTTACTTCTTCTTCTGTTAACTGATTTGGGTGAGTTATATCCGCAGGAAAGGCTGTACTTTGTTTGTATATCACATCAAAGAAAGATTGCTTGGCAGTAACATCAAAATCGTCTACGTAGTATTTGTAGTAGAGATTAACAGCAATTTCATCTACATCTGCTAGATCGTGCTGAATAATTACAGCCTTAAAGTCTGGCCACCGTGCTTTGGCAATTTCCCATGCAGGCTGAAGATGTGTTTGAACAACCATTGGTTTAGCACTGTTAAATGTAAACACATGTTGGTAAAAGTATTCAGATGTACAAGGGCTAGGTGCTAATGCCCAATCAATACCGCCGTTTGAATCTACCATGTTGGCATGACTATTTCCGTTCATGGTAAACGCAAATTTACGTTCAGTATTGTTTACAATCTGTGATACTAGAGAAGCAATAAATGCTCCCGAAGTTCCTGCGGTATAACAAATAAAATAGCCGTCTTGTTTCAAACAACACTCTCCAAAAATACTTTATGCTTTTCTAAGTGAGCAAGATACTCAACCCTAACAAAGTCATTAATCTCAACTCCTGTGACAACGGACAGATCAGCAAGAGTCTTATCGGGATTGTACATCATGTCGTTGTAGTAAAGACAAAATACGTTTTCTTTTCGGCTTTCGGGAACAACAAATTGGCCGTATCCCGACAACAACGCCATGCCTCCTAAAATATTATATACCTTTTGTTTTTCGTCTGCTGTGAGATCTTCTGGGCTTGTATCCATAGGAGATGTAAACAGATAAGCATATTGGGTACGAAGTTCATTAAAATATCTGCGAGAAGATTGATCGTCTACAAACATCTGCCAGAAGTGATTCTTGCCTATTTCTAAGATATCAGTTTGAGTAAAACCAACTACGATAATCTTTGCCTGAGGGAATCTTTTGAATACAGCATCGTAATCTAAACTTTGGAATGCTATAATTACAGGTTCTTCTTCGGGAACAACTACTACTACATTTTCAAAAAATAAAGAACCCGGAACATTCTGACCCTCGTACTTTAACCAATCAAAGTCAAAGCCCGGACGCATACATGCCGATTGAGCTCCATTGTAGTTTGTAGTCCACATAGGAATTTGTTCATCAGGACGTAAAATTCTTTCAAGTATGGCCATTATAAAATGACCTTGGCCGCCTTGCGGGAAACATACAACGTAAACTGGCTGTGTCATAAATTCAGTAATCCTTTTGTTTTGGTGATAAATTCTTTTTGTCTGCTACAATAGCCATAATATTGATCTCTAGCAAAATCTGGAATTGGTGTCTTTAAAAATTCAGACAAGGTTTCTAAAACAAAGTCTGGATTATTTATAATGTCATTATACATGACTTTACAAATATTGTCTTTATATGCTTCTGGAATATTCACCAAATGATAACCTGCATTAATGCAAGATCCTTTCAATAGTTCAACAGATAATCTTTGTTCTTCTACTGGCACGGCTTTAGGTTTGAGATAGGCCTCAGACTTATATACATGCGGAGCCGTAGTACGCAGGAAATGCCATGTGCTTCTTGCCTCTGAACTTGAATTGCCGTCAAATTCTGCTATAACAAATTTATAGAAATTATTGATCGCAATCTCCTCGATGTCGTCCAAGGTATGCCCAATAACTACAATCTTAGAACTCGGAAAGAATTTTAACATAGATTGTGGATGGTACCAATGAGTTTGCCAAAATGCATCTTTTTGATCACTGACTACCTGCATGTTTTGAAAGTATTCAAGAGCGGTAGTTGCCCGTCCTCCTGATCTACCAACCTTATCCCAATTGAATGCTATATTAGGATCTATTAAAGTTTGATGGGCGTTATTATATGCTGTGGGACTAAATGGTTTGCTTTTTTCTGCGTAAAATATCTTTTCAATCAAAGATATAAGCATAGATCCAGAACTGCCATATACATAACTGACAAAATATATATTAGCCATTAAACAGCCTCAAAATAAACGCATGGATGATTCATACGTTTATTTACGGATCTTTAACTGACTAGATTATTCTTTTGAATAATTATTCTGGCTTGATCTTTCTAGCAAACGGTTGCCATTGTTCACGCAATCTATACATAGCCGCACGTACTCCCTGTGGAGTTTGCTCGTTAGGACTAATGAATATAAATTGTTCGTTATACAACTCTTTTGTTTCTTTTGAATTGAGTGCCGGAATAAAGGTATCGTGGTACCAGTCTTGTACTTCTTGTGGGGTATTCTTTGGCAGTATCAAATTCCAACAGGCATATACATTTAGGTTAGGAATGTAGTCTTTCATCAGTTTGACTTTTCCTAATCCCGGCATTACTTGTTCCCCTGCAAGTGCAATTAATTTAATCTTACCTGCCTTGACATTTGCCGCACCTACTGCAATAGGAAACACACCAAATTCAACTTGTCCTGCTAGCACATCAGTCATGGCCTGCGCAGGTCCTTTATACATAAGAGTCTGTACATTGTCAATTGAGGGCTTAACACCTGCTACCATGTATTCAACTGCCAGTCTATGTGCGGCTCCACCAACAGCAAAATTTAACTGTCGTTTGCCCGATTTAACTTCGGCAATTAACTTTTCTGGAGTGTCTGTGTCCGATGCTACTCGAGCATAAAATCCTAGAGGACTCTTACCTATGTTAGTCACTGGAGTAAAATCCATAGCATTAAATTTTACATTGTTTGAATACCAAATGTCAGCAGTAACATACGTGCTTTGGCAACTTGGAATTGCTACATAATGACCGTCAGCAGGTACTGTATTAAAATAGTTCATAGCAATGGTATCGAATGCACCAGGCTTATAATCATAAACAAAATTAACGTTTTTACCTTCTACTTGTTTTGCTAACATTCTAAATGCAATCTCGTTGCCTGCACCCGGAGCATTGGGCACAACAACAGTAATGGGCTTAGATGGTGTCCATGCCTGTGCCATAAAACTCACGGTAGCAAGTAATATGGTTGCTAATAACTTTTTCATTTTTATCCTTTGAATATTAAATTTTCTATTTCGTCCGGTATCCATGGACCATCCATGCGCTCTGGGTGCCAGACCACCCCTGCAAGTTGACCATCAATCCATGCTTCAACTTGACCTAATTCATCTGTACATAATACTGTAGCAGTATCGTGTGCCTTTTCTATTCCTAACATGTGATAACTGTTCACTTCTTTAATGTCACCAAAATAAAATATAGGATGTTTAGTATCTTGATGAGCATCAACTTCGACTACCCGTCCTCCTAATAGATCAGTTAACAAAAACGCACCGTGACAAATGCCTATGACAGGTTTACCTCGTTGCATCATTGCACTGGCTAGTTTAATTTCAACAGTTCTTCTTAAAGTACTATCATCACCGCCAGTGATAATAAAACTATCTAAGTTATCAGCAATCTGATTAAAATCTTGTGCTGTTGAATTAGGAAGATAGAAAAGCGTATGACCTCTCAAGAATGAATACCATCCATGCTCGATTGCATCATACGCCCTTCCTTTATGATATAGGATTCGTTGACTGAGTCCTATAATCAAATTACCACCCGTAAGCGTCTGCTACCAATTGCTTGCCAGACTCGGCGGCAACTGTGTTCTTGCATGAAATTTCATACAAATCTTTGCGCATTGCGCTAACAAGAGTTTGGACACGGTAAGCATTGTCCTCAGTAATCAACTGTGCTAATTTGCGAGCACCGATGTTGCTATGGAAACCTTCGTCACGAGCAATCTTAGCGTATGTACGGCTAACAAACTCGTCTTCGATGCACTCAGCCATTTGATCCCAAACTGCTTCAGCACGACCTTCGGCAACTAACTGATAAGCGGCTAAGGCAACTGGATCATTCTCAGCACCGTACTTGGTCAATAGACCAGCACCTTTTGCTGTTGGCTTTGCGGCTTCGGCGGCAATAGCGGCTTCGACATCAACTGGTGTACCTTGGATATGTTCAATAACTTCCTTAACTAAACGGAAGTGAATGGCTTCATCCATTGCTTGTTTTGTTAGCAACTCTAACTCAACTGGGTCTGTGTCTGCTGGTAGGTTAGCAATGGTATTGCTGATTTCAACCATGTTCATACGCTCATTAACCATACGGCCAATAAAGTGTGTAACTAATTCTTCTTGTGCTGGCTTGCTGTCAAAGTACTCTTTAACATTGTGCTTGCTGGCTTCAAAAAGGGCCTGATTGTCTGCTACGATCTGAGCAACAAATTTTTTCGCGTCCATAATATCTCCTTAAATATATTTAATGAAACTTGCAAGGGTTAGTAAAATTTTTAAAACTCTTGCAAAAATATTTAGCCAAAACGGAAAAATTTCAATGAACAACAAAATTTTTAAACTAATTAAAGAAAATTTACACGAATCCTTTAATTTACCTAAGTACAGTACAATTTCTATTGATATAGATACTATAGTAGAGCAACTACCTTGGACCCCTGCCCGCTATCGTAAATTCAAAGACGCTGTGGAAGCAGAACTACACTTACCCTGCGATTATCACGGAACGCTTAAAGAGATTGTAGATGATATGAGCGAACGCTATATCTTGAGATTTTTTAGTGAAATTTGGAAACCTAGAACCAACGACTATGATTATACCGGTTGGAATTTGGTAGATGAGATCAATGCTCTAGAACCTAATAAGGTCTTAGATGTAGGATGTGGGTATCATCCGTTCAAAGGTCGTATTAATAATATTGTAGGTATTGACCCGTACAACAATTGTGCCGACTACGAAGTAGACATTCTAGAGTATAAGGTAAAACCAGAAAGCCACGATGTTATCATTGCCCTTGGCAGTATCAACTTCAACAGCAAGGATGAAATTGAAGCAAGATTTAGTCATTGTGTAAACTTATTAGCACCCGGTGGCAGATTCTATCTACGTGCCAATCCAGGGATTACCCATAAGACAGGACCATATGTGGAAATATTTCCATGGTCCTTTGAAGTAGTAAACGAATTTGCTGAAAAGTATAATCTAAAACTGTTAGAGTTTAAGAAAGACGGTAACGAACGATTATACTTTGTGTATCAGAAATAATTTATAAAGTCTTTAAAAATGCTTCAGTCTTAGCAGTTCTTATGCCAGTGACCTGAAGCGTTACCCTAGGAGAGTGCCCTGCATTAGCAGTTGAGTGCGGCACGTTCTGCCAATCAAATGTAGTCACGTCACCTGCTGTCCATCCTGTAAACAAGTAATTACCATAACTCCAGAAGTGACCTGGTTGCCAATCAGTCAACTGTATCATATAGCGACTAACTGTACTAGGATCTTCTCTGTTCCACTTTTCTAGTTTGTCCATGTGTAGATTCCAAACTTGTCCTGGATGTTGTACGTGTATTCGGGTCATACAATCATCCAACTCAAATGCGTCAGCAATAGCCTGTAGGTTATCGGGTATGTTCCAGTTCATGTTTGTTACTTTCATATCCTTGGTGTACCCTGTACGTTCTAAGTCATATTCCTCAGCATTTAATTCTTCTTCGGGTCTGCTGGGCTTGCGGGGATCTCCGCGTGTTCGCCAAGATACTGCATCTGCGTTTTGCATAATATCATCTAACTGATGTTGCCAGTTAGGAGTTATATGTCCTAATCGAACTACTGTATCGTACAATGGATCTATTGTTTTGTTGTCAAAATGATACTTGCTACGTTCTCGTGTTGTGTCCCAACTGCTTATCATATTACTGTTACCCTTACGTCTGATCGGCCATAGTCTTGGAAGTATTCACTAGGCGGAAGTTTGATATTTAACATCTTAGCCAACATCTGATTTGTTAACGGAATCTTACTAGGATACTTGAAAGTTGCTTTGATAATACCTTGATTCTGTTCTTTAATCTTAGTAGCCATAACTTTCAAGTTCTGATAGTATTCACTGTAATCAGGATATGTAATATCAAAATGTCCACACTTGACCCACCAGCCTAGGCAAGCATCATCAGGGCGATGTACTAACACAATAGGGCAATCGGGCCATGTTTCTTTTATGAAGTCAATATGGTTGGCAAACACATGTGACTTAACAATGCGAACGCCTTTTCCCGTAAATGGTTCATCAAAGTTTTTTTCTAATTGCTCTTTTGTGTACATAGGCATCCTATGTAGGTTTGTGCCAAACTCCATACCGGGATCATAATATGCACCAAGATGCATCAAATCCATTTCACCACCAGCATCATGGTAATAAGTTCTAGCATCTGAATAGTCACTTTGGTCAACGGTTGGGCTAAAATAAATGTTCTTAACTACACTGCTCCACTTTGAGCCAGGAGCACCTGCTATAAAGATATATTTCATAGTCATATTTAATGGTGTAAATACCCTGCTATGAATTTTTTAGATATACTCTATACTCCTATTGACTTACCGCCGTGTCCTGAAATAGATATTAACAAATTAAAGAGTTGGTTAGCAGAAGCATATCCAAAACAAAAACATTTAATAGATATGACTGCTGGAGAAATTCAAGCACACAATAAACTCAAAGACAATTACCCTTGGAATTTTACATTTGCTAAGTTTTTTGAATGGCAGAATGGTTTTGACAAACATTTCCCAGAGTTAGTAGAATATATTACAAAAGTATACGGAATTGCCGACAAGGAAATAGGAGTAGTTGCTGTACTACCAATTAGAGATAATCCATCTAAGATAAGATTTTGGCACACAGACCCTGATAAATTTGGATTAAGATTTTATGTTACTAACAATCGATATAAAGAAAATATTATTGTAATCAAAAAAGGTCGACCAGAAATCCTGGATGCTGATATACACGGAAAGAGTTTTGAAGAAAATGACAGCAGATTGATCAACGAAACAGTTTATAGGACAACCAATGTACATCCTAGACAACCTTTTTATCTAAACAATTGGAAAGCCGCCCATGCAGTTGAATTTAATGTAGAGGGTGAGAGAATAGCAATATTACTAGGTACTGATAACATGCTTGATGATTCACCCGAGTTCTTAGAAAGAATTAACGACCTAATAGTAAGATCGGCACTGAAATATAATAAAGAAGCCGTATTGTTGCACGACTGGACTGATGGAATTAAGGTGTCTCAGTAAAGAGTGTACCCGTGTCGTATAGGTATTTCACTTCGGGATAATTTACAGGGATTCCTAAAAAGACACAACTTTCTGGATGGAACTCAACATCTATGTCGTGTGACCTAATTTCTTCAAGTGTTATATTGTATGCGTTAAGCCAGTCTCTAAAGGCTGTAAATCCCTCAACAACTTCTGTTGTAGGTAGGTATTCACTTCTATACCAATCCATATCACAAAACCCAACAGCAAGGAAAACATTCTGTTTTGATTCTAAATCGTAATGTGTTCGTAAATTAGACAGTATTGGTTCAGTCTGCAAAGGTGTATATTTGTCAATGACGGTGTGCAGTTTACTAATAAACTCTACTGTTGTTTGCTGTACTTCGTACGGAACATCTAAACTAAGAAAAGAAGAAACATCTTCAAACAGACCTGCATCCAAGTCTGGAGGAATTGTTAGATAGTACATAACCAGGGTCATCTTCATAGAAATATTTAGCCCTATAAATATCACCATGAGCAATTGTTATTTTTGTACGTTAGATGATTTTCAGGAAATAATGAAAATACATCAGAGCCGATTCTATATACATGATATAGAAAAAACTCCTGCATACTATGCACGATTCCCAACAATGCTTCGTTCTGTGCTACAAGGGCTAAAGCCAGATCACAAAGTAATTGGATATAAACCCAATGCAAATGATAAAATGATTGCCTATGCAATTGTATGGACTCCTGCAAAGATGCCCTGGAATGCTATCAAACTGGCAGAGGGAATTAAACCCAAAGACAGTGACTTTGATACATCAATCACTGCATGGATAGCATTAGCCGACGAACTCGCAAGATTAGGAGAATTGGAAAACAAGTTGCAATTTTTTGTAGCATGTCCATTAAAGATGACGCTTGGCCTAAAGAGATTTACAAAGACTTTTAAAGGTAATTCTCGAGTTATGAATGACTATAACTTTTTATTGTTTTCTATTGTGGGACCAAGCGGAGAACTAAATGGTCCAATTGAAGAACTTTTACTTTCTAACTATATTCTCCCTAAGGTTCAAAATATAGCCATCATGGAGATTTCAATGACTGAACGAAATAGGTTAGAGTATTTTGCCGAACAAATAGGTTATAAGAATAGTGATTTATCTAAATTTGTGGTGAATGATTGATATCCCCAATTTCATATAAGGGACTGAGGATAGGTTGATATCCTGTTTTGGTTCCGTGTTTATCTGTAAGGCAAAAACGTTTGTCAACTACGCTTAGTTGGCTAGTGTAATGATAACACCATTGATCTATTGCGTAGCCAAACTCGCCAGATTCGTAAAACCAAAAGTCCTTGT
>Ga0136642_1001329_pt1 | contig 10809 bp, 14 predicted proteins | sample LowCatLa1302831Y_FD_115313 | JGI IMG/M metagenome (GOLD analysis project Ga0136642, IMG submission 115313) | Freshwater microbial communities from Lower Cathedral Lake, Yosemite National Park, California, USA - 13028-31Y | ecosystem: Environmental > Aquatic > Freshwater > Lake ... | reverse complement strand
GACTAGCGATCAATCGAGTCTTCATTGCGCGACTGAAAGTAATGCCGGAGATCATCGCGGAGTTTATTATTTGATGGGTGCAGAACCCACAGACCGTGTGTATCCTTGTGAAGGTCCCGAGTCGGATCAAATGCGTTCGACTTGAGAATTTCCCAGCGTCCTCGATATTGACGGTCCCGTTTCTTGCCGTGCCAGTAGTGCACGAGTGTTCCTTTGACAAACCCCATGTGCTTGTGAGCCGTACGCAGGGCCCGCGTTTCCCACTCTTCGAGAAGTTTGATGTAATTGGGATGGACCGCACTGGGAACAGAGAGGTTCGCCTTACCTACGATTGCGCATGCCATATGATGATCACCCGCCCCGGCGATTGCAAAGTCAATCAGGCCTCCAAAGCCATTCAGGGCCTCCCGGGTCGCCGCCCATGCGTAGCCACTGTGCCAGTACTCGGCAGATCCTTCGCCCGTGTACTGACCCAAGTAATACGCCTCGTCTGAAGGCTCTTTGATGTCCCAGTCCTTCTTGGAACCCTTAAACGACTTGCCTTTGGTCCAGCACGACCCAAAAGATTCCCATTTATTCAAGAATTCGTGATCAGGCCCTAGATCAATTGCGTGCTCGAAAAGTTGGACCACAGGGGCGTGCTGCAGCTCATGAAGGGTATCCTCGACCCAATCCGGATTTACAAAGTCCACATCGCCATCGATCCATGCGGCATACTTCCAGTTGGCTGGAAGCCGAGCCAGTGCCACGTTGACGAGATTCTCCTTCATCCAAAGGACCGAGTTGGTGCTCAGACGGATGTGAAGAGGGTTGTCTGGATCCGTCACCTCATACGGGCGGCAACCCTGGACACACTCCACGACCACGTGGTTGACGCCATAGTTTTTCATGCGAGCCATAAACTCTTTAAAAAGTTTTGGGCGTTGCTTGTACCGTTCAGGGTTGGTCATCACGGAAATGACGTAAAAATTCTCACGATCCATTGTTGATAATATCATGTATTTTTTTAAGTTATACTTGTAGGATGACGTTACCTCGGGGTCTGGCGCAAGGAAGATATATTCACCTCCTCCAATCCACCGCGCCGATCATCATAGGCACGGGACCGGCGGGCACTGGCAAGACGTTTCTCGCGTGTCATGCCGGGGCCAAGGCTCTGGCAAAGGGCCAGGTGGACCGACTGATCCTGACTCGGCCGGCGGTGAGTGTTGATGAACAGCACGGGTTTCTTCCAGGAACGCTCGAAAAGAAAATGGATCCCTGGACTCGGCCAATGTTCGACTGTCTTCGCAAATACATGGATCCCAAGAAAATCCAGAGTTATGTAGAAATTTGTCCATTGGCGTACATGCGAGGAAGAACATTTGATAATGCATGGATCATAGGCGACGAGATGCAAAACTCAACACCGGCCCAAATGAAGATGCTCTTGACACGTATAGGCAGTGGGTCGAAACTCGTCCTCACGGGAGACGTGCAACAGTATGATCGCGGATTCGAGAACAACGGTCTGTCGGATCTTGTCAGCCGTGTCGACCCGTCTTCTGAATGTATACATCATGTGGAATTTACGGAAGAGGATGTTGTACGACACCCAGTCATCAGAGAAATATTGTCCATGTATGATAAGTGATGCCCTGGAACATTCAGGGGCCCTTTCGGTTGATTAAGGATCCGACTCGGCACTACGTCATTCAGCTGAGCAATGCTGGCAAGGCTGAGATTACCCTTCCTAAAAATATTTCAAATAAACGTCAGGCGGCGGCGTGGCTGCGTGCTCATCCGGCCAATGTGGCCCGGGCACGCTTCAAGGCCAAGGGAGTCCAGACGCGACTCCCCGTCTTCCCAGCGCCCATCATCCCTTTTGCAGTGCCCGGACCCGGTGGCCTCGGCTTTGGAAACAAGTATTCGTGTGGGGCGGGCAAGACCATGACGGTCATAGGTAAAGGGCGTCAGGGTATAATTTACAAAGGAAATGGCTACGTGGCCAAAGTGTGTCCTCGGGACCTGCAAGCGGCGGCCCGGGGCGAGCGTCAGCCAGCCATTGTAGAATTTGAAATTCAGAAAGAAGTGTACGGGGCCGCACCAGGTGGGGTCGTAGAAGTTTACAAGCACGAAAAATGTAATGATTTCATTCCTCCTGTGGCTATGAACATGGCGAATGTCCAAAACTCTCGCAAGTACGACAAATCCGATCAATCAATTATTTTCATGGAGTATTGTTCGGGTGGGTCCTTGACACACTGGCTCAATTCGCGCCAGCAGACTGACGGGTCTATGCATCACGTGATCACTTCGGTCCTCAAAACTCTAAACAAAATAAAACAAAAGTTTCCAGATTTTCGGCACAATGATCTTCACATGGAGAATGTATTTGTGGCTGATCGCGGATTTCTCATAGGCGACTTTGGGTGGGCACGCCTCAAAAAGACTGGTACGAACCCTGCAGTGAACACGGCCAACAAAACAGGCGTGACGGGCGAGTGGGGCATAGGTCCCAAGACTGACGCACGATATGACTTTCATTACTTCTTGAATAACCTCCGATCGTGGGTTTCACGCAAGGGTGGGTGTCCTCAGGCTCTGGAATTTCTCAATGAAGTCATTCCCTCTGGATATCGTGGAATTTCTGACACGCACGTCAAAGACTGGCGACTCAAGTACGAGGACCCCTGTCCCGGTCTTCCAACTCTTGAAAAAATTTTAAAAAATAAATTTATTACTGGACGAAAGTTCAGCTCGCCCAACCTCCTTGTAGCCAAGGCTCGGCTGCGTCGGCCGAAGCGTATACGGTCGGCCAATCTTATTCGGGCCAAGGCTCTTCTGCGAGGAAAGGCGCCGCGGGTGAGCTCCCGGCCTAGGTCTGCAAATCTCGTGGCGGCCCAAAAACGTCTGAAACCTCTCGGCCCTCGGGGCCGCGTGACATCAGCCCAGATCCTGGCCGCTCGGCGCAAACTCAAGACGCGCGTACCAACGAAAAAGAAGATTACATTGGCTATGATGAAGAATAGCCGTTTCAACAAGATTATAGAGTACTACTGGAATCTCGACGGCCGTGAATCTGGGACTGCGTTCAATAACGCATGGGCCCGAGCCAAGGCAAAGGCGACGCTGCTCGTGGAGCGCCGTCTAAACAATGGTAACGGAGCTTTCAGTCCCGCGAAAAAGGTTGTCCAGGGGCCAAGCGCTCCGAGGGTGCTTTCTGCTCCCAGACTGCCCAGTCCTCCCAAACAGGTCAATCTGACGAACATGGCCGCTCGTCTCAAGGCGACAGCGGCGCGTGTCAAAGCGGCCAGACTCACAACCACGACACTCACTGAAATCAATAAAAGAATCGGCTCAAATTTTGAAAAGAGTCCATCGGGTCGCATCAAGGTGAAGAATCCACAGACGGGTCGGTTTGTTTATGCCGATGGACCATCAGTGACACTCTCGTATCTGAAAAACTTGGCGACTCGACGCGGTGTGAACATCAGAGGACTGCGAGCCAAGAATGCCATCGCCAAGAAAATATTTGGAAATTAATAAAAATATTTTCAAAGAGTAATGAACCGGATAGTGATCATCCTGGCTATTGTTTTTCTTTTGGCGGCGGTTTTGGCCGCGGCGCTTGGCAAGAACGGCGGCGTTTCCCTTAGTCGCCCGGGGAGTCCACTATCGCCGTCTCGGGAGTATGGTACACCGCCATATATGTTTCGCCAAATAGATGCCAATACAACTCTTAGGTTGCCTTAAAAAAATAATTAAATAAAAGTGTAATGAGATTTCACGCGTTGGCTATACCTCATACGATTACGAACAAAGAGTTCGTCGCATGTGCGTATACCCAGAAGGTTTACAAGTTTTGTGAAATGATGATCAAGCGAGGACACACTGTGTATCATTATGGCCATCAGGATTCTGACGTCCCTTGTACAGAACACGTGACGGTCGTGAGTCGTGAAAAATTCAACACGCTGTATGGTGGCGACCGCTATCGATCAAAGACGTTCACCTGGGATATAAACGACGACGTGTACAAAGAGTTTGAGTTGAATGCTTGTATCGAGATTTCTACTCGTAAACAGTACGGGGATTTTATTTTAGCATTTTGGGGGCATGCACACAAGCCAATATGTGACAGGGTGGCTTCAGGTGATGTAATTGTTGTAGAACCAGGAATAGGGTACTCGGCAACTTTCGCCGGCTATCAAATATATGAATCATATGCTCTCCTTCACGCAAAGCTTGGCATTGAAAATTCGAAGACGGCGATGAATATTCCTTGGTATCACACAGTCATCCCAAATTATTTTGATCCGAATGATTTTGAATTCAACAGAAATAAAGGTGATTATTTTTTGTGTCTTGGAAGAATCAACAAGGGTAAAGGTGTGGATATGGCTATTCAGATTACCGAAAAAATTGGAGCAAAACTTATTCTGGCCGGCCAAGGAGGACCGGAAGATGTGGGTCTGACCGAATGGCCGGCCCATGTAGAGTGTGTTGGGTATGCCCTTTCTGATCAACGCAAAAATCTTATGAAAAATGCCAAGGGTTTTTTCATTCTTTCAACATATATAGAACCTTTTGGCGGGGCGATGATTGAGGCTCTGTTTTGCGGAACGCCCGTGATTAGCACGGACATCGGAGCGTTTGTAGAAAATAACCTTCATGGAATAACTGGGTACAGGTGTCGAACATTTGGTCAGATGGTCTGGGCGGCCCAGAATATTCACAGAATCGATCCACAGGCTTGCCGAAACTGGGCCGAAAATTTCTCGGTTGAAAGAGTGGCTCCAATGTATGAAGAGTATTTTCAGAGTGTCTATGATGGCTGGTATGGCGCCGTCGCGAAACTGCCGCTTCTGCCCGTGCGGATCTATGAAAAAAAGACTCCTCGCATCGCCGTATGGTCCGAAACAAAGTGGGCCCTGGGTCGCATTGCTGCCGCCATACGCAAATATGTACCGAATGTTGATGTATTTGATTGGTCCGTGGACGATTTTTGGACCCCGGGCGTGTGGAAAGACTATGACGTCATATTATCTAATACTACTCTTCATACAATTGAAAGCTTATATGGGATCAAACCTGATCCCAAAAAACTCCTCGTGACTTCTCATTGTCCTAAATTTAATTTGGCACATTTCAATGAAAATACTGAATTTATAGAAGGCGCCAAATACGCAGGGGTATCGCAAGAGACTTGCCAAGAACTTGCGAGACACGGACGGTCCGGCGCCGCCTGGACACCGTTCGGGGCTGATGGCGATGTGTTCGCGCGGACGCACACGGTTTCAGGACCTATAAAGCGTATAGGAATGATAAACGCCGACTGTACACTAGAAGAATACGTCAAGGTCAAGGGCCTTGAAAAGTTCAAGGAAATATGTAGTTTGGGCAATTTCGAGCCAGTGAATATAATGGGTCAATCTGAAAAAATATATGAAAATATAGATTTGTTGATTTGTTGTTCAGAGTTTGACGCCGGTCCCCTTGGAATTTTCGAGGCGGCTTCATGTGGCGTTCCCGTTTTGACCACTGCGGTCGGCAATGCAAAACTCATAGAGGGCATTGCTATTTTCGAGACGGCCCGTGAAGCCGTCGATCGTATTCATTCATGGAACAACAACTTGGAGGAACTACGATTATACGCAGAATCTCTGACTCATCAAGTCAGGACAGAGTGGAGCATGGAAACTCTCATTCATAGACATCTCGCTCCCATATTAAAGAATTGGTCAGATGAATGAGCACAAGGCCCACTTAGCTCAGAGGTAGAGCGTACGAATTCTAATCGTTTGGTCAGGGGTTCGACCCCCCTAGTGGGTTGTGCTCGGGATAAAAATCTCCAGGACGAGTACATCTTGATGCCCCAGCCCCCCTCAGACTCTTATTACACACTTGATTTAGATTTGTTGGGGCGGGTCTATGACGAATGGACCGAGGCACTTCCTCACGTCAAGCCGTATTACGCGGTAAAATGTAACCCAACACCTTCCATCATGAGGACGCTCGCCGCTCTGGGTTCCAACTTTGATTGCGCAAGTCCCGCCGAGATACAAATGGTCTTGGACATTGGGGTTGAACCAGATCGAATCCTCTATGCAAATCCATGTAAACGTATACAAGATATTGCGTTTGCAAAAAAGAATGGAATTTTTCAGACGACGTTCGATAGCGTGTGTGAGCTCAAAAAGATTGCGGACGTGTTTGGGGACGCTCAACTTTTCTTGAGGATCCGGGCCGACGATCCATCGGCTCGATGCAACCTCGGCGCCAAATATGGTGTGGAAGAACGTGACTGGGCTCTTGTTTTGTCGATGGCCCGTGAACTCAATCTCGAGGTGGTCGGGGTATCCTTTCACGTGGGATCGTTCGCATCGAGTCCGAGGGTGTTTGAAGAGGCGTTGAGAATCGCCGAGAGGGCCGCGGATCTTGCTAGGGCCCATGGTCACGACCCTCGGATCATAGACATTGGAGGCGGGTTCTCTTCAGTGTCTGGATTGCCCAGATCCATTCGGGCCTCGAACGGCGCGACGCTTATCGCCGAGCCTGGACGATACTTTGTCGAACGAATCATGACTCTTTACACGCCAGTCATCGGTTCAAAAGGGTCGGGTATTACCATAAGTGAAAGTCTTTACGGTGCGTTCAACTGTATCCTGTTTGATCACGCGACGCCTCAGGTCAAGGAGGTCCGTGACGCCCGTGGGAACGTGCTCGCGGGTCCAACCATCAGACGAACAATTTTTGGTTGCACGTGTGACGGCGGTGACGTTATTTACAAAGAGTATGATTTGCCCGAAGGAACCGATCTCGGTTCATGGATCACATGGGAGAATATGGGTGCTTATACGTGTGCAGCCACCACACGTTTCAATGGCATTCCTTTCAATGACCGTTTGATTATAGAGACGTAGAATGTATGAATGTAAATGAATTCATTCAGTCTGTGTCGTTCATGTATTTATTATCGACCTCTCGAAAAGGTTTGTGTTCGATCGACTCATAAAATTGAGATGCGTCATTATGAGATTACGTATACACTTGCGGATTTCGTCCGTCTTGACGAGAAAAAGTGTGGTCTCGAAGCCAAGTGGTTTGAAAAAAATAAACACAAATAGAAATGTCAACATATAGGCCGTCGGCGCCTCAGATATCTTCAGTCGTCCGCAGAAATCTACTTCATCAGTTTCAGATTGCTCTGGCCGTGGATCAATTCATGCGTCTCAATAAATTTAACATATCAAGTTTCCCGCCTGATTTGAAAAAAATTATTAAAAAGTTTAATAAAAATGTACGTGCATCCGGTAACGCTCGTACCGCGGCGGGTGCGGCGGCCGCCTACAAAAGGGCCCTGGAAGCCGCGCCTCAGATCCAACGTATTCTGAACCGCCGGGCTAAAGCCATTGCGAATGTAAAGCTCGTCATAGGGCCTAACGGACACATTGGTCACGTGGTCATTCCGAACATGCCCCGGAGTCCTCCGGCTCGTACCGCGTTTCAGAGCCCTGCTCGCCGCCGTCGCAGTTAGTTCATCAAATTCCGATAACGGATGGCCCGGCTGGTGTTGAAATTGATAGGTGAGAGGGCGCCGACCGCCGTCTTTCGCCTTTTCGTCAATCTATTTTTTAGCGACCTTGCTTCCGCGGCCCTATTGTTGAATATAGTTTTATATTTCATCATTAAATTATATGGAGAAATACGATTATTCGTTATCCGCCGCTTTACACGATTTACGGCGTTCATCATGGTGGGATCTACAATTTTCTTCATAAGCATATCATGTGCATTATTTTTACTCATGGCTACTTGGGATAGAAAAGGATCGGAGGCGAGAATCCGAAAGTGATTGTTAAACGTTCTGGGAATGTTTGGTATTTTCAGACCAAACCTATTTCTAAGCAATGCATTCGCTCGAGACTCTGTTTTGGGTAACATGAAGTGAACCCCGGAGTTCCTGTTTGGCGAGTGATGTTTGTACGGGTGAGCGCCCAATTTTCTCATAATTCCAGCCGAGGGCGGCTCAGGGCCCCCCATACCATTGATGTTTACGGCCCACTGATTCGAACCCTGTGCTCCCACGTCCCTGCCAATCTTGTTCGCCATGGCCCGTAGAAATTCTCCATATCCTTTGCGTTGAATGCGAGATCGACCCAGAGTAAAATATGTTAGAATTTCTCCATTCTTCTTCAAAATTTTCGGCTGAATTGCGAGCCAGGCCTGATGCTTGCCAGATGTGTTGACGAGTGAAAGAATAACCTGTAGGCTACCACGTTCTCCATTAATCTCCTTTCCTAATTTGGCGCTGAATGCGAGTCCGTTTTGAGCCAAGACTCTATTAAAATTCACGGTATTTTTGATGGCCTGAGCTCGTTTCAGGAAATCACGAATAAACATCACTCCTTTCTTAGCCAGATTGTTTGTCGGGCTGGTATTGGTCTCGTATCCATTATTGGTTCTCTTTCGTTTCGGCATTTATATTATCTCAGATAATTATAAAATGAGCACTCCCATGAAAGCTGCTGATCGTCTGCCTTCTCCTTCAACTCAGGACGCGGGACACGATAGCCATGCAGCCCACCAGGTTCTTTAATTATTATAGATGCACACAGTAACGATGAATAAAAACACGGTAAACACAATTGTGAAATTGGCCGGAGAGGCGTATAAAGCGCGGTTTTATCCGCGTCACAATCAGAAGGAGATAATGCAAATCTCAAATCATCTGAATATTCTGAAATATAATCACGGAAATGATGCAGTAAACACGGTATATAGATTGGCCATGGCGAGAATAAACAAACTCGTCAAGAACGCGGCCCACAAGTTCAAGGTGGGTCCCCGCATCAAAACTGCTCGCCCTGTACTTAACTATTTGCCATCAATTGCTGTGAATAAGATTGTGACGGAAATCCGTAAACGTAAGCGCAACAACAACGGTTAAAGATCTTGAGGCATACTGGTTTCAGGCAAAGTGACCTTCTTCTTGTCCTCGGCCTTCATCAAATCCTCCAAAGTGAGCATTTAAAAGTTTAGAGCATGAATTAATAAATGGAAATAGCCAGACTTGTACTGGACGATGGAATGTTTTTTGTAATAATTGATAGAGAGTATTACAAAGAATGTAAAAAACTAAAATGGATATTAACAGGTAACACCGTAAAGTCTAAAAGTCAATCTATAACCCTTCAACGATACATTTGGGTGAATTGTATGAAAAAAGATGTGCCTTACGGAGAAGTAGTGTATCATTTCAATGAAGCAAACAAGTTCGATTATAGATCATTTAATATCGCAACTTTCCGCAAAGGAGGGATGAGGTATCAGGGAGGTAATCAAAATTTTATGGATTGGTGGTCGGACCTGAAGATGAGCCATGCTGCAAAAGAGGAGGAGGCTTCTTCTCTTCGTCCGCAGCCTTCATCAAATCATCCAAGGTGAGCCTGCCTGAAACGATTTTGAAAACTTCTCTGGTGGTGGTGTCGTGCTCACCCTGTATATATCTTCCCAAACGTCGCCCGCATAGGGTTTCCACATGACACGTCGAATGCCCCGGAGAAACTTCATACCTTGTACACGTTCCTGTGCTTTAATTTATTTGTTTAAACTAACACAATGCCCCGTCGTTCAAATATTGGCAATGAAGCCCAGGTGCGGCGCGCAGAACGAAACAGCGTCGTACGGAATAATCCAAACCTTTATCAAGCCATATTGAATACAAAGCGTCTATTGGCTAGAAATAACGTTTCGTATCTGGCAAGATTGAGCGGCCATCATAAACTGATAAATAAAGCTATAGCTGTTTTCCACCGCGCTGGAAAAATGAATGCTCTTCCGGGCAGTGGTTCGAAGTTGATAAAAAAGCTGATCGAATCGCAGGAGGCGGTGAATAGGGAACGGCAAGCACAGAGTAACCGTTCTATAAATAGAATAAGTGTTCCATCATTCCGCAATGCATCTTTCACCAAAAATAAGAACGGAAATCCTATGGTGGTCTACTTCCCTAACTGAACAAACAATTGACCGAGAGCACAACTTGCGGCACGGTGCAGTGTGAAAAGGCGCTAGGCTCTCTTAAGGACAATTTGCGTCTGTTTAATAAAATGGAACTTTCAAGCACGTTCACATGTCCGTGTCGCCCTGAATTTACATACAAAAATGCAAAAGCTCTTGCGATTCACAAAAAGTCCAAAATGCACTTGGCGTGGGAGACGGTCCAGGATGTCAAAGATACTCGGGTCAAGTCAAAACAATATGAGAATGAGGTTGAGCGACTCAAGAACAGACTGATTCACCGGGAGAACGTAGAGGCTGAACTCTTGGCGCGGATTCGCGCACTCGAGGAATCGTGTGCGTACTGGAAGGCGCAGTGTGAGGGGATCTACATCGCTTAAGGACGTGGGGCGTTGAAAGAGTAAGAAAAAATGGAGGCACTCAAGACCCTCGAAACAGCATTTCCAAATCTCTCTCACGACGAACAAGTTTTCGTCCTGAGAAAGATGTACGGCATGCGCCTAAAATTCAAGGCAATTGCCGACAATACGCCCAACGCGGGAAAGAAGTGGGAGTATTGGGAATCAAACAAGCTTCTTGAACTCTCTACGAATGGAGTGAATACGGCGGATATTGCCAAAGAACTCGGTCGTTCCCCATGGGCCATCGAGTGTCAATTGAACAAACTTAAAACCTCTGTGGCTGACGCGAAACCGACGGCGACGCTCGGACACATGTGAAAGTCCTGGACCAGTACTTTGATTTGACGGTGAAGGACTAATAGGTTGGATATTTTGCCATCCTGGGCCGAAATGGGCCGTATGGAGT
>Ga0136642_1001328_pt1 | contig 10813 bp, 8 predicted proteins | sample LowCatLa1302831Y_FD_115313 | JGI IMG/M metagenome (GOLD analysis project Ga0136642, IMG submission 115313) | Freshwater microbial communities from Lower Cathedral Lake, Yosemite National Park, California, USA - 13028-31Y | ecosystem: Environmental > Aquatic > Freshwater > Lake ... | reverse complement strand
TATAAAATCTTTACAAAAGCGTAATCATTGTTATAGCCAAAAAGGAAAGCGTTGTGTAATAAAAACGCAATCGCAAGATGTATTCAAGAGATATACGGGAATATTTGCTATATCTGTAAATGGTGTAGAAGTTTGGGAACTTTATGAAAAAAGTGGAATAAATACAGATAGATTGATAGAGTTTTTAGAGAAGTTCATTACAGAGAAATATAAGAATAAGTTGATTATTTTGGATAATGCACCAGCACATAAGAACGAAAGAATAAGAGAATTTGTAAATAGACACAATCAACTATTATATTCTGTTCCATATCAGCATTTTTCAAACGCAATAGAAAATTATTTTAGCATGTTAAAATCAAGATTACAGAAGTATAGTGGTGGGTTAAAATACAACAATCTAAAAGAAAATATAGCACATGCAATAGAACGCATCCCAATAGGGTATTATAAGAACATCATAGAAGGTGCTTATAATAGGAAAGAGAAATATGTCCCAAAGAACAAAACCCGTAAAAATCCCAAGAAAATGTATCAATAAAATGGGCGTTTTAAATGTGCAAAGGTGTAAAAATGTTTTTATAAAAACGTTATGATTTTCGATATTTTCGTATACCTCGCCCAATTTGGGAATTAACTCCTGAATTGCTACGATGTTAACAAAAAAATATGACCGCAATAATCGGAAACATTTAGATATACGTATTATGAGATAACCTTTATTTCGTTCCTACGAAAATATCAATGCAGTTTTTCTTCCATTCTTCGTTATTCGGATCAGCATCAGGAATATATTTTTTCATGATAATGTCAACTTCAACCCACGTAGATGTCAGAGTTCTAGCTTCCGGTGATCGATACACCAAGGTGTCTCTTCCAAAACGTTCGAGTTCCTCGTGAAAGGCGGTTTGATTCTCCGGAATCTCTTGAATAATTCGTAGTAAAACGATAAGCGCGTCTCTTGGTTTTGACATGGTGTTAGAATTGATTTAGTTACGCGATAAAATAACTAAATCAATTTTAGCAGGGAACCAAGGTTCCCCTGCGACCCCTCCTTTTTAGAAAACAAGAACAGATAAATTCTTCTTATAAAATCAATTTTTTGATTTATACCACCGCCGAAGTCGCGCGATAAATCACTGCGCAAAAAAACACATTTACACAAAACAATATTTCTAGATAAAAACACGTCCTTATGGCGTTATTCCAACTGGGATTTGTTGACGTCGATTCATCTAATGTGGACAAGTTTTCGCTCACGATAATCTCTATACTATCGTTTTTGTCCGCATTATCCACCATCTCTATCAGATCATCGATTTGTTTTGATAGTATTTCTAGATTATTCATTACTTACTAAGATAATAACAAGTCATTTTTTTAGACTGTTTTTTGTTATTGTATATAGATGATAATCGATCAGATTAACGCATGAGATTCAACTCAATTGGTTTTCTAAGTAGGAGGAGTCGCAGGGGAACTAGTTCAAAACGGTGGGTTGCTCGATTTTAATTCTTAGCGTTTTCAAGAATTAAACTAAAAATTGTCTCTTCCAAAAAGCTAACAGAATTTTATAAATATTTTTCTAGAGAAAAGGGAGGGGTCGCAGAGCGTAAGCTTCGCTGAATACCTAGGTTCCCTGCTAGGACCTGAAAATATATTTGAATACCGACGTCTTGAATCCATTGAAATTACTCGACGACGCAATCGTATAACTCCCGAAATTCTCCACATAACACCATTCGCCTACCGCCAATTCGGGCAGCATAATCTCATCCGCGATTAGATCAATACTATCACATGTCGGACCGAACAAACGACTCTTCAATAACTTACCGTCGCGTTCATTGAACGGCAAAATCGTAGGATTATTATGATCGAAATAAATGCAACCGAATGAACCATAAACGCCATCATTCAAATAATAGACAATGGTCTCTTCCCCCGTTTCGTCATGATTAACCCTCTTTTTCCCGATTACATTTAGTACAAGAGTATGAGTTGATTCAGCGAAATATCTACCAGGTTCCGCAATGAATCGGATCTTTCCAGATTCTAGGTCATCTCCGAAAAACACCTGAATTCCACCATTCACTTTTTTCGCAATATCTTCAAACCGAATAGAGCGATCAATCCCCGGAAACCCACCCCCAATATCGATCAATTCTATCGGAATGCCGATCTTGATCGCCGTATCCGTCGCCGTTCTACAATCACGTATTGCCTCATAAAAGTTTTCAGCGGAGCTGCATCCACTCCCTACATGGAAACTGAATCCAATTACTGCGAGTTTCAGCGTCCTAGCGATTGTTAAAAGTTCCTCTACTTGACCCAATTTGCATCCGAATTTCTTATTAAATTTACACAGGCTCTTACTATCGTCTACTGCTAAACGTAATACCAATTTCGCATATGGATGATATAATTTGATTTTATATAGCTCTTCTTCACAATCAAAAGTCATCAAGTCCACGTCGTTTGCCCTCGCATAACGGATCTGTGATGACATTTTGCAGGGATTTGCGAAAACGATTCGCGTGGGATCCTTCGTTATTTCGATAATTGTTTTGATCTCGTTTTCTGATGCGCAGTCGAAATTCGCACCTAAAGCGGCGAGAGCTTCTAAAATCACTGGATTCGGATTACATTTCACTGCATAGTACGGATGAACATCGGGTAGCAACCGCATCCAGGTATTAAAAGAATTGGTTAGTGCACCTAAATCAATAATATAGAACGCGCGTTCACTCTGATTGTCTTCCAAGAAATCGTTGATAATGTCGTAAGTATCGCGATCCGATCCATACAATTTCACTTCGTACTTTTGTAAAAGAGAATTGTCTAAAACCTTGATCTCGGAACTCTTTTCATTTACAAATTGCATTTTTTGTAGTCACGGAAGTTGTTTTTATATCATTGAGAATATTTAGGTGATTCAATAATGTTTTCTATGCTATAATATATAATCCGAAAATGGAAGCCGGACGAATGATGGTGTTGCACTCTGTAATAATAGGTGTTTTATTGTACCTCTTTATGATTTACATACTTGGTCAAAAACAAGTTGTTGCCGAAAACCGTAGCATTTTATTAGCGGCTTTGATATTGGTATATATGATCTTGTTTGGTCATGGATTGCCGACTTCAATGAACAAGAATTTATTTTGATTTTTCGGAAGCAACCTCGGCGTTTTTGCTATTTTTCAATTCTATTTTCTCTAATGCATATTGACCACAAGGACCACAATGATCTTCATTCGATAAATCTATCTTATTGTTCATTTGCTTGGCACATTCTTCCATTCTCCATCTACCAAGAGGTTTTGGTAAGTCAGTTCTAATGAATTTCTTTATAAATGTTTTTATATACTTCATGATATATAATAACTATGGCTACTTTTAAGTATATTTATGGGGAAATGTTCAATGTCAAAAAAATTGATTGGTTTTTTTAAAATCAATCAATTGATAACCAACCCCCGACAAAAAATGTCTTCATATAAGCTTTCCTCCGAATGGCGGGACCGCGTCGACGATGTGCGCTCCGGGCGTATCACGAGTCAGACCCCAAGCGTCATTTGGACCAATGGTTCCAAGCATGGTATGGAAGAAGGTAGCGTGTCGCGCGACATTATTGCCTTTGTTTCGAGACAACCAGGTGAGGCTTCAACGAGCGCCGTTATTGCCGCCTCTCTCCCTACTGCGTTCCGGACGGGCAACAAGATTCCTTTCGAATATGTCAAGGAGTTCTTGCGCGAACTCGTCAAGATGGGCGTCTTGGAAAAGGTGTATGCGTAATAGATATCAACATATATCCTGTTGTAAATAATGTATTTTTTATACTCTTGAAGGTAACGTTACCAATGAACCCCGTGTAGATAAAACAGAGAATATATATTAGCAGGGAACCTAAGGTTCTAAGAGAAGCCGCGCTTCTCAAATTGCGACTCCTCCCTTTTCTCTAGAAAAATATTTATAAAATTCTGTTAGCTTTTTGGAAAAGACAATTTTTAGTTTAATTCTTGAAAATTCCAAGAATTAAAATCGAACAACCTACCGTTTTGAACTAATATATATACGACTTACTGACGCCCTCGTTTAATGGTCACCGCGAAGTCGTAAAAATTGTTGCGTTCATTTCGATTTATTCAATGCTTTTCCGGCAGGAGAAGGGGCGATTTTTTTCGAAGGTATTATTTTATTGTTTGAACTATGTATATCGTATCCTACTATCTTAAGACCACTCTCGCTTGTCATTGGCATGGGCGGTAGAACATTATTATTATTGATCTGGCAACCTCCTCCGCTGCCGCAACCTCCACATCCTCCACAACCTCCTCCACAACCTCCTCCACAACCTCCTCCACAACCTCCTCCACAACCTCCTCCACAACCTCCTCCACAACCTCCTCCACAACCTCCTCCACAACCTCCTCCTCCGCCGCCGCAACCTCCACAACCGCAAGACTTATTCCATTCACCCGCCCAAGCAGGTCTATCGCATTGATTTTTGCAATCATTTGAACAATACCGAGGAGAATTTCCCATCGTAGTTGCATTGGTTTGATTCTTATTGGAATCTATCGGAGCGTCTTTTTGATTCTGGGAATTTGCCAACTGCATCCCCATCAACCCCATCGCAATTTCTATTCCTGCGTATTCGTCATCTTCTTCTTCGAATCTCGACTTCGCTCCCTCCTTCGATTGTTTATACAATAAAAAAATCATCAACATATACGCTAAAACACAAAACGTAATGACAAAAACCCCAAACCAAATAATATTAAACTTCATTTGATATATACCTAGACATTTATCGCGAAATATCAACAACTTGCATTTTTCGAATAAACCCTCAAATAATAATTGGTTAAAAAAGACGTCATGATTAAGTCCGCACCTATCTCGATAAACATCATATCAATCTGAGTTAGTAGAATGTTCATATACATGAAAAAATCGAACCATCCGTAAACGCATGAAACGCAAGATATTTCATACGCAAGTATATGAGAAACAGCGACGGGCTTGGAAACATCTCGAACTTGGTTAGTTATCCATGAGTGTAACACCACACCATTTAGTGTTCGAAATCCGCTATTTACCAAACAAAAAGATGTGATAAACGCGTATTTCGGAAAGGTATCTATGCAAAATCCTAGAATATATAGATCGGGATTGGGTCCGAATCTATATATTTTTGCGTCCAAATTATTCGCGTTTATCAAATATGCCAATCCTCCAGAAACAATAGCCATCCACAAAAAAATCCCGCGACCCACTATAATTTCAAACATTGATTATTAGATAAATCAGCAATAATTATATATCATTTTTGTTTATTATTTTTTCCCTGAACTTCATTACCGATATGCTGAAAATATAATCGCACATTCCCAAAATACTGGCATTATGGGAATGATATTAGTTTAGACAAACATTTTTGCAGTTACCCCCTCCAATATTTCATAACTCGTGAAACGCGTTCCACTAAAAATTACTCAAAAGAATTGTATTTCACAGTTGTGGTACAATTTTTTTTTTTGTATTTTTTTTAATGCAATTGTATTTTATAAATGTCGTCAGTGACGTTTGCTTCCGGCGTTCTTGGTGCTTTCACTCAATTAAAGATTAGAGAGCTTTCGACCGATGCCGTTCGTGCGATCACTTCATCCAATATCCTCGAATTAACATCACAGCAATTAGGATGGTTCTTGCCTGGTCAAGTGCCTTCAATTCAACCCGCTGTTCTTGCGTCGGTCAGTTACCTTAATATGACGGGATTCGCCAATGAATGCGTCGCCGCGTTCACTGCGGATCAGATACGCGCTTTGACAAATGAGCAGGTCGCCGCTTTATCCGAAGTTTCTGCCGGTGATTCGAAATTCGCCCATTTCACTGCCTCGCAAATGGCGTCGGTTTCGGTTGGTCAATTTCCCAGCATTGATGTAAATACATTCCCTCTTTTATCGGCTGACCAAGTGAATCATTTCACTCCCGCTGCTGCTTCCGCCATCTCGCAAGCCCAGTTCGCCAAATTCGGTCAATCTCAGATCGATGGTTTGTTCGGACCCGCTTCCCCTTCCCTTATTCAAAGCGTAGATATTGACAAATGCATTTCTCGCATGACGCCCGCCCAACTCGTTGATGTAGGAAATTCTCATGTTTCCTCATTGTCCGCCAGCCAAATCGCCGGATTATCTGTGGGAACATTCCAGACGGTTTCGAGCGAACAGTTACAAAACATGACCGACGCGCAGCTCGCTGCCATTACCCGCGATCAATTCCTTTCTTTATCGGCTATTCAGATGAACACGGGCATAGGAGCGCGCATGAACAATATCAAAGTAGAGTGCATCGGCGGTCTTACTGAAGCACAAGTCGGAGCGTTAAGCTCGGATTCGGTAAAGGCGCTTACTCAGGCACAACTTCAGTCACTTACGTCATTGGCGCAAGTTCAAGGTCTTGGATCAAAGATGTCGGATACTCAATACCCCAAGTTAACAGGAGCCCAGATCGCCAATCTTTCGTATAACGTGATTGCCGCATTACACAACGATGTGGTCGCCGCCTTGTCGACTGGATCGCAGTTAATGAAAAACATGACTCCCGCTCAACTCGCTTCGGTATCGGCTGGTCAATTCCCTTCCATCGACGCCTCGTTGTTCCCTCTTTTATCGACAGCTCAGATAAATTCTTTCACATCCTCTGCTATCGAAGCCATGAGCGCTGCTCAATCCTCCTTGTTCCCTCTTTTATCGACTGCTCAGATAAATGCATTCAAGCCTTCTACGATTGAAGCAGTGACTGCCGCTCAATTCAGATCTCTTGGACAGAACCAGATCAATGGTCTTTTCGGACCCGTTAACAAGACTCTTGTTCAAAGCGTCTCGGCTGTCAACTGCATTTCGCAGATTACATCCACTCAACTTTCTTGGGTAGGTGACAGCGTGTCTACATTGACCCCCGCCCAGATTGCCGTCATCGCCCCCAATGTATTCAAAACCATGTCGAATGCCCAATTATCGGAATTAACTGAGCAACAGTATCGCGCTGTTACATCGGATCAGTTTGCGGCGTTATCGGCTTCCCAAATAAATTTCGACGGAATAGGTGTAAATGTTTCCGAGATAACACCAAACTGCGTTTCCGCCATTTCTTACGCCACGCTCGCGGGTCTTAACCCCACGAGCGCCGGTTCATTGACGGCTGATCAACTCAATGCCATCTCATCGGTTACACAAGGACCCGAGACTGCCCCCAGAATACAGGCTCTCAATGTAACTGCCGTCAGCGCGAGCCAGATTGGATATTTAACATCCACTCAAATCGCTGCCATGTCCAATGCTCAGGTTGGCGCATTATCGACCTCTCAAATTCAAACGGTATCTGCCATTTCTAACTCTGACTCTCAACTCATTCATTTCACCACCCCCATGCTCGGTGCCATTACTGCGGCGCAGTTCCCCAGCATCAACCCCGACGTTTTCGGATTATTGTCTCACACACAAATTGCTAGCTTTTCCGCTTCGGCTCTCGCCACCATGACCCAAGAGCAGTTTGCCAAGTTCGATAAGGAGCAGATAGATGGTTTGTTTGTAGTCGATTCTACTCGTATAGGAAGCGTAACAACCGCTATCATCTCTGGGATCTCTGGACACCAACTCCTTGCTATCGGAACCGGCAATATTGGCGCTTTGAGCACTTCCCAATTTGCTAGCATCCCCGCCGCGCTCTTTTCTTACACGGCTGTAAACGGAATGAGCAATGCTATGATTTCCGTTTTAACGGACGCTGAGCTCGGTGCTATGACCCCCGCTCAATTCGCCCAGTTAACCTATGAACAGATCAACGCCGCCGTCAGCACTAGATACGGAAAGGTTGGAGTTCAGTGCGTTCCCACGAATGTCCAGATGGCTGGTTTTAACACAAACGTCCTTAACGCCTTTACCCCCGCACAGATCCGCGCATTGCCCGCGGAAAACTTCCAATACTTAAGCATTTACCAGATCGGTTATTTAACGGCTTCGCAAATCCTTGCGTTGAACGCCGACGCTGATATCAAAAAGAACCTTAGCTATCAACAGTCGGTAGCCGTTTCCCAGAACGTTTTGGGATTCACTGACGTCCAGTTAAGTGCTCTTCCCGTTTCTTCTATTAACTCGAACTATCCTCCCGTTTATCAATTAGCATTATTGGGATCAAAGGCTGCATTTTTAAGTGCAACTCAACTCAACGCATTGACCGCTGAACAATTCGCAGTTATATCTGTTTCCGATATTTCGCCCAGAGTGATCAATTTATTAAAAGGCTCTTTGTTTTCGGCTTCGTTCACTGGAGCTATGACGGTTGATCAAGTTGCGGCAATGAACGCCGCCGTTACGGGAAGCCTTTCACGCGATGCCGCCCAAGCGATCATGAATTCCGCCAAGGTTAATTCGATGAACTATTTCGGAAGCATTACGCCCAGCGCTTTCGATGCCGGATTTACCAACGCCGCCTTGGTCTCTGTATCCAAGGCGCAAAGCATGACCGCTCCTCAGGTGGCTGCTTTCCTCAATATCACAAGCCTTTCGAATGAAGCATTACAGGGATTGATGAATGTGACTTCAACCAATCTTTTTGCCGCAATTTCAAACCAATCGCTTGTAGCCATTTCCCCCACTATATTCGGTGTCGGCTTCACCAACGCGGCTTCCATTATCCCCGCCCAAGCCCAGCGTCTCACACCTAGCCAACTTGGCGCGTTAACCAATGCCAGCGTTCAGGCTTTAACCGTGCAATGCTTCCAAGTGCTTTCCCCCGAGCAGGTAGTTGGATTCACGCCCGGACAGGTTGCTGTAATGTCCACTGCTCAGATCGAAGCCCTTCATGCGGTATCTAAAGTTATCATCATGGGTGTTAAAAATAACACCATCTCTCCGTTGAATATTAACCTTACCGCATTCAACACATTGCTCACGTCTCCTTACTTCTCTTCTGCTAAGACGTCTCCTGAAGTGATACTTGCATACGACGCCACGGTTTCCTTGACTATTCCCATCACGGCGGTCCAGTCCATGTTCCAATATCAGAACAACTCGGACGCGACTGTTCGCTTGTATTTCGACAAGACCAAATTCGCCGTTGCGTATAACTACGGAGCTTCATCCTATGCGGTAAAGGATATTAGCGCCTCAATGTACCCCTCGGAGCCCGATCTTTTCGGAACACATACATTCAGATATCCTACTGGATTGAAGTGGGACGGTCCCGTTACATCCAATTCCATACCCGGCGATACCAATATTGCCTTATCTTGGGATTACATTTTATACACAGCCCAGAAGGTATTTAACAACTGGGTCGCTTATAGCTATTTCAACAACATCTATTCTTCGGAGAAATCTTTCAGAGACGCATTAAACGGCGCCGTGAACACGCACATCGATCCAGTGCTTGAGGCGGTGGACGTCACCAATCCTAGCGCCAACGGAGCCGAAATTTCCAAGATACTCGATGCCAACGAGGGCAAATATTATACATTGTTACAACAGGGATCTACTCCCAACAACGTCTCGTCGACTGTCTTCGATTACATGTATAGCCGCCAGCCCCAGCGTTTCATCTCTCCCGATGAATCCGAGAACGAGTTATATTCCTACCCTTTCATATCAGGCGATACTCTCAATTTCTTACTGCAGGTGAATGCCAATGAGCAGCAAACCGTTCTCGAGACGAACCCGTCTGGTGTGAACACCGTCGCCGTCGTTAAAACAAGAACTTACTTGATAAAGATGACAATCACCTCCGCTTAGAATGATAGTTTGTTGCGTTGCTGCAATAAACGAAGTTAGATAAATTTATAATAAACTTATCTAATCTTTTTCTTAATTGGGAATCAATTCACCCAATTTATCAACGTCAAAGACACCGCCTTCAGGAAATCCGTATAAATCAATATATCTTTGAATCTCAGGTTTAACAGTAAACAGCGGCGCAGTAAACGACACCTCTGGTAAAATATTAATATTCGCCGCCGCTTCCAGCTTTTTAATATAATCTTCAAGCGCCTGAACGTCGTCTAATATTGCTGCTTTTTTATTTGCGGCTTCTAACTTGACTTCGAGTTCAGTGCACATAACGAACTGCTTAATCATTTGCATAAGAGCTTCGAATGATTTTACAATGATATTTCTTACAATTTCATAGTCCGACGTATCCGCCAAACTACTTTTAAACAAAAACAACTGTTTTGAGAGCGTTTCGAATGTTTCGATGGTGAGGTTTTCGCGGACTTCGTCGAAATTGCCTAATGCGAAATTGGAATAATACCCGATGATAGTAGAGACGCAATTACTTATCACCAACTCATGTATCATTTTTGATTCCGCTGTGCCCTCTCCTGTTCCGCAACCTCCCTCATTTTTGCAACAACAGTTATGAATAGGAATCGCCTTTATTAAATTTTCTATATCAATATGACCGCTCAGAATCTTGGATTCCGCTCTTGATATTGCAGTTTGAACGCTTAGAACCTTGGATTCCGTGCTTGATATTGCGCTACTCAATGCGCTCTGACCGCTTAGAACCTTGGATTCCGCGCTCGACAATGCAGTTTGAATGCCTACAATCTTGGATTCCGCGCTCGATATTTCGCCACTCAATACGCTCTGACCGCTTAGAAGCTTGGATTCCGAGCTTGATATTGCGCCACTCAATACGCTCTGACCGCTTAGAAGCTTGGATTCCGCGCTCGATATTTCGCCACTCAATACGCTCTGACCGCTTAGAAGCTTGGATTCCGCGCTCGATATTTCGCCACTCAATACGC
>Ga0136642_1001327_pt1 | contig 10815 bp, 4 predicted proteins | sample LowCatLa1302831Y_FD_115313 | JGI IMG/M metagenome (GOLD analysis project Ga0136642, IMG submission 115313) | Freshwater microbial communities from Lower Cathedral Lake, Yosemite National Park, California, USA - 13028-31Y | ecosystem: Environmental > Aquatic > Freshwater > Lake ... | reverse complement strand
GCCCATGCCGCCGCATGCGCACTCTATGTGCTCCGCGCTGGGGCAGCTCGCCATCTGCCCGAGGCTGGTCAGACGGCCCTCCTTAGCGCACTCCTTGCGCTGCTTGGCGAGGAAAGCCAACCCGCACTGATCCACGGCGCGACCCTGCGCGGCATCTCCGACGCCCTCACACGCGCCGGCGAGCTTCCACTCGACAGCGCTGCCGCCGCTGAGATGCAGCTGCAGGGCGCGCTGGCTTCGTGCCAGACTTCCATCACGCGATGCGAGGCGGCGATTGCGCTTCGCTCGCTTGCCCTTGCTTGTCCATCCTGTTCTGCATCGCTGCTTCGCACGGGTTTGGCGGCCTTATCCTTGCCGAGCGCGAGCGCCATCCAGCAGCACAGCTCAGCTGTGCTCGTAGCTGCTGTCATTGCGGCAGCGCCTTCCCTGCCCCTGGGTTTGCCTGCGGAGCTCCCAGCTTCAGCTTTGAAGGTGGGCATGACACTGCTGGAAGCGCGCGCCCCTGGTGCAAAGTCCTGCGGATGGTTGCTCGTCGCTGCAGCGCTGGCAGGGCCTGGCGGTCCCAAAGCTGCGCAGGCTCACGGCTCCGAGCTGCTGGCACTGTGGAACATTGCTTTCCACAGGGAGTCCATGCTTGCGCCACGCCGGTCTGGAGCAGCACCCTCCTGGCTCCCCGGCCTCGATGTTCCGGGCGAGCTCACCTGGCGGGCGGGCGCTGCGGAGGCGCTTGAGGCATTTCTGCGCACTTCCGTCGGAGTGGGCATGCGAGCTGCCACTGCTTCAGCCGCTGCGCTGGTCCCTACTTTCCGCGCCGCCTTTGAGCTCGCCGCAGACGCAAGCCACGCTGCAAGTGTCAATCCACTCGCCGCAGCGGAGCGGACGGGAGCAGCCCTTCTGCGCTTGCGCCTCCTTGAGGCGCTGCAAGCGCTGCCCAGCGCGGCGCTTTACAAAGGGGCGCGAAGCGCAGTGGTTACTGTCGCTGCGGGCTGCTTGGACACAGGATCTCCACCGTGCCGCGGGTTTCTACTGCGCTCGCTCAACTCGGATGACGACCCTCTTGGCCCAGCGCACCCCGGCTCGGATGAGCTGGAAGACGCGTTGCGTGTTTTCCAAGGCGGCATCGACGCTCCGCCTCCCAAGCTCTGGCTTCCCCTGAACCGTGGCGCTACGCCTGCGTGGAGCCCATTCCCATCACCTTTGCCCGTGGCGTCTGCGCTTGCAGAGGCTGAAGCGGCCGAGCTTGGCCGGCTCTGGGCTGCTGGCACGTCCGATGAGAGAGCGCAGGTGATGACAGCAATCTCCACTGCTGCCCGCTCGGGGTACGGTGCTTCGAGAGAGGCGCTGCAGCGCGCTGCTGGAGCCGCAGCCTTTGGTCGCCATCCATCTTCAGCTGGTCTCGCTGAAGGCGTCACGGGTGGTTCATCCACGCTCTGCAACGCAGCTGCAGCTGGTCTGGCTGCCCTTGCTGCACTTCCCGCCGCCGCGTCTCCGCTGACACCTGCTGAGTCTGCGGGCCTCAGCGACGTCGGCCGCGCGTTGCTTGGCGACCCGGCGCCTGGGGCGGCACACCTGCGGGCGGCTGCCGAGCTGCTTGGTGCCGCTGCGCGCTGCAGTGACGGAGGCTTGAGGATGGTTGGTGAGCTGATCTTGTCCATCCGTTCTGAGAAGACTGCCACGCAGCGTGCGGCTGCTGCTCTCGCTGTGGGCTGCGCCTGGCGGGCTGCAGGCGGGCTCGCCCTGGCTCCGGCCCTGCCGACTGCAGTGAGTGGTCTGATGGCAGCAGCTGCTGAGGCGGACAGCACCGGCGCAGCTGCCCATGCCTGGGCAGCCCACGGCCTGTGGCTTATTGCACGCGCTTCGGGCGCGGGCTTCTCAAGTCACGGGCCGCAGGTGCTTGAGCTTTCCCATGCCTTCCTCTCCTCAGACGCCTCTGTTGCCGGAGCGCCCCGGGCCGCTGCAGCCGCCGGCCGCCTAGTGAACGCAGTCGTGCTCTCCCATGGAGTGGGGTTGGACGCCGACAGCCGGCTGTTTGCGCTGAGCAAGGCTTTGATTGACCACGTCAGGCGCACAGGCTTGCAGGATACTGCCACGCAGCTGCAGCACATCACGTTCTTGCAGTCCTGTGCCATCTATGTGCCCCTTGCTTTACCCGCCTCCGTCGTCGCGCCGGTCCTTTGCGCCGCGCTGGGAAGCAGACAGCGGCCACTGCGTGCTGTTGCTGCAGCGACTGCCCGGGCGCTTGCTGAAGCCGACCCCTTGAGCCTGCTGGCTGGATCTCCACTGGAATCGTCTCTCTTCAGCTTGTTCGACCACGAGCCTGATGCAGGCGCACTGGCTGACGCCCGGGCCACCCTTGAGGCGCTTCTGCGAGCAGATGCGCCTCGCAGGCCAATGCGCTGGCTGCAGCTAGCCGGATCTGTGGCATGTGCAGATGTCTCGCGGTTGCAGGCAGACGGGGGCGCCTCGCCACAGACATCCGGTGTTGATGGAGCAGTCGTCACGCCTGTGGAGCCCGATGCTGCACCGCCTGGCTGGCGAATGCGGGCCTTTGCGGCGGAGCTGATGGCCCGGGTGCCGGATGCTGTTCGCACTGCTGCCACTGCTGTGCCGCACCACGACCTCGCAGCTGCTCGGGCCAGTGGGGAGGCTGCCTCTGGAGCCCTGGTGCTGCACCTTCAGGCAGCTGTGGACCTCGGCTACCGCTGCGCCACACAGCCTGCGACGGCCCTGCGGCCCTGGGGTCTTGTCTTGCTGCGACGCCTGCTGGCGGGGTGGGGCTCGTGTGCCGACCCTGACACGGAAATCCCGGGTGCGCTGCTCATGGAGCAGCACGCTGCGCAGATTCTCTCCAGTTTGCGAGCTGCGCTCGGCCCGGGATCTCCTCCCAATGCTTGCGCCGCAGGCGCCGCTCTGGCTGCGGAGTTTGTGGCCAGCGGCCTGTCCGCCCGCGACAGTGGTGTGCACAAGCGCGTCCTGGCGCTGCTAGGGGGCGTCAGCGCAAGCTGGCGCCCCCTGCCAGCACCAGACGGTGCAATCGCGGAGTACAGCGAGTGGAGCGCAGCTTGCCTGCGAACTGCGCTGCTCACAGCACATGCTCGCATGGCTGTTGCCTCGCCGCAGGACGCCATGCTGGTTGAGATGCAGCGGCCTCTCGCTGAATCCCTGACTTCCGGCTGGCTGGCGTTGCTGCGGGACTTTGCTGCAGCTGTCGGCCTGCACGAGGGGTCCCAGGACCAATACCTTCCGAGCACGTCTGTTCTGGCGCTTTCCCATGTGCCCATCGCACGGCTGTCCATTGCGCGGGCACACCTTGCATACGCCTGGCGGCCCGTGCTTGCTGCGGTGGCGCAGCTTGGCGTGCCTGCTGGTGGCGGCGCAAGCCGTGGGCCATCCATCCCGCTCGGCCTGGACGATCATGGCCTTGCCCTGTCGCTGGCCTGCTGGGCGCTCTCCCGTGAGGCGACGGCATATGCAGCCTCCGCAAGCCGCATTGAAAGCTCCGGCCCTGCGGGTGTCTGGGGCGCAGGGCCTGGCTTTCTGCCTCCCGACCCGCCCGCCGCCGCTGGCATTGCAGCGCTCGATGCCCTGCTTACGCCGGCGTATCTGGGGACCACGCTTTTTGTCAGCATCCGAGAGCTCGCCGAGGTGATGGCAACAGTGGCGCAAGCTTCGGCCTCGCGCAGCGCACAGCCACTCCTCAAGTCTGCTGCCCCGGTCTTGCTGCGACGTGTGGCTGCCTCGCTTCAGGACGGCGCCGTACCTGAGAGCGAGCTTGACGCGGTCACCAGCCTGGCAGCTGCGTCGTTGCGCATCGCTCGAGTGGGCCTGGACCAGCTCTATGCCGGTTGTGCGCCAGAAACGGCTGCAGCAGCCTCCGCTGGCCTGGATGGGTTAGCCATCCTATGCCAGCGCCTCGCTCTGCCTGCTTTGCCGCCCACGGTCCTCAGCCTGGCGCTCTGCGCTCTGCGCTCCCCAGGCGCTGTCTCGAGCGACTCTGTTGCCTCTTCAGCCGCTGCTGCGCTCGCGGCAAGTGCGACCTCCTGCGGCGCATGCGCGACTGTGGACAGTGCTGCGCGCACGCTGCAGATGGCCGTCGCAGACCTTGCGGAGGATGCCGAAGCGGTGCCACAGCTGCGCGTGCTTCTCACGGCTGTCTGTGCTCTTGGTCCCGCGTTGAAGCCGCACTCTGCCACTAGCAGACGCTGTCTGGACGCCATCACCGTGCTCCTAGACGAGGCGGCGGGATGTCCCCAAGCTGTGCAGCGGGAGGCGCTTGCGGCACTGCAGCGCGCCTTTGCGATGGCAGCTGCGCAGGGGCCAGGGACGCTCGGGCGCTCCTGGGCTGAGGCCGTCCTTGCGGTTGCAGGACCTGCGGCGGCATCAGCCGCTCATCGCGGCCTCTCCCCTCCGGTGGCCCAGGACCTCGTCATGGAGGGCATTCGAGCTCTGACCTCTGCCGTGGCGCTGGTTTCTGACAAGGATGGCAAAGCAGGCGTGCTGCTGATGCTGCTCCCTCTCCTCATCGCAGCCTCGGCAGTGGACGGCCCGCTTCAAGGGATTGCGGTCGGAGCTATCACTCGCTCTGCGGGAGCTGCTCCCGAGGCATTCAAGCAGGCTGTCGGGCAACTGCCCCCCGAGACGAAGGCTAAGCTGCAAGCCGCGCTGCGGGCTGGCACTGCGGTTGCTGGCGCGTCTGCGGCAGACAACCAGCCCAAGGGCGCGGCAGCGAACAAGCCAGGGGGTATTGCGCCGCCGGTTTTTGCTCTTCGAGGTTTCCAGGGACCTCCACCGCGCAAGTGACTCTGCGCGACACTTTTCAGACCTTCACTCAAGGTCTTGCCCCGTAGCAGCTGCGATCAACAGGAGCATAAAGCGGGACAGGAGTGCTGAGCGGAGGGCGTGAATGAGCTGCCCATTCTGCGCCGCCGCCGTCTCCTCTGCCGACGCCCCACGCCTGATCCTCGTAGCTGGGGGAAGCCTCGCGTTCTCGGTGCCAGCCTGAAGTGATTCGAGAAGAGCCAGGAAGTCGAGCGGCACTGTTCGCTCGTCCACCGTCTTTAGCTCCTCAACGATGTTGGCAACAAGAGTGGCTCTTTCCTCCTCTGTGTTGTCAGCCTTGAGTTGGAACGCCAACTGGTCGTTCACCAGGCGAGCGCGCGCCTCCAGCAGCGCCTTCTGGCGCGCGTCGACGTCCAGGCTCTGCCAAGCTCCGCGCACGTCTGTTTCCCGCACCAATTCAGCAAGCCGAACCAACGCATCCCCGTGCGCCTGCACAAACACGGAGACCACCTCCGCAAATACGGGCCCGCTCGGAACAGGGCGAGACGCCGGCTGCGGCGCCCGGGGCGCGACCCGCCGAACCGTGCGTGTCTTGGGCTGAAAGCTGAAGAAGCAGAGCACAGCGAGGACGAGAAGCAGTATCCAAAGAGGCCGGGACTTGCCAGGAGGGGGCTTGGAAGGCCTGCGAGGAGCGGGGCGCACGGCAGGTTTGGCCGCCATGTGAGATGGAAGCCTACGACTTCTGAAGCGTATACGGTCGGTGTCGCACACCACCACTGCGGCAGTACGATTATTGCGGCAAGCAAATGTCTTCCTAGGCACGCTGTGTGATGCAGGTTGCGCCAGCCGACGAGGAGGCGGCCTCACCCCTTCTCATCGACACGCCAGCAAGCAGGAAGCCGCCAGCTGAGAAGGGCAGTTCCTTTGCAGCGCTCCGGCGCATCTGGGCCGAGGCGGACTTTGTGCGACCGCAGCTTGCCCTGGGATGCGTGTTCCTCCTGGCTGGGAGCGTGCTGTTCAATGGCCTCCCATACCTCGCTGGCCAGCTGCTTGACACAGTCACAGACCGCCGTGACCCGGAAAAGGCGCGCTCGCGGCTCAACGTTATCGCGCTGCAGCTCGTGCTCCTTGCTGTGGTCAGCGGCGTCGCTTCTGGCATCAGGGCCTACCTCTTCAACAGCTCGTCTGAGCGAGTGGTGGCCCGCGTGCGTCAGCGGCTCTTCAGAGCCATCCTGGCGCAGGAGGTGGCCTTCTTTGACACGGAGACGTCAGGTGGCCTGCTCTCTCGCATTTCAGCCGACACAGAGACTCTGAAGGACGCAGCGACGACCAACGTCAGCATCCTCCTGCGCTCCGTTGCTAATGTAACTGTTGCACTGGGCGCCATGTTTGCAACGAGCTGGCAGCTAACTCTTCTTGCTCTGCTGGTGACGCCCGCAGTCGCAGCACTTGTCATCTTTTTCGGACGCGGCTTGCGTCAGCTGAGCAAGGACACGCGAAACGCGGCTGCGGAAGCCTCCAGCCTCGCCGGCGATGCGCTGGGCGCAATCCGTGCGCTTAAGTCGTACGCCAAGGAGACTGCAGAGTCAGTTTCCTTTGACAGGGCAGTGAACAGAACCATGGAGCTGGGCATTAAGACGGCAATTCGCGGGAGCATCTTCCAGACCGTTGTCACCGCGCTGGTAGTTGGCGAGATAAGCCTCGTGCTCTGGTATGGCGGTCTCCAGGTGATTGATGGGGCGACCACGATCGGGCAGCTTCAAGCGTTTGTGCTCTACGTGCTTGGAGGTGCGTAGACCTCCAGCTGATTTGACGCATCAGTTCCCACTAACGCGGGTCTCAAAGTTGCTGGCGGCCTTGGCGGGTTATCTGGAGTGGCTATCAGCCTCTTCACCGCCATTGGAGCGAGCCAGCGGGTCTTTGAACTGACTGATCGAACCCCCAAACTGGCGCCTTGTGGTTCACTCCTACCCTTTGTGGGCGTCTCAGCAATTTCGGCTGAATTCCGCGACGTTTGGTTTGCATTTCCCAGCCGGCCCGAGACCTTTGTGCTGCGAGGGTTCAGCATGTCCGTACAGGCAGGCACGACTGTCGCGCTTGTGGGATCCTCAGGCGCCGGCAAGAGTACCGCAGCGGCGCTTCTGGAACGCTTCTACGAGTGCGATCGCGGCTCAGTTCTCCTGGAAGGCGTCTCAATCCAAGACATTGACAGCGCGCATTTGCACCGAGCGCTGGGCCTGGTTTCTCAGGAACCTGTCTTACTAGCACGGTCCATCCGAGACAACATCTGCCTTTCCGTGGATAGCGCAACAGAGGAGGAGGTGTCAGCCGCAGCCGTGTCTGCCAACGCTTCCGTTTTTATTGAGGCGTATGCGGATAGATACGGAACGATGGTTGGTGAACGTGGCGTAACGCTTTCCGGAGGCCAAAAACAGCGCATTGCTCTTGCGCGTGCCTTGCTCTCCAAGCCGGCCCTCTTGATTTTGGACGAAGCGACATCGGCTCTGGACGCCGAGTCGGAGTCGCTGGTTGTAGCTGCGCTCGAGCGGGCACGCGTTGGCCGGACTGTGTTCATTATCGCGCACCGGCTGTCCACCATTCGGGACGCAGACAATATCTGCGTCGCTGACGCTGGCCGCGTGGCTGAATCAGGGACTCACAGCGAGCTGATTGCGGAGGATGGTGTCTACGCGCGTCTTGTCAACCGACAGCTCGCAGCCTCGAGCGAAGGAAACCTGGTGGAGCTTCAAGACACAGCTGGGTGAGTAACTGTAAACATCATCCAGTCGGACGGCACCCGAAGAGGCGCTCCAACGCAGAGCAGGCTGAAGGAGGCGTGCCAGCAAACAAGGAAAAGACGCGGCTCAGAAGCCCGGTTGGTGACGGTGGCGCAGGTGAAGGCGGGGGGACGCCTGCAGGCTGCGTGACCATCCGCGCTGGGGCTGGCGCCGCCGCCAATTCAGGGCTGCAGCTCCCTTGCACTGAGAGCCCTGACGCGTTGACAGCCAGCTGCCGCCAGCGAACGTGGGAGAGCGCCACCATGGCGCCGTCCACGCCCAGGTCAATGGAGCAGCCTGCACAGAGGGAGGCTGTGTCGCTGGTGAACGCTAGCAGGATGTTGTTGCGCTGCACATTCATCTGGATCCCGTACTGAGAGCATAGGTCGTTGGGCGGCACCTGGTCTGCCCTGTCAGCCACACCTCCACCACTTAGGCAAGCCAAAGTGAACGACGCAGGCGGCGTGACCATGGGTTTGTCCGGCTGCAGCGCATCAATAACGCTGCGGTCGAACGGTATTGTCAGGCGCAAGCCTTGAAGAAATGTTGAGCTGGCAGCGTAGATGCGAGGCGAGAGGAGAAGCTCTTGACAGCTCGAGGTGTAGCCAACACACGTAGCCGTGAGCGACACATTCAGCGAAGTGTCCGCAAGAGAGTCGCACACAGTCCGAAGTCCGGCTGCAGTCGCATTGTTCAGAGAGCGCAAGCTGGCGCCCATCCGCTGTCGGTTGAGGCGCAGTCGCGACATGATGACTGCGCGCCGCTCCAGGTCCTGCATCACAAACCTCTCGGCTTCGAAGGCAAGCGCGCTGCGACCCTGCGCTGCGCTCGTCGCCGAGCCGTATATGTTCGCGTCAGCCCCGGCTTCATCGCTGCTGATAAGGCCGACGAGAGCTGCCAACTGCCGCTGCGCCACGTCTGCCACGAGGTTTGAAGGAAGGCTTGTAAACATACTTTCGAGATGATCAAAAAAGCGGCGGCGCATGTCCGGGACACGGGCAAGCACGCCTTCCAGAAGAATCCCGGGACAGGAAAGGAGCCCAGTACCGTCAAAATGAGCAGAGGTGTTCCTGCAACCGCCACCACGTATCATCGGGTCGACTGACCAAGACACGTCTTGGTGGAAGGCCATGGGAGTCCAGAAGGGTCCTGAAAGCTCTGAGCTTGCAAAGAATTCCACATTCGTAAAGCTGCCCAAGCCGCAGAAGATTGTAAAGGCAGTGGCGCGTATGTACGCATCGACATCTATCACAGCTGCCAGCGCGTCGTAGCAAGCTGTCCCATCAACACCGCAAGTTGCGCTCACTTCCAGAATGCTGTTGAACCGGCGAAGCGCATCAGCTTCGCGAAAAGCAGACCAATTTCCACTAAGCTTCACCGTTGCGCCGCCTTCTGCATTCAGCCGCACACGCGCTGCCAGCGCGAGCCGTTGTCGCGACACCAAATGAAATGAGCTGGCGCTCAACGCACAGGCACCCAGCGCAGCTGTGGACCCATTCAAGGACGCAACATACACCATCACTGTGCGAGGAAGCGAACCGCCGGGAAACCCAGCGTGTAGGGCCAGGGCGGATGTGATCTGTGCGCGTAGTAGAAGGTCAGGCGCCAATGAGCGAAGCACAAAGTGGTTGCTCCTGAACTCAGGCGCTAGCCATGTGTTGTCCACCAACTTCACAGCGAAGCTACCTGAGAGAGCAGAAAAGTGACCCACGCCAACCATCGGCGCGGACATTCCAGAGAATTCAGCATTCAACTGGAACTCCTTGTCAGCCGGCGAACTTGCAGATTGAAAGGCGCTCAAGATGTCCCCTGCATCCTCTGCCTTCAGGATGATGCGCTCCGGATATGGGTACGCGCCATCCGCTGCATCCTCTGGAATGCAGGGCACTTGGATGCTGTCAGAAGGGGGCCGCATGACGCGACAAGGCAATCCATCCGTCTCGGCAGTCTGAATACGCAAAAGCCGGGACGATGACCCAAGACATGCTGCCGCTCGTTGAATGGAGCGCCTCTGAACAGCCATGGATGCTGTTGTGGACTGAACAAGAACAGCCGCATCTGTGGTTGAATCGAAGCGCAGCCACAGCGTTGAGACAAGCACAGGCTGCTGCGCGTTGTAAAGGCTGGAGACTGCTGGTGCAGGTCGGGGAGATGCGCCCCTGCCAAGCACGAGTAGAAAGCGACTAACCAGAAGCGCGCTGTCGAGCAATGAGAGGGAGGTTGCGACTGTCCGCATCGCACCAGCGACATCCAGCACGCCGCTATCCTCAAAGCTGGGCGAGATATTCTGCAGCCGTTGCATTGCGTGCTGAACCCCCACCGAAACGTCCACAAGCGTCGCCACTTCACCTGCATGCAGGATGAATACAGCCACACGCTCTTCAGCGGGCAGGCTTCTAAGCAGCTGACGTGCTACCTCCAAATGGGCCGGCGACAAGTTGAGAAGCAGAACGCCGGTCAGACCCGACGCGACAGGCGCGCTTGCCACTGCAGCATTCCGGCCATCTATGAGTACGATTTCACCTGGCTGATCCATAAAGGTGAGTTGCACCCCATCGCCGGGCCAGGCCGCCGCGCGGAGCAGCCAGCTGCAGTTTCCTGCCACAGGTGGGACGAGGCCCGCTCCCAAGGCGTAGTACTTCAGTGAGCCAGCAACAAAGAGCAGCAACGCGGCAACGCGCATCGTAAGGGAGCGCTTTGAGGTGGGAGCATTGAGTCCCCAGCCGTTTGAATCCCCAAGGATTGTCTCACCAACAAACCCGCCTCCTTCATCACGCCATTAACTCCGAAATGGGTGGGCGCTCCACCAGCAGGCGCGCCTTCTTGGCCGCGCTCCGCAGTAGAGCTGAGGTGTGCGGAACATCCGAAATTTGCCCCAAGAACTCACTGATGCGGCGTAGCAGGCGCGCGACATCGCCCTCGTCCAGCGACGTGTCGCTGCACACCTGCGCCCAGTCAGAGCCAGCGGCCCACGACTCTACCAGCCCGACGAAAAGAGGAGAGAGGGAGATGGGCGCCTCAAACGCCTCCAGATCCTGCTGCGCCTGCAGCTTGACAGCCAGGGGCAAAAGGCGCTCCACGGCGGCGGCTGTGGCAGCGGAGGGGCGGAATCGCGCAAAGACGCTCGGGCGGCTGATGCACTCCTCACTTATGAGCGCTGTGACTGCACCAGCCAGCTCCAGCGGTGCCAGCAGGTCCAGCTCGCCGGACAGCAGCACCAGCGCTAGCCATAGCTCATTCTGCGAGCGCACCGAGGAGG
>Ga0136642_1001326_pt1 | contig 10821 bp, 10 predicted proteins | sample LowCatLa1302831Y_FD_115313 | JGI IMG/M metagenome (GOLD analysis project Ga0136642, IMG submission 115313) | Freshwater microbial communities from Lower Cathedral Lake, Yosemite National Park, California, USA - 13028-31Y | ecosystem: Environmental > Aquatic > Freshwater > Lake ... | reverse complement strand
ATCACATCTAATTTTGCCATCATCGCTGGGGAAAACTTCCCAAAAGGCGCACAAGCATTCACAATGGCAATCGCTTGTTGATCTAACTCAATACTTCCCGAAGACTTTTCAATTTTCGGTTTCGATATTACCTTGCCATTTTTATCGACGCTAACTAAGATAATTAAGCTGCCATATAAAGGACCCGTCCTATTTCTCGGAAAGTAGTTTGTACCATAAGACTCTACTTTTTTTCGCATCGCATCGTAATACTGTGCATAAATTACCGCTTTTGCACTTGTAGAGGTAAGGATTGCCTTGCGGGGACGACTCGACTCCTCTTGTAGTCTTTTGGCAAGTTCTGCTTCAAGGCGCTCTAATTTTTCGAGATCTTCACTGCCCTTACCAGATTGATTCTTTTGTGCACTCGCGGTTTTATTTTGAAGTACAGCAATCAATCGATTTTGTTCTTTTTGTAAATTTTCTAGTTCCTTTGCAAGGCCAGGATTAATCGCAGCTAACGTGGTGGCATTGATATCTTGGTCACTTTGCCCTCCACCGTTCAGATCATTCTGCGCTAATTTCTTAGGTTTTAAGGGCGCTAATTTAGATTGGCTATTCACTAATACAACTGCTAACGGTGTTTTTAAACGAACTTCCTCTGGTTGAGGAAATTCTTTTTGCCATGCAAGAAAGGCTCCATGAATCAAGATAGAAATCAACACTGCAATGACGATGGATCGTTTTAACCCATTTATTAAAAATCCTTTTATCGTCATTCTGAAACTAACTTAAAGGTGTTTCTAATGAATTGTTTACGCCACTGAATACTTGATTGTCTCCCTCAACGCTTGGCACTAAGTTGATTTCTGCGCTAGATTCCAACACTACTTGTGGAATACTTTCCTCCTCTGCATCAACCTCTTGCCCATTGAAATCCGGTGCATATTCACTCACCTGCTGGTCGTGCAGTTCAATCAGTCGAACGCTAGCATTCAGGTTCAGTAAATCCGTAGAAATAATCTCAATCTCAACACTTACGCCGCGACGGGTATTAGCTAGCTCAGGCACAATCAAGCGCAGTGGAATTGCCTCGACCCGAATCATTCCATCTTTCAGCGTTCTCGCTTGCACTCTTAACGGCAAGCCCTGCTGGTTGACCCACTTTAGACACCAGTAACGCTCCACTAACTGTTGATAAGCATTGTAGGAAGTGTATCTAGCGTCAAACTCTGCGCATAGTCCCATGATTTTTGTGTCTTTTGGAACAAACGGCGCAACAAGTTTTGCCATCATGCCATTTTTTACGAGGGCGATTAACTGCCACTGGTTCACTAAATCAGCATATCTTCTGAGTGGCGAAGTACACCATGCGTAATTTTCGACACCTAAACCCTCATGCCGACATGGCGTAGTTTGCATTCTTGTACGTTGTGCGCCCCAACCTTGTTGGGCTCTAAAAATTGCCGGTAATTCGTTACTTGCTAAATAGGTGCCCCAAGTCTGATTCGTAAAAATCATCCATTCAGCAACGATCGTATCAACCACAGATCCACGACTTCTTGGGGTAATTTCTACTTGCCACTTTGAGTCGTTAACTGGTTGCGCTAATACATCCTCAGGATCAATGGTTAAACCCAGTTCATTCAATATTGAAAAACCAAAATCGCGTAATAGAGCATTAGGATCGTTATTACCTAACTGTTCCGCCCGCTGTCCATTAGCGACTTTTACCTCTTGGCGCTTCGCAAATAATACTTTGGCACAGGCCCACAGAAGTTTGAGTTCGTTTTCAAATGGGATGGTTTTGTTTGTCGAAGCCACTTCTACATCTGAAGCTTCAATTAGCTGATCTTCTGAACCTAGCTCCTTAACTTGATGATTACCTTGATCATTACCTTGCTCATTACCTTGCTCATTATTCATTTCATCAAAATAAGCTTGTGTAAGAACATCTTCAATTTCATGTAAGCGTAAATTCTGTTGAATCGGTACAAGCTCAATCACTGTGTGATGCGGTGGGGTTGAGACAATTTCACCACTCGGACTAACTTCTACATATAAGGAAAGGGCCGGCCTAGCTTGACCTGCTTCTAAAGAGAATACATCGACCACGGATTTTGGCAACATTGTGATCTTCCCGCCTGGAAAATAGGCGGTTGACATGCGGTGACTAGCAACTTCATCTAACGCATCTTTTGGTGTCATCACGAGACTCGGTGCTGCTATGTGAACACCAATCTGATAATTACCATTCGGCAGAATCGTTACCGAGAAAGCGTCATCGATTTCTGTAGTACTGGCGTCATCAATCGAAAATGCTGCAACTTTAGCAACTGGCAAATCCTTTTCAAGATGTTGAACAACAGCGGGACTCATCAAATTGATTGCATTTTGAGGAAACCCCACTCCTTTCGGAAAATGCTCTTTAAAAAACTTGCCTTGATGAATTTCTAGCGCCGAATGAATCGCTCCCAGCTCTAATAAAAGCTGAGCATTGGAGATACCTTTGTGCGCACTAGCACTTGCTAGCGCTTTATAAATGAAATGGTTTTTATCCGGTGCAAAAAGAAGTAATTGCGCTTGTTCGGCAACTTCTGGAGGCAAGATGCCAGCTAATAACTGCTCTTTTAGATGTTCTTGTGCGAGCGCCTCTTGTTTTTTTCGCTCGACCGACAACAGCGCTGCTTTTAACTGCTCTTCTGGCGCGCGCATAAAATGACCACGCCCTTTACGTCTGAAGTAAATCGGCGAATTCTGCAAAGCCATCGCTAAACCAATCATCTGCTCGGTACTTGGTTTATCACCAAAGTATTCTTTAGCAATTACCTCAAAAGAAAACTCTTGTTCAGGCGAACATTCCCATAAGAAATCCACATCGATAGTCGCGGCTAATTCTTTTGCACCCTCCATCAACTTTGCTAAATCTCCAGCTTCCCACTTTAGCCAAACTTCTTTTGCTTTGAGTTTGATACGTTTGCCAAACTGGGTTTGGGCTTGCCAAAAATCAGCGGTCGTGACTGCAGGTCCAATTGCACTGGCACCCTTAATCTCTCCACCTTCTTCAAAAATGAAATGCATGTATTAGACTAGCGCCTTTAAGATTTTTTGGTGAACGCCACCAAAACCGCCATTACTCATTACCAAAATATGATCGCCAGGCACGGCGATTTGCACAATCGCAGCCACCATTTGTTCTAAATCGTCAAAGGTTCGTGCTTTAGGTCCCAAAGGACTCAATACTTGCTCTAAATCCCAACCCAAGGCTGATTTACCAGATGACGCGCCGTAGCCAAAAACAAAATCGGCTGTTGCCAAACTACTTGGCAACTGTTGTTTCATCACGCCTAGCTTCATTGTATTGGAACGAGGTTCTAAAACGGCAATTAATCTTGCTGGCTTACTGCTACTAGGCGCAAGCTTCGGTTTTAAATTAGTCTCGGTTGCTATGATGCGTCTACGTAAGCCATCAATCGTGGTTGTAATCGCAGTAGGATGATGGGCAAAATCATCGTAAACCGTTACGCCATTGGCACGGCCAATAATTTCTAGACGACGTTTCACATTCATAAAAGAACCTAGAGCACGCGCTGAGTCGCTCGGCGCTAGGCCGACATGATTCGCAGCAGCGATCGCTGCCAAGGCATTCATTTGATTATGACGTCCGGCTACACTGGCGTCAGGATGCCAATCTACTCGTCCAAGCTCAACACCGTCTTTGAATACCAAGAATCCATCATTTTCTAATCCTTGAAAGGTCCACTGGGCTTGCGGGGTGGCATTAGCTTTGCTTCTGTTGGTAGTATCGCTAAAACTCTCTACCTTTGACCAAACACCGCGATCTAACACTGCTTGGAGAGACTCTTGTTCCCCATTCACGAGGATGCAACCGGTAGAAGGTACGGTTCTTATCAAATGATGAAATTGCGTTTGAATAGCTGCTAAATCGGCAAAAATATCAGCATGGTCGAACTCTAAATTATTCAGGATGGTGGTATTAGGCCGGTAGTGGACAAATTTACTGCGTTTATCAAAGAAAGCCGAATCGTATTCATCAGCTTCAATCACAAATAATGGTCTTAATGGTCTTTTTAGCAGCGCATCACTTTCTAAAGATTGTTGTGCTGCACTTTTTTCCTTGGTGGATATTGATCCAACTCTTGCCGATACAGCAAAATTTTTAGGCACGCCCCCGACTAAATAGCCCGGCGACAAACCATTTGCTTCCAAAATCCAAGCAAGCATGGCTGTTGTGGTCGTTTTACCATGCGTCCCAGCGATTGCCAAAACATGATGATGCGCTAATACTTGTTCGCCTAACCATTGTGGTCCAGAAACATAAGGCAAACCTGCATCAAGAATGGCTTCCATCAACGGATTTCCTCGAGAAACCACATTTCCAATGACAAACAAGTCAGGTTTGAGGGACAATTGTTCTTTTGCAAAGCCCTCAATTAAAGTTATACCTTGTTCCTCAAGTTGGGTACTCATGGGTGGATAGACATTTGCGTCGCATCCTGTAACATGATGTCCCGTTTGACGAGCGATGGCGGCAATACCTCCCATGAAGGTGCCGCAGATACCGAGAATATGAATGTGCATGCCTCAATTTTAGCGAAGGAAATGAAATGTCTGAAGAAATTAATAAAAAATCTGCCTTAAAAAAGAACTTTCCCCTGTTATTAATGCTTTCTTTGATAGGACTTGGTAGCTTACTGTTAGGTTTTGGTGCATCTTACTTACTATCCTCTCCCAATTCACTAGGCACCTCTTCCAATGAGCAAAAGGCGCTTTATCAGGAATTTTTAGATACTTCTTGGAAAAATGTTACTGGTGAAGTAGTCGAAACACAGGCCTGGAAAAAGAAAACACTGGTGATCAACTTTTGGGCGTCATGGTGTCCTCCTTGTGTTGAAGAAATGCCTATGTTGTCAGCCTTTAATCAGACAATAGATGCTAACTCCGTACAAATGGTTGGCATTGGCATCGATTCCCCTACTAATTTACGTCAATTTCTTGAAAAAACCACTGTTAGTTATCAAGTCTTAATGGGTGGCTTAGATGGTAGTAATTGGATGAAGCGACTCGGCAATTCTCAAGGAGCCTTACCTTACACCATTATTTTGAGCCCAGAAGGTAAGGTGCTATTTACAAAACTTGGAAAAGTTACAGAAAAAGAACTTCAATCTGCGCTTTTAATGAAAGATAAGTGATTTTAAAGGTTGATTATTTTAATTTAAGCAAAGTTAATAAATTAGCTTTGTACTTCAAATCTGTCGAAACTGCATATTTGGGAGAAATTATTTTAAATCATGAAAAATCACCTTTTTTAAGTTTAAATAGAGTTTTATTGGGATATACTAGGCTCATTAAAAATCTGATTTTCTAAGGAGTTCATTGAAAATGAGCGTAGATACATCACAAATCGCTTCAGTACTCGTCTTGCAAGGTCCTAACTTGAATTTACTAGGCTCACGCGAACCTGAGGTTTATGGCGCTACGACCTTGCAACAAATTCACGACCATTTGTCTCAAGTAGCTGATCAACTTGGGATCGAGCTTGATACTTTTCAGTCAAACTCTGAAGGTGCTTTAATTGACCGTATTCATGCTGCGAAACTTAATAATGTTCAGTTCATTTTGATTAACCCAGGTGCTTATACGCATACAAGTGTGGCGATTCGTGATGCACTCGCTGGTGTAGCAATCCCCTTTATCGAAGTGCATTTATCGAATATTTACCAGCGGGAATCTTTTAGGCACCACTCTTATCTCTCTGATATCGCCGTTGGCGTGATTTGTGGTCTTGGGGCACAGGGTTATGAATTAGCTTTACACGCCGCTCATCGTCAGTTGACTAAGTAATTCATTTTTTCAGCTTCGTTTTTTTACCATTAATTTTATTCATGAAGTGCCCATTGTTGATGTCTTTACAAAACGTCGTAAGCAGTTTTGTCTGGTGTTACATGTGTTTTAGTCAATAAAATCATCAATTTGTTTTAATAGGAAATAGTATGGATCTTCGCAAGTTAAAAACCTTAATTGACCTAGTTGCTGAATCTGGCGTGTCTGAACTTGAAATTTCAGAGGGTGAAGAAAGAGTACGGATTGTTAATCACCGTGCACCAATAGCGCAGGCAACACAAGTGTTTATGCCACCACAAAACGCTCACCAACAAGAGTATATGCAACCAGCGTCGCCTGCAGTCGCCGCTGCACCTATCGTGGTTACTGCTCCAGAAGCACCAACTGGTCACATCATGAAGTCGCCAATGGTCGGTACTTTTTATCGCGCCCAAAATCCAGAAACACCTGAATTTGTCCGCTTAGGTGATACCGTCAAAGCAGGTCAAACACTTTGTATTATTGAAGCGATGAAATTGCTGAACGAGATTGAAGCTGATGTTGATGGTGTTATCAAAGAAATTTGCGTTGTGAATGGTCAAGGTGTTGAGTACGATCAACCCCTTTTCATTATTGGCTAAAAGATCACCAGAAAAGATTAGGTAATTATGATGTTTCAAAAAATTCTTATCGCCAATCGCGGTGAAATTGCTCTTCGTATTCAAAGAGCTTGTCGTGAACTTGGGATTAAAACGGTCGTAGTTTTTTCAACGGCAGATAAAGAGGCAAAATACGTAAAGTTAGCAGATGAAGCGGTTTGTATCGGACCGGCTCCTTCCATGCAAAGTTACTTGAATATGCCTGCGATTATTTCTGCAGCAGAGGTAACAGATGCACAGGCGATTCATCCAGGCTATGGTTTCTTATCTGAAAACGCTGACTTTGCAGACCGCGTAGAAACCTCAGGCTTCGTATTTATTGGTCCTAAAGCGGAAACAATTCGCCTCATGGGAGACAAGGTTTCGGCCAAGCAATCAATGATTGCTGCTGGCGTACCCTGTGTGCCCGGATCTGAGGGAGCGTTACCGGATGATCCAAAATATATCCTAGCGACTGCTAAAAGAATTGGCTATCCAGTCATTATTAAAGCTGCTGGCGGCGGCGGTGGGCGTGGGATGCGCGTGGTGCATAATGAACCGGCTCTGCTTAACGCCGTGAGTCTCACCAAAGAAGAAGCGGGTCGTACTTTTGGCAATCCAGAAGTGTATATGGAGAAGTTTTTAACCAATCCTCGCCATATTGAGATTCAGATCTTAGCTGATACCTATAAAAATGCAGTATGGCTTGGAGAGCGTGATTGCTCGATGCAACGTCGTCATCAAAAAGTGATTGAAGAAGCGCCTGCTCCTGGTGTTGACCGGCGCTTAATTGCCAAAATTGGTGAACGTTGTGCACTTGCTTGTCGAAAAATGGGTTATCGTGGCGCCGGTACTTTTGAATTTCTATTTGAGAATAATGAGTTTTTCTTTATCGAGATGAACACCCGGATTCAAGTAGAACATCCAGTAACTGAATTAATTACGGGAATCGATCTAGTTCAAGAACAGATCAAAATTGCCGCTGGTGAAAAACTTTCCTTCAAACAAAAAGATATTATTTTTAGAGGGCATGCTGTTGAGTGTCGGATTAATGCGGAAGACCCATTTAAATTCACACCGAGCCCAGGTAAGATTTTGTCATGGCATACCCCGGGAGGTCCTGGTATTCGGGTCGATTCACACGTTTATAGTGGCTATACAGTACCGTCCTCGTACGACTCAATGATCGGTAAATTAATTGCTTTTGGTGCGACTCGCGATCAGGCTATTAAAAGAATGCGAATCGCCTTATCTGAGATGGTGGTAGACGGGATTAAAACCAATATACCTCTGCATCGTGAGCTCATGATTGATCCAGGTTTTAATATTGGCGGGACTAGTATCCATTACCTAGAGCATCGCTTAGAAGAACAAGCAGAAGCACGTGCTTTAGAAAAACCTACTAAATAAAATCAATTGATCCTCACTACCTCTTTAGGAATGCTGCATGACTTATCGTGAATTAACCTTCTACGTGAACGAAGATAGTGCTGAATTGCTCGGCGATACACTCATGGAGCTCGGTGCCCTTTCGATTACGGTTGAAGATGCTCAAGCTGATACTCCCGAAGAAGTGGCTCTCTACGGTGAGCCTGGCATGGTACTTCAGGTAGCTGCTTGGCAGGAGTCTAAAGTCATCGCCCTTTTTAATCAGTCTTTGTGGACAGAGTTTGCGCAGCATACCGAGGCCATCCTATCTGAACTAGATCGTTTAGGAATGGCAATTGATCATTACACAGAAGCTCAGATCGAAGAACAGGATTGGGTCAAATTAACCCAATCTCAATTTGACCCAATTGCAATTTCTGATCGTATTTGGGTTGTACCTTCTTGGCATCAGACGCCAGAAGATCTCCATCCCCAAGCTATATGCCTTGCTGTTGACCCAGGGCTTGCTTTTGGCACAGGTAGTCATCCAACCACAAAACTCTGCTTAAACTGGCTTGAATCGCTTGCTGACGAGGGTTTATTGCAGAATCAAAGTATGATGGATTATGGTTGTGGCTCAGGTATCTTGGCGATTGCCGCAAAAAAGCTAGGTAGTGGTGCCACTTTTGGTCTAGATATTGATCCACAATCTGTTATTTCCAGTAACGAAAACGCCAAAGGTAATGACGTTGTGATTGAATTTGGCCTGCCAGACATGGTGACGACAACTAGTCAATTTCATGTAGTGGTCGCTAATATTTTGGCAAACCCCTTAAAGATTCTTGCGCCAGCAATTGGGGCACTCGTTGCCTCAAATGGTTATCTCGCGCTATCAGGCATCTTAGAACAACAAGCAGAGCAGATTATTGAAATCTATGCACCTTGGGTTGATCTGAAGATTTGGCATGTTTCTGAAGGTTGGGTTTGTTTAGCGGGCAAGGCCAAGTCTTAGTTAGTCTCTTTTATCTATAGCGCCATTTTTATGATATTTTCCTCACGCACCTGACCCATAGACATCGACTTAGACATGCGACTTTACAGAATATTCATGCTATTGGTTTTGTCAGGTGGCGTTATTTTTCAAAGCCATTTATTATTTTTAAATTGGCAACAACTTCCCAAAAAAGATTATTCAGCTTGGCGCTTAGAGTATGCGGATTTACATACTACCCAACCATCCTCCACAGAGGAAGATGAAACGTTATTAGATACGATCAAAGCGAATCAATCTTTAGAGATTCAACTGCATGTCAATGCCCAAACTAAATATTCTTTTTTGAAGAAAAATGTTGCCTTGCCAAATATGGAAATTTTATTAAGTAATGTTAATGGCGAGCCTTTAGCTTATCAAGAGCTCACGCCAATACAGTGGCTAGGATCTGACCCGAAATTACTTGACTATTTAATCAAGGGTGTCGCAACACAGACTCAAATTACAGTTAATATACCGCTAGTATTGCCGTATTCAGCAAGTGGTTTTCAAATTCAGATGGTGTATCCCAATTAATGTTTATCCAATGCTTGGATGATTCTATTATTCAATTTTTTTAATCCTTAGGAATGTTATGGCTAGTCTTATTTGTGGTTCAATCGCGTATGACACGATTTTGTCCTTTGAAGGTCGTTTTCAAGAACAGATTCTGCCAGATCAAATTCATATTTTGAATGTGGCTTTTTTAGTACCTAGTATGCGAAGAGAGTTTGGTGGTTGTGCTGGGAATATCGCTTATAACCAACGCTTGCTTGGCGGCAACCCATTTATCATGGCAACCGTTGGGACTGATGCTAGCCCCTATTTTGACAAACTTGCTAAGCATGACATTGCTACTAACTTTATCCGCGAAATACCTGAAGCTTTTACCGCCCAAGCAATCATCACAACCGATCGTGATAATAACCAAATTACTGCATTCCATCCTGGCGCGATGATGCAATCTCATTTAAATGACGTTACTGCAGCAATTGCTTCAATGGCGAATACAGATACTCCGATCACGATTGGAATCGTAGCTCCTGATGGTCGCGATGGAATGCTAGTGCATACCAAACAGTTTGCCCAAGCTAAAGTGCCATTTATTTTTGACCCAGGTCAAGGTTTACCTTTGTTTGAAGGTAAAGAGTTATTAGAAATGATTGAACTAGCTACCTATGTGGCAGTCAACGACTACGAAGCTGAAATGCTTAGTCAAAAAACTGGCCTTTCATTACATCAAATTGCAGACATGGTGGAAGCATTAATCGTCACTAAAGGTGCGGAAGGCTCTGTGATTTATAACAAGGGTCAAATGTTTGACATTCCGGTCGTAAAGGCTACTCAGTTATTGGATCCTACAGGCTGCGGTGATTCATTTAGAGCAGGACTTCTATTTGGTATAGAAAATCAACTTGATTGGGCAACGATCGGACGCCTTGGATCTTTACTCGGTTCTGTAAAAATTGCGTCTCAGGGTGGTCAAAATCATGAGATTCAAATTGATGCAGTACGTGCCGCATTTAAAGAAAACTTCGGATATGACATGGCTTAAAATTAAAAAGTTTTTTGCTTTCATCCCATGAAAAAACCCGCTGAAGCATTGCTTTAAGCGGGTTTTTTAACAAGCAGTTCGCAACTGACAACTAACACCTGTAATAATTACGGGCGGCTTCCAGTTGGGAATGGCCAAGCAGCTGTTGGATTTAAGGCAGTTTCTGTCTTCGATTCAACCTTTTTTTTCGCTACTGGCTTTGCTGCAGCCTTAACTACTTTTTTTTTTGCGGCTGGCTTAGCTGCAGGTTTTGCTGCAGGTTTAGCTGCTGGCTTCGCTGCTACTTTTTTAGCTGCTGGTTTTGCTGCTGGTTTAGCTGCTACTTTTTTAGCCGCTGGCTTTGCTGCTGGCTTAGCTGCTACTTTTTTAGCTGCTGGCTTTGCTGCTGGTTTAGCTGCTACTTTTTT
>Ga0136642_1001325_pt1 | contig 10825 bp, 15 predicted proteins | sample LowCatLa1302831Y_FD_115313 | JGI IMG/M metagenome (GOLD analysis project Ga0136642, IMG submission 115313) | Freshwater microbial communities from Lower Cathedral Lake, Yosemite National Park, California, USA - 13028-31Y | ecosystem: Environmental > Aquatic > Freshwater > Lake ... | reverse complement strand
TTTCTGGTCAGCGTTTTGTACATCAAACTGAATGACATTGTCAACACCTTTGTAAATCTTTATTGTTTTTGCGTACACGACTGTATTCTCCGTTGTGAATCCTGCCAAATCGGCCAAGAGTATGACTCTATTTGGGTATAAATAACTTTGGATTTTTTGCATTTGGCAAGGACCTTTAATAGTATTTATGGCAAAATTAAGAGACAATATAGAACAAAATTTACCCTTTATCAGCGTAATTAACTACGGCGAAAATGAGTATGTGGGCATAATCATAAATCAGGATCAATTTGTTACCAGCTTTTATGATCTAAATGCTATCAAAACACCAGAAGAAAAAACAGTGTTCTTAGACATAGGAGAAACTTGGTGGTGGGAAAGTAATCGTCAATTTCCTATCAATATTTTTTGCAGAGAGCAAATATATCCGTTTAACTATTGTATCAAAACATTCAACAGTAAAGATGTTAGAGTGCTGTTGGGACCAGTAGTGAATCTCATGAATCTCACCATGAAACGTGTCAAACGCAAATCAGTTCAATTGGTCCGCAAGGTTCGTTAGATTTTCACAAATCAAATTCATCTGTACCACAATCACATGCGCATATGCAATGGCATGTGCCTTCTTAAAGAAGTATTCATCGTTTTCGGGCCTCACCCAAATCTCCAACATCACGGTGGTCCAATCCTTGCCAATCAAGTGCCGTTTCGCGGGCCTTATCATAGCCAATACTGAAGCTAGTTGCTCTATAGTTGTAGGTTTCATTTGTCTCAATATAGAACCGTGCCCGTTCACGTGAAAGAGTTTGTTCACGAAGTCGTCTTCTAGTAAAAGCTCCCATATGGGTTCGGTCTCCATTAGTTTTGTAAGATGTGCTTTGTTTTTGACGCCTTCATACACACTGACATTCAGGAAATCTATTTTGAAATATCCTCTCGATTCAGCTTCCTTGTACTCCAGGGTACTCATGCTTGTGATTGGATTGTACGGGATAGAAGTGCAGTAGACCCCAGTATTGTGTTTCTTGAAAGTATCAAGTTGTGCATCAATGTGTTTTATAACATTCAAGGCAAGTGTTCTATCAGCAAAGTCAATATCAATATCTGGCATTATAGATCCGATTCTCTAATCACTTCTTTAACAAATTCCACATCCGCCGGTAGTTTCTTAAACTTATGCACCCAGAAAGTGGGATCAATCATTGCGCTCACTGCGTTAAGCTGTTCATCATTGAATTTCTGTAGCATGGCTTTGCCGTTGCCGCTGTGCAATATCAACCATGGACTTATTTTTCCATCTTTTATGTCATAGCAGGCACGACTGAGACTAACATAGATAAAGTAATGATGCCAGGCCGCTGAGTTGGCATCGGCCCATTCAACCATGTGACTGATACTGCGTTGGAGAGCAGTTTCCGCGGGTTCGGTTTTAATCAAATCAATCACATATTTTTCGTAAAGCTCCTCTCTGCACCAGTGATCCAGTTTTACATTGCTACGCACAACATACGTAATAAACTGATCTGGATACAGGGGATTTACATTGCTCACAAAGCTGCCAAATTTTACAAATGCATTGTAATAAGGGCTTTTTGCAAATTCTTCATAGGACTTGTCTTTGTACATAGTGGGTTGTGCAAATTTATAAAACTTGTTGAAAGTATCATAAGCCAGCACTACATGTCTTTCAGTTTTGGCCAATGCCCTGCGTTTTTGCTCGCACACATGAACGAATAGAGTTTTTTCTCGAGTGAAATTACTGCCACAATAGCTACATTGATAAGAACTATTTTCAGACGCAAGATTCATTTTAATTTTTTTGCAATAGTTGGCTCATCCATGCCATACTGCCTTGCAAGGTCTTTTATTTCTTTGTCAGTGGAAATTTTTGCCAGCACATTCAGTTCATCCTGTTTGAGATGCGGCATCAGTTCTTCCAACAATTTTACTCGTTTTCCGCCGGTCACTTTCTTCTTGCCAACCCATTCATGAAAGAACACAGTTTCACCGTTGTAACTGCACATGCACAACAACAGCCATAACAGTTTTGGATGCTTTTGCAAACTGTTCCAGTGTTTGTTGAAATATTCATTCACAGTTAATACAAAATGTTCCTGTATTTCTCGTTTTTGGCCTTTAACACTGCTAATGTATCTGTTTAAAATAAAGAACTCACTCTTGAGACTTTTTTGTTGCTCAGGAGTCATTTCGTCCCATGCTTGTCTCACATTCATGTCCACGAATGCCAGTTTTTCCTTAAGTTCAATTTTATCACTCATAGTTTGTCTTTACTCAGCTTGTATATCATTATAACACGATCAAGAGCCTTTTGTAAAGTGGGATTGGTTTCAGCCATGCGATGAATTTCGCCCCACATCTTATTTTCCTGTATCTGTTCGTATAACGGTTTACCAGTACGAGTTCTTGGATCAAAATTTGGATCTGTGGGATCGTGCCTCCAACCTATAGCTTGCCTAGTACTAGGATCGGAACCAAATTCTCTAGCATAAGTCACGCCATCTGTCCTCTCGTATATATATTTTGCACCTGGCTTAAGACTGCCCATTCCAATTTTCCTTTACAAAATTACCGCTGATAGAGATTCTCAAACTGTCACGATCTCTAAAAGGATATACATAGTGTGTGATCTCGGAAGGAAACATAAGAATCATGCGTTCTTCTGGATATACCAGTGTCTGCGGCGGAAACAAACTGTTTGCATGACCATAATTAAACTGTATAGCGCCTTCCACATAGTCTATGCACTGTCTACGCTTGCCTTCGTAATTTTTTAAATAGTCAGGAATTTTTAAATAAATCACATAGCTGACGGTACCCGTATGATTATGCACAGGTTGAAAGCCATCATGTGCTTGTATGTTGATCCATTGATTCAGCAGTCGCAAATTGTGTTTGCCTATGTACTCTTCCACATGTGCTGACAACTGTTGTTCGATAAAAAGTTTGTGTTCTTTTTTGAGGAATTCAAAATCTCTTCCATTAAAGTAATTTTCGTTCTGATACAACTGCTGATACGATGTCAAATGATTGCTATATTGATCCATGAGAAAATCATAGAATTCCTGCGATATCAGGCTTTGATATATCTGTATGCCTATAGGTATCAGTTTCATTGCGCTGGATCAAAGTTTACTGGAACCAATTTGGCATCAAATGCCATGACTGTACGATAGCCCGGACCTTTCCAAGGGTACACTGTGTGTGGCAAGTGACTGGGAAACAGTATTGCAGTGCCCGGAATTGGCTTGTATTTCCACACATCTTGCATGACAAATCTTCGTATGTCTTTGGTTTGTTGTAACTGGAATAATATTTGTCCGTCCGATGAACTGGCCAAGTCTTCATCAATGTCAGGAGCTGTGATATAGATGTTGCCGCTGAGATGTCCATCTGGATGACTGTGCATTTCTTGATAGTCTCCCGCCTGTTGACGTATGGTCCATATACTGGTAACAAGAGGCTTGCAGTATTTTAGTTCTTCTTTGCCAGACTGTTGACTAACAATGTCCATATAGCCTTTGCACAGTGTTTCAAGGTAGTATACCAGCCACAACACATCCACGCCTATGGGATTGGGGTATACATGTATCTGTTGACCGCCACGAATACTCAGCCCTGGATGTGATGAGTCGTCATGTTCTGGTCTGGAATGCATGTCATTGACTAGGCTCAACATGCGGCTAAATTCCACAGCAGGCACATCATCTATGGCCAAAATTGTGGGTTGAAAATAAGCAACTTTTAATGTCATAGTATTTTATCCAATTGAATGATCTCATTTTGTCTTGATATTTCCTTTACAAAATACACACAATCCGGCTTGTCTCCTTGCCGTATTGGTGTGGCCAACAATTGACTATTTTTCATCTTGGGGAAATACCATTTCACATCATTGTAGAAATTTACAATTTCTATCTTTTTGAATTCCACTCTAAAACTGCTGAGAGGATTAAAACACAATGCTTCAAATCCTCTATCATTGAGACTGGTAAGAGGCAATATTTCAATGTCACATCCGCTGGAACTGTCTCCCACAGCAATGCTCCAGTCAATAGGCATGGCAATTTCATTGCCGCCGATATTCAGTACCATGGCAGGTGCATTGAACGACTCCAAGAAAATTAACGGCATAAAGAAAAAATCTGGCTCATTGGGATTGCTGTTATCCAGCACCGCAAATCTTGTGTTTTCGTCCACTTCCTCTGGTAAATTATTTAACGAGAAAGTTTGATTATCTAATGTTAGTATCTGCATGATTCCTTATTTTTGCCAGTCCACTTTTTCTAAAGTAAATGGATACTTGGCGTCCTTGTAAAATTTTTTCCTCGTTGTGAGGTGGCGTTTTGCAAATTTACAAGTTGAAGTCACGTCCCAGATTTGTACAAAGTCTTTGTCTTCTGCTTTACGGATACCACGTCCTATGCTTTGAATAACTCTGACAAACGATTTGCCAGGCTCCAAAAGAACCAAGTTAAAGATCCTAGGTATATTAATACCAACAGCCGCGACACCATAGGTTGCGACCGTAACTTTATTATCCATTGTTGCATGTTCTTTGTACTCCTCTTTCCTCTTTGATCCCTTGACCTCACCTGAAATAAACACTGCGCCGTCTATCATTTCTGTTAACAATTTGCCTGTGTCAATCCTGTTAACCAGGATTAGAGTATTGCCTGATTCCGATAAGCCTTTAATTAATTCACTAAAATATGTCATTCTGTCTTTGTTAGTGACAAGATATTTTAATTCGTCTTGATATGTTTTAAACTCGGGCAGGTCTATGAGTTGTAGCACATTCACATGTAGATTGCTCAAGATCCCCATTTCCTGTAGTTCGTGTGCCTTGATACCGCCCACTACTGGTCCAATACTGGCAAAAATGGGCTCAGCTTCAAATGCATCCTTGGGTACCGTACCAGTTAGTCCCCAGCGTATGGGCGCATTGCACAAATTTTGTGTGAGAAGATTTTTTAGAACTTCTGCTTTGGCCATGTGTACTTCATCCACAATAACTGTTTTTACTCCGTCAAGAAATTCTGCTAGGGTTACTGCAATGTCTGCATCCCAGTTCTTGGATTTCTTGTCTAGTATATTGAGACTTTGCCAAGTGCATATGGTGTGCGTTTTGTTTAAATCTTTTCTGTCACCGTAATATACACCCACATCTAGTCCGCAGTTCACAAAGTCTTCTTCGGTTTGTGTTACTAGATCCTTGTTGGGCACAATCACAATGGTTCTGCCAAACTTTTCACAACAGTGTGACATAGTTGCTGTCATAATTGTTTTTCCTGCACCAGTGGCCACTTCCTGCAAACTTTGAGTATTGGTAAAGAATCTATTGACCACTTCCACTTGATCTTCTCTCAACACAATGGGCTGTCCAGCGTATCTGTGTCCGTTGGGCCACACCATGCCTTGATCTGCCCAGTAGTTTTCAGTTATGGGTTCGAACGCAATCTGTTTGGTAGTGCGTAAATCGTCCAACTGGTCAATGCTGATATCCATGTCACCCAAAATGGATAAGCAACGTTCTAGTTGACTTAGATATCCATTGCCGCCTAGCCCAAACATACTGACCTTGCCATCCCACCGTCCCAACTTGAATGCGGGTCTGTATCTAGCTGTGGGATCTTCGTATTTGAATGCATTGGCCAATTTTTTCCGTGCATCGAGATTCAAGTTTTCAAACTTGATATTCACCTCGTCTTTGATAATTAATTTCACCGCCATGCGCCAGTCCTTGGAGTTTCAGTCATTGGTTGTTCGACAGCATAGTCAATTACCAAATCGCAACAGTTGGAATAAACCGCAGTTTTTCCATGCCTACTGCCCATGCGCGGGTCCATGTTGATGATGCTCATGGGAGTCCATGAGTTTTTCAAGAAAAACTTGGGCAACTTTCCGCTCTGCACAACTGCAACTTCTGTGTGTTCATTCAACATCTTGTTGTACTGCTTGCTGGCTATCATTTGATTGAACGCTTTGCCGTCTTGTGTATTTGCCAATCTAAAGTAGATGCCCACACTGTTGTATATATTGTTTTTTTCCAGTGCATGACTCAATAGATTCAAGTGGTCTTGGAACGCAGATGTTTCTTGTATTTCAAAAATTATCAACAAAGGCAAACGACGCAGAGTTTTCAAACTGCTGATTAGATCCGTTAATGAGTGCTGTTTTTTATCTATCCAGATTCGTGTGGAGGATCTATTTGCTAGGTTTTCTGTTAAGGATTCACCGTGATTTTTGTTTATAGCTGTGGTGAATTTATAACGCATGCTTCGGTCAGCCAGTATCAGAGGATTTTGCAAAACTTCATGATCCACGTCTTGAGAAATATATTTGTGAAAGGTTTTACTGGCAATGCTGTCAATAAAAAACTGATGCTCAGCATCGGCTCTGGTCCATGATTTAATTGTATCGTAATGTTGTTGTATTGCTGGATCGATATCGAACTGCAGGGGTTGCAATATGTCATAGAGAGTAGTGATATTTTTTTCCGTAAGCGCAACCTTGAATGTTTTAAATCCATCTGCTTGTCCAAATTCTTCGAGATTGGTCATTTTGGAGTTAAGCATTTTGCGTATCTGAGAATTGTACATGACTTCAATGGTCAAACACGGGTCGTCAGCACCCAGTGATTCAATGTAGAATTTTTTAACAGACTCCACGATTCTAAAAGGTCTTGACCATAAAGGATCAGATACTGCTTGGTCTATATCATGGGCGCATTGACTCAATTTCTTTTGATTTTCTTTAAGAATTTTTAAAATCAGTTTGCCTTGGCTTTCTGTAACATAAAAACTGCCAATAATTGTGTCGTGTAGACTTTTCAAAGTACTGAAATCTTTCTTGCTAAGATTCGCTTTACTGAGCTCGTTGTGTTCTATAACAATTTTATGTAATAACTGATCTACGTTCATATGTCCAAGTATACACTATGTAATTTCAAAGGTCAACCTTAAAGAAAAAAATAGGCCTAAATATATTTAAGGCCTATAGTGATCATTTTGGGCAAATTGATCAGAGACTGGAATCTTCCATGCCTGCCACTCGCAGTTTTACTATGTTTGTGATCATCCACTGTTTTTGATCCAGTGCCTTGGTTATACTGAGCCACTTGTTGCGTAGCAAGGCAAACTCGTTGATAATTTTTTCAAAGTCAACAACGTCGGATTCGCCTTCTACATAACGCTCACAGTCCCTACTGCTTAGAGCACGTTGATAGTTTTCTAAATATTTACGAAAGTGACTGCTCTTAAGTCGCCTTAGTTCAATGTTGAGGTACTCCAGTATGGCTTCAATTTCTTGCAGTTGACTAAATCTCTGTTCAACTACTCCGGGCATGGCTGCCGCGGCACGTTCAATATTGCCACTAACACGACATTCAGATTTTGCAATCAATAATTCAGATTCAAAATATTCAGCCGCATCAGGTATATTGGAAATATCTTTGGCTACACTAGCGTACCAGCCCATTAAAACTCCAGTTCGTCAACATCGTCTTCATCATCGTCGGATTCTTCATCCATGTAATACTCAATGGCTTGATCTAACACTGAATCTATGCCAATAGCACCTTGCATGACTCTATCTGATGTGCCAAAGTCTGCAAGTAGATCAACATATCTTTCAGCCGCTGTTTCTAATTGTTTCTTTTCGATAAACTCGGTAAAAAACACCCAGATGTCACCAATTTGTTGTTCATTCAACATTGTCTTCCGTCTCCTCAAGAATAGTAGGAATTGTATTAGTAGTTTTGATATGAAACTTGTTCATTATCATATCTAATTTATCATCTTTCCATTCTTTACGATAGAATTTAAATTCTTCACCAGTCTCTGGATCAACCCACTTGAGTCTGTTGCCTTCCTGGTTCAACAAGCCGGCTTTCTCGCACATATCAACCATGCCTGAATAAGGATTCATGCCAGTTTCGTATGGAATCTTAATTTGCACAGTTTCAAAAGGTTTGCTGTAGCGAGTTTTCATGATCTTGCATGATGCACGAATGCCCATGACATCTGACACCTTGTTGCCATCCTCGTCTTCTTTGAGTTTGAGTTTTTTCATAGCAACAACAATTGAACTGGCATAAACAAATCCTTGTCCGCCTGAGATCTTGTCATCGGGATCAAACATGTCTTGACTTGCGTATGTGTGGTTAGTACATACCATGCCCACATTGTAAGATCCAAACATGTTTACACAGTTTCTAACCAAACTGGTCAGTGCTTTAGGTTTACGGCCCATGTCTCCTTTCATGTCACCAGCTTGAAACTGGTTAATGTCAGTAGGGGTAAGCAACATACCCAATGAGTCTATGACAAATAAGACTTTGGGACGTTCTGCCATTTCTTTGTATTCTTTCATGAATTCATGAATAGTTTTAGCCACATCATCGATCATGGCCATGTTGAGTTTTAGCAGTTTGTCTTCGCTGGTATCTACACCGAGTGCATGTAGCCATGTTTCGTCAAGTGCATTTTCTGTATCAATCAAGATAACATAAATGCCCTGTGCTTGTGCATTACGCACTAGATTGCCCGAACAGATAAAACTTTTTCCTGCGCCCGATTCGCCAGCAAACACAGTTACTTTGCCAAGTGGAATGCCTTTGTGGAAATCTCCACTAATAAGGTAGTTCAGTGTGTAATTGCCTGTACTGACCCAATCTGTAGGATCGTTGAACCCTACACCAAGACCATCAATACTCTTGGTCAAGGTCTTTCTAAATTTTGATAGATCGAAGGCTTTTGTAGCCATAAGTTAATTCTCCTAAAAAGATAACCCGAGCATACAACTAGGTTGCAGAGGCTCGAGCCGTGTTTTGCTTTATGCTTTTTGACGATTACGAATCATGGCCAAGATATCTTCAGCACGTGATTCACCACCAGCTGGTGCAGTTGCTGCCTTTAGGGCAGGAGTTGCTTTAGCTACTGGAACATCTTCTTCGTCATCATGTGATACTGGAGCACTTGCCTTAGGAGTTGACTTGACAGGATCGCCAGTGTTTTGGCTCATGCCTGCTGGTTTGAAGTATTGACCCCAACGATCCATGTCATATGTTTCACCGTCAACAGAAGCTTCAAACATTTCTTTCATGACCTTTAGTTCAACTTCGCCTGGCTTCTTGGGCAAGAAATCATTCAAGTTGTACAAGCCGTGCTGTTTGATAGCCGCCTGTTCTGCATCACTTAGTGGACGCTCGCGACGTGCCCAGCTTGATGTTGAGTAGTCAGCATAACCGCCTTTGGAAGTTTTCTTCATGCGATAGTCTAGGCCATGCACCAGGTCAGTTGGCAAATCTTCCAGTTCTGGATCAACTAGTGCCGCACGAATTGATTGGAAAATCTGTGGGCCGATAATAAATCGACGGATTGAATTTTCTGGTTGATCTTCACTCTTTTCGCCAAGTCCATCTTCAACAACGAAGCCTTGGAAAATATAGGAACGTTTTTTCCAGTACTTACGACCCATGTCTTCCAGTGCAGGGTCTTTGAACCAGCCGCGAACTTCGCTCAGGATTGGGCAAGTGTCGCCATACATTTCAACGCACGGAACTTGTACTGTGATTTGTTTGCTTTCGCTTTCACCTTTGATTCCGGCAAATGGCAATTTGATCATTGCACGTTCTACCCAGAAAAAAGTGTTGTCAGCGTTACCGTCTGGTAAGAATCTAAGTGTAGATTCGCCGCCTTCTTTTAGATTCCAGAATGGGTAAATGGATTTGTCCCCACCGGATTTGTTTTCCGAACCACGTTGTTCAGATTGTTTTAGTTTTGCTCTAATTTCAGCCAAAGATGCCATAATTGTTCTCCTTAAATATGCCTTTGTTTGCCTAATATTGTTTTACACCCTGTAAAACAAAAAGTGCATACATGTTATTGTACGCACTTTTATTTAGTAAAGCAAGAAGAATTATGCTCTAAATGTGAGCATTTTACTCAATTATCTATGATACACAAGACTCACTAGTCTGGTCAGTTCGTCTGATTGGAAATCAACCGATTCTTTGAATCCCACACGTTGAGCTATGGACTTGTCCTCTGGACTCTTGAAATAGCTGAGTGGGGGTTTGGCTCCTGGCATTCTATTCATGATGTAAGGATCTTGACGATTTGCGCCACCGAGCCATTTTTCTTGCTCAGGAGTTGGTGTCCATTCAGCTTTTCTTTCTTCTTCTGATTGGCCGGCAGATGAATCCGCTTGAGCTGCTGAATTACTGGCATTAATTTTTACAGTACCTGTAGCAGAAGGTAAACTAGCGACAGCGGCATCAGTACGATGACTAACATCTTTGGCAAAATCTTTAGCACCTAAGATACTTTTAACCTGAGGAATTGTATCGGCATATTTTCTGGCAATTTCAACATATTTGGGATCACTGAATACAACGCCAGCAGTTTCATTCCCCCACTTGCCGTCTGGACCAAACTTTGGAAATTTTCCGCCAGCTTTTACTATTTCGTCTTGCAATGATTTTACATTTTTATCAAATGGTATAGTACTTGGAGATGGCCGAAATTGATTGCGAACCGAGCTAGGGTTGTCTAATACAACTTTACTAGGATCAATAGGTTCGTTGTCTAGTTTAACCTTGCCAGGGTCAATAGCTTGTTCAAATAAATTTAAAAGATTTCGTATGGAGCTCATTGTGCATATTCCCATTTACCGCCTTTAAATATAACTTTTTTACCGTTATATGTTCCGGTTGCGCCTTCTGGAGGTGCTGCCGGTGATGCTGCCGGTGGTGTTGCCGTTGGTGTTGCCGGTGGTGTTGCCGTTGGTGTTGCCGGTGGTGTTG
>Ga0136642_1001324_pt1 | contig 10839 bp, 10 predicted proteins | sample LowCatLa1302831Y_FD_115313 | JGI IMG/M metagenome (GOLD analysis project Ga0136642, IMG submission 115313) | Freshwater microbial communities from Lower Cathedral Lake, Yosemite National Park, California, USA - 13028-31Y | ecosystem: Environmental > Aquatic > Freshwater > Lake ... | reverse complement strand
GGCGAAAATCACGTGCGTGCCGGCCACCAGCGATATGAGCAGTGAGCCAACCGTTGCTACGACAACGATGAGCCAAGACCGGCCACCCCGCGAGCTGCTCGACATACCCTGAGGGGCCACGGAGGTACTCGTAAGGGCCGTCACGTCTCCATTTTGACACAAGGTCCCCATTTCTTTCGCCTCACGCCTCCTTGGCCATACTTTTCAAGGGGTAGAATTCTTCAGTGGAGACAAATACCGCTGTCCGCCGGTCACCAATGGATTACCTCCAGACCGTTTGGCGCCGTCGCGTGATCGTGATGGTTTGTACGTTAACGGCTCTGGGACTCATGATTGCCGTCGATACCGTTCGACCCGCGAAGTACGCATCGACCGCAAAGGTCTCCTTTGGCACAAAGACGCTCACCGTGACGGCCATGGGGACCAATCTCATCCGCCTGCAATCCGCACCAGTCCGCTTGGCTGCCCAAGGACTCCTAGGCGTTGGGCTACCAGGATGTTCCATCAAGCAAGAAGGCACAACCGCCATTGCTGACATCACGTGCTTCGCGAACGATCCATCATTGGCGGCTCGAGCGGCAAATGCGTATGCCGATGGCTACAACCAAGTGATGCGGTCCCAGGCTGTGCAGCAAGCCCTTGGCGCCGCGCAATACATCCGAAGCACTATTGAAGTGCAAAACGGGTCAATCGCCACACTGAGCGGCGCAGCCGCGTCAGTTGAAAAGAACTCACTCCTCGGCAAGCTCTACGCCAAGCAGCTCACCGACGCGTACGGAAATTTACAGGGGCTGCAGGCTCAACTCAACGCTGTTGAACTGGCATCCCTTAACCCCAGTCATGCGATTTCCATTCTGCAGATGGCCGATCCCAATCGCTCGCCTCTCTCTCCGAAGCCGACATCGGACGCAATTTTGGCGTTTGTCGCCGGTCTCGCCCTCGGTGTGGGTTTCGCGGTTATCCGCGAAACCATGGACGACAAACTTCGCACAAGGGCAGAATTGGAACAGATCAGTCTCGGTCGCCCCGCCATTGGACTGATTCCCGGTATTCGTGAATGGGAAGACCGCAAGACTCCATTTCTCATCAGCGCCGAGCAACCTAAGAGTCCTTCTGCGGAAGCCTTCCGATCTCTGAGAACCTCACTGCAGTTCATGTCGCTTGACGACCCCATCAAGACACTGCTCATCACGTCACCCGCAGCAGCCGATGGTAAGACCAGTATTACGTCCAATCTGGCCTACACCGTTGCCTCGGCTGGTCAAGAAGTCATCGTTGTTGGATGCGACCTCCGTAAGCCTCGCATCCACGAGTTTTTCGGAGTGACGAACGATATTGGCTTTACCTCGGTCTTGCTTGGCGAAGCTGATCTCGATGATGCCATCATCGAGGTGCCTGGTTCGGCCTATCTCCGTATTCTTCCAGCCGGTCCAATTCCACCGAACCCCGCCGAGCTTCTCTCGGGTCGTCGTGCTCAGCTGATTATGCAGCAACTCAAAGAGCGTTGCGACGTCATCATCATTGACTCGCCACCGATGCTGCCAGTATCAGACGCCCAGATACTTGCCGCCAAGGCTGACGCAGTCATCCTCGTTGCGGCGGCTGGTATTTCAACCAAACGAGATGTTTCGCGAGCGGTAGAGCTCCTCATGCAGGTCGACGCCGCGCTAATTGGCGTGGTGCTGAACCGTGCTCCTTCCACCGATAGTTACTACCGCTACGGCTACGGGTATGGGTATGGCTACGGCTACGGGTATGGGTATGGGTACGGCGGAACCAGTGCCTACGGAGGCGCTTCGGCGCCAGTACCAGAGAACTTGGCAATGCCCGAACCTACGACGACCACGCCGTAGGTGGACCCAGACCCAACGTGAGTCCTCGCTACCGCCACCGCAAGTCACGACCGTTGCATATTTTCCGTTACGGCTGGTACCACTTCAACCAGCATCGTGACGGCATCCGACACACTCACTCCCGCCGACGTGATCGCACACCGGACGCGCCTCGTCGTAGTACTTGGCGGGGCGTTCCTCAAGCGGTGCTGTATCGCGAAGTGCGATGGCAGTTTCTTCGAGGACTTCTCGTGGCCATCATCTTGCTGCTGGTATGGGCTCTCGGATTTGGCTTCTGGGACATCATGCGAGCGAAGAACGACATTGCGATTGCCAAGACCGCAGCTACCCAAATCATCAATGGTCGTGCCTCCCTGCTGACCTCGGAGGGTCGTGCCTCGGCTTCAGTACAACTGCACGCAATGCATTCGGCTGCCTACGGTGCTGACCTTCGTCTCCGGGGTTCGGCCCCCTTGACCGTGCTGAGTTGGATTCCTTTCGTAAGCCGCCAAGTGAACGGGCTTCGAGATGCCGTGAGCGACGTTGACGCAACAGCGGCCCAGGGCCAGCGACTCTTGGTGGCGGCTACCGTGGCCTCAGACGCGAGTCACGGCACGTACGTCGATCTACCGGCACTGAAGAGTCTCAACGACCAAGTGCACGCTTCACGTCTCGCACTCCAGGGTCGGGTACGTTCCGCCGCGGGACTCATAGGCCCTATTAAATCCGCCCGGACGTCCATCAACCAACAACTACGAGTTCTCGATGAGCTCCTAAAGAACGCCGATAGCGCGCTGACCTTCGCGCAACCATTCCTTGGCAGCACTGGTCCACGTACCTACTTCGTCGCCGGATTAAACAACTCAGAAATGCGCGACCAGGGAATGGTCCTCAGTTGGGCCATCTTGAAAGTGAACAACGGGAACTTCGAGATGAGAAATTCCTCCAGCGTGGGCACAATCTCACTACGTAAGCCGGCGGTAATCCTTACCGACCAGGGCACCAAAACCGTGTTCGGGCCGCTGGAGCCAACCCGCATCTGGCAATCAGTGAACGCCGTGGGTGACTTCCGCACGTCATCGAGATGGATGATGGCCATGTACGCCGCGGCACGAGGTGAGCGCGTGGACGGTGTTTTGGGGATAGACGTCGTTACTCTCCAAAATATATTGCGCGTCACGGGTGCAGTTCGCATCCCGAACACTGAGCCGGTAATCAACTCAACCAACGTCGCGAGTTTGATTCTGCACGATCTCTACGTGAAATATCCCGCCGGTGCCCAGCAACAGGGTCGTCGTGATGAGATTTCAGCCATCGCGCAAGCGGCCGTCACTAAGTTGAAGAGCGGTGGCTTCGACTCAGCCGTACTCATAAAGGCGCTAGCGCAGTCCACTCGTGACCGCCACCTACTGTTCTACGACTCCAATGCCACGAATGAAGCCAACATTATTAAGTTTGGAGCGTCGGGCGCGCTGATTAGCCCCAACGGCAACGTTATCCACACCTCAATTCAGTCGGGTGTTGCAGCCAAGCTCGACTGGTTTATGCGCGAATCTCTGCAATACGACATCCGAGTCGACAGCGAGGGTACGGCCTACATAACGACGACCATCACGCTTCATAACACGGCCCCCCCTCATCCCAAACCTTCGTACGCTTTTGGTCCCGACAACACCAATACGCATATCGCCGGTGAGTACATCGCTCGTATCTATCAGTGGCTGCCCGCAAGCGCCGAATCGCCTGCCGCTGTGAAGGACGAAGGACTCGTCCTAGCACGCACTGTCGTACATATTCCTGCCCACCAGTCGAATGTTGCAATTCTTCAGGCAGTCATTAAGAACGCCGTTAAGAACGGGGCGCTCTCATTCACCTTCATCCCTCAGGGAACAATTCGACCGATTCCGGTCACGCTCACATTGCACAGCGATGTTTCGCTTAACGGTCCAGGAACTATCACCTGGTCTGGCGCGAAGATCAAGACCATTACCTGGACCGCCAACCAGTAAGAAACTGGGCCACCTTGCCACTGAGTAGTTCCAGTCCACTAATCATTGCATTGAATGCTTCCAAATCGCCTCCGAGACCGGGATCACGAACATCGTCCTCACTATCGGTACCCAGCAACTCTTCCCGCCGACGGGTGCCGTGTACGACAGCCAACCACTCTGAAAACGTTTCGCTATCGCGCTCTGGAGGGTTCAGTTGGGCCCGTCGAACAAACTCTCGCATCGTAAAGCTCCTTGGCCACATAGAGGGATTGCGAACTACCGCCTCTCTGAGGATTGAGCGCTCCATAAATAAATAAAGGTCGGCATTGAGGTCTTCATTCACCAGTTGCTCGCCACTGACGCTCACGAGTGATAGGCCGTACTGAGTAAGCGCTTGGACCATCGCCTCAGGAGTGCTACCCGGGCCGCCCATGACGCCGCGTGAGAATACTTCAATGCCGTCTTCTCCGGCGAGAAGTCGAACCAACAAAGATTCAGCTACGGGGCTACGACAGGTATTGGCGAAGCAGATAACCCCGACGCGCACGACTAACGACCCTCTTGACCGGCGAACTGCGTCTGATAGAGATCGTTGTAGAGACCGCCCATTGCGATCAACTCATCGTGAGTTCCACGCTGCACAATTCGGCCCGCGTCGATGACAAGGATTTGGTGAGCATTGCGAATTGTCGAAAGTCGGTGCGCGATCACAATCGATGTCCGCTTCGCCATTGTTGCGTCGAGGGCCCGCTGTACGGCCGCTTCACTCTCAGCATCGAGGTGAGCTGTGGCTTCGTCGAGAACTACTACTCGAGGGGACTTCAGCAAGAGCCGGGCAAGCGCCACACGCTGTTTCTCGCCGCCCGAAAGACGGTAACCCCGTTCCCCCACCACCGTGTCTAGCCCGAGAGGGAGTGCGGAGACCATTTGATAAATCTGCGCCGAACGTAGAGCCATTTCCATATCCGCCACCGTGGCCTCGGGCCGGGCGTAGAGCAAGTTGGCGCGCAATGTGTCGTGGAAGAGGTGGGGATCTTGGGCTACTACACCCACGGTGCCAGAGAGAGAGACTTGCGTCGCTTGCCGCACATCGACTTTTCCAATTGTGACTGAACCGCGATCCACGTCGTAGAGGCGCGAGACCAGCATCGACATAGTCGTCTTTCCTGCTCCCGACGGGCCGACAAGGGCCGTTACGGTCCCCGCGGGTACCGCGAAGCTCACGTCGTGGAGAACTTCGGTCCGCGGTGTGTCGTCCAGCACAGCGACTGCTTCAAGCGAAGCCAGCGACACCTCAGCCGCTGCCGGGTAGGCGAAGTCCACGTGGTCAAATACGACCGCGACCGGACCCTCGGGGATGGCCACAGCATCAGGTGCCTCCTTAATTGTGGGCTCGAGATCGAGCACTTCAAAGAGTCGCTCGAAAGTCACCAAGGCCGTCATGAAGTCCAAATGGAGACTGGAAAGCTGTGTCAATGGTCCATAGAGACGGGTGAGATACAACGTGAGCGCCACGATGGTGCCCTTGCTGATGGTCCCCCAAGTAACAGCGAGGCCGCCAAAGCCATAGGCAAAGGCCGTAGCGAGCGATGCGGTCAATGACAAGGTGACGAAGAATATTCGCGAATAGGTGGCCTGTTCGACACCAATATCTCGAACCTGGGCGGCGCGCTGTTCGAAGAAGGCCACTTCCTTTGCGGGGCTACCGAACAGCTTGACAATCATGGCGCCAGCCACATTGAAACGCTCGGTCATCACATTATTCATTTGCGCGTTGAGTTCCATGGAACGGCGGAACAACCCACCGAGGCGACGCCCGACGAGCCGAGCTGGGATAAGAAAAAGCGGGAGTAACACGAGAGCGACGATTGTGATCTGCCAACTCAAGATAAGCATGGCCGAAAGAATCAACATCACCATCACCACGTTGCCGATTGCGTTGGAAAACAGTTCCGTAAAAGCCTGTTGGGCCCCGATTACGTCGTTATTGAGCCGTGTAATCAATGCCCCGGTCTGAGTTCGCGAGAAAAATGCAATCGGCATCGATTGGATATGGCGATACACGCGCAGGCGAAGATCGTAGATGAGCCCTTCACCGAGCCAGGCTGAAATTCGCCGTTCCGCCAGCGACACGATGGCCTCAAAAATCGCCAGCAGCCCAGTCATGACCGCCAGAAAAATAATCAATCCGCGGTTGTTATTATCGATGCCATGGTCCAGAATCCCCCGGAGGAGTAGCGGCGATACCGAGGAAATAGCGGCATCGAGCAAGACAGCGCAGATGAAAATCGTGATCAGACTGCGATACGGGCGCGCAAATTCGAGTATTCGTGGGAGCGTGCCCTTTTTGACTTTGTGCGAAAGAACGTCTCGACTGCGTTGCATCGAGCGCATATTGGCCCAGTGTCCCATACTCACAATCGAACTCCCCTATTGAACTATGAGTGTAGGGATGCGCGCTTGGCCTTGCGTGCCTCGTGGTAGTTCTCGATCAGGATGTCCACGACACGGTCGGGACGGAACTTCTGGGCCGCGAGGTGGGCGACGATGCCCATCTCGGCACGAGTGACATCGCTGCGAAGCGACTGCACGGCCCTTACGGCGTGATCCAAGTCGCCTGGCGCAACCAACACGCCCGCTCCACCTATTAACAAGTCAAGGGGCCCCGGCACGGCATTGGCCACGACGCTCACTCCGTGACTCATCGCTTCAACCACGACAAGCCCAAATCCCTCGAAGCGTGTCAGCGTCAGCATGACACCATGTGAGTCCAATATTGGACCGAACTCTTCAGGTTCATACCGTTCGATTACCCGGACTCGATGGGCGACATCGCTCGCCACGGGGGCCGCGTCTACGCCCAACCAGGTCACTTCGAGGTCTGGATCGCTTCGTAGTAGGGATTCCACGACAACGGCGTGATCGGCCGCCCCCTTGCGCCACTGTTGGCCACCTACGACCAAGAGTCGGTAGGGCAATGGCGTATTTGGGGCGACTTCGCAGAAGGCTCGACCAGCGACAGGCGCAGTGATTGCGACGCTCGCAGCCCGCACGCCGAGGATTTCTGTCAGATAGGCCCTTTCGGTGAGATTAAGAACGAGCTTCAGGTCGGCTACGCCAATACTTCGACGCACTTCCGTCAAGCGCCAACCACCGTGGTACAGGCGGTATCGCCACCGCAACCGGAGTTCACCACTACGGGCCGCGCGTCGGCGAGCAGCGACGGCGAGTGGTTCGAGACCGTGACTACGAGTCACAAAGACCGTTGGCGTCGCCGCGACCTCCTTCATTGTGATCAGCCAATAGTCCCCAGTCGAGGCGTCAACTATGTCGTACGCCCCGTCCTTTATGGCGCTGCGGAGAAACTTGGCCACCTTCCACGGAAAACGAATCTGACTCAAGGTCGAGTCGCCATCACCAACGAGCTCCATGCCAATGACGTCGACCATGTGTCCTCGATGGCGAAGCGCCGCCGCCAAGGTGAGCGTCGAGCCAGCCGCACCGGTACCTAGTTCGAGCTGATGGTGGACAATCAGGGCAATCTTGAGCGGTGGCGTCATGACCTAGATCAACGGTTCGTTGTCTTCTCGCATAAAGCGACGCTCGAGTCCGTGCAGTCCCCGTCGACGCGCCAACTTGATCGCAATCATGCGAGCAAAGAACGGCAGTCGTGAGGCGATGCCGAGCGCTGAGACAAATCGTTGTAGCAAGTTCAGAGGTTCCACCTTGAATTTCACCAAGGTGCGCTCGGAGCCGATAAAACGAACATTGGGCGAGAAGAAGAAACGTCGAAGGATGGCCCGTGTAGTTCCCACCGCCGAGAAGGCATCGTGCACGTACAGTTCGGCACCGCGCGAGAGGTGGGGCATCCAGCCATCAAAGTCCTTCAGAGTACTCTCGAGGTCGTGGGCTCCATCAACCCAAAGAAATCCAACGGGCAGGCCGGCCCACTGAGCGGAAGCTTCTTCGGAGAGGCCCTTGAAAAGATCCACCTTGCCACTCACGCCGGTCTTAGCAAGATTCTCTTGAAAGAGGCTTAATGACTCGGGGCCGCCGCCCCAGCGAGGGTCATCGAAGGGGTCTACTGCCGTGAGACGGTTTCCTTCGGAGAGTCCCATGGCAATCAGCACCGCCGATTTACCTCGGTGACTCCCAATCTCGACCGCTACCGAACCAGAAGGAACACGACTAGCTGCTTCAAAAAGTGCTCGCCCCTGACGCTCCAGGAGCCACCCATCCACTTCGTTGGCGATATTCCAAGCGTCTTCGAAGGTTGGTGGCATGTAGCCAATCTAGTTCTCCGGTTTGTCGCCATCTGAGACTGGAAAGAAATCGTCACCCTCGCTTCCACCATCCCAGTTCTCCACGATTCGCACCCGTGAAGCCTCTCGGGCTGCCAACATGTCGGCAACGCCCTCTCCGGCATTACTAAACGTCTTGATAGTGGCCGTCTGCAACTCAGGAGTTGAACCTTGCGTCAAGATTGTCAAAATGGCGTGCGTCATCATTTTCATCAAGACAGGTAGCTGGTCCGGAGAATCGATGGTCGAGTAGTAGTTAGGGCTGAAAGTATCAGGCTCGTGCCAACCAGCGGCCACGAGCTGGCCCTCCTGTTCTGCGGTGATGGCCTGCACATCGAGGTTCTCGTTGGAAATCACTTCGCCAATGAGAAGACCGTTCTCGGCCCAGAACTGTACGTACCGGTAGTCCGGGAAATCCACTACGGCGAGCATCCGACCACCTTCGCGCATCATGGCTCCAAGAAGTTCGGGGAGATTCGCGAGTAACGACGTGAGGGACGTCTCGATGGGGTTGTCTGATCCAGTGAGGTGTATTGCCATGAGAACAGTGTGCAGGTGACCTATGACACCACCTTCTAGATTGTCGATGTGACGCACATCGATCAAGAGTGGTTCGAACTCTCCCGGCGCGTATCGCGCAGCGTCCAGACAACAGTGGGTTGGATCTTTTGGGATCCCGGTGCCGTGACCCGCTTCGAAGCTCTCGGTCTCCCCGGACCCTTGGGCTACATCGCTTCTCGATCGGCACCTTTCGCGGGCGCGGGTTACGCCGCACTCGTGGCAGCTTTGGGTTCCATTAGCCCCATGGGTATTCGATTTGTCGTTGACTTCATGCCTCCGAAAGATTTCATGAAGTACTGGGATGCTCGAGACGAAGCCATCAGAGAGGGGCTCGAGGCTCACGCGCCGGCGATTCTCAATGTTCTACGCGAGTTTGCTCCGGCCCTGGAGGCCGTCGTAGACCAACTCCCCTTCGCCGGACGCCCCTTCTCGGCTAGCCACCTCGACATTCCACGCGGAGACGACCCCGTGATGCGAGGTTGGCACGCCATCAACGTCATCCGCGAATGGCGAGGAGACACCCACTGGGGTCTCATCGCCGAACACAACCTCAGCGGTGCCGAGGCCTCCACTCTTCACAATGCGTGGCTCCGCTACGACAATGAATGGCTCTCACGATCACGCGGCATCAGCGATGAGTCAATTGAGCAGTCTTTCGTCATGCTGGAGCAGCGAGGTCTAGCCTCCGACGGAGTCGTCAATCAACGAGGCATCGCATTTCGACAACATATTGAAAACGAGACCGATCGCCGCTGCACGCTTCCCTGGCAACTCCTCGGGTACGACACAACGCACACCCTGGCCGAACGCTTGGAATCACCCTGTGAACTACTGCTGCGGCGCGTCGACATCACGGCCGGGGAGCGATATCAACCGGCATCAAGGATGCACGATTAGGCCACGCCCTTTGTCGCTTAGGACTTAGCGACATTTCCTGCCAGCGACCAACCCACGAGGGCATTGGCGTGTCCGTGACCCAGGGCATGTTCGGCTTTCAAAAATGCCACAATCTGCATGTGCTTAACGTCGCCCACAGTCGCGATAACTGCCTGCCACTCCGCGATGCTTTTCCCATATTTCGTTTCGATTGAGGGGAAGTAGGAGGACGGACCCTGCTTGGACCACGGAGGCGAGAACTCAGTCATCATTCGCTCGCTTTCATCGGAGAGGTAAGAAGAAATAGCAACGATGACATGTTAAAAAGGAGACAGTAAGTCTCCGTGGGAATTACAGATATTGCTACGGCAAACGGCACGGCTAGTGGGCGCTGGGGGACTCGAACCCTCGGCCTCAGCCATGTGAAGGCTGCGCTCTAACCAGCTGAGCTAAGCGCCCCGCGATTGCAAGTCTACCCCTGATCCGACTGGTGATTTCTCGTCCACGAATCATTCTGTTTGGAGACCTAAGGGCTAGCCTGACATCGTGGCGGACAGCAAAGACAAAAAGACACCCGCAGTAATGACCGAAGGGGCCTCACGTGAGGTGATCTTTGGAGTTGATGCACTCGAGCGGCGTTGGTCTTTTGGAATTGGTGGGATTGGCCTACTGCTTTCAGCCCTTTTTGCGCTTGCGCCGATCAAGACGTACGTCAACCAAAAGCCCCAACATGGCCTCTGCGGCACGGGCTACACCCTCGTTGAGAAGATGTGTCAAAAGAACGTCCTCCTGAACTTTTCTTCAGATCCGCGCTTCTATCTCCTACTTGCTGGCTCCATCGTCATTATGTTCTTCACGTGGCGCAAGAGGCGTGTGGGCATCATGGTTGCGGCATTCATGATTGGTCTTTCACTTGGCAATTTCGGCCTCCCGTTCCTCGCTCTCGGTGGCTGGCTCGCCATCCGTGCGTTCCGCCTTCAAAAATACGGCAACCCCACCTTCGTTGGCTCGAACCAACAGTCACGCCTACGCGCTCAAGAGCGCGCCGCAAATAGGAAAAAAGGCATCGGGTACTCCCGAGGCAAAAAGAGCGACGGCGATCCTTCGGCCACACCGGTCAGGCCGACGCCCGCACCTTCAAAGCGCTACACCCCTAAGCAGTCCGGTCGGCGTCGCTAACGTGACCGAGCTGGGACTTAATTTTCCCACCGCGTGGTCCCGTCGCCTGCCCGCCACGGCAGCAAGAGACCTGATTCTGACGGCGATCGCCACACCCCT
>Ga0136642_1001323_pt1 | contig 10839 bp, 10 predicted proteins | sample LowCatLa1302831Y_FD_115313 | JGI IMG/M metagenome (GOLD analysis project Ga0136642, IMG submission 115313) | Freshwater microbial communities from Lower Cathedral Lake, Yosemite National Park, California, USA - 13028-31Y | ecosystem: Environmental > Aquatic > Freshwater > Lake ... | reverse complement strand
TTCGAATATTTGTTCCAACCAGACTTTGATGGCCGTGACGGCCGCCATCCAGCTTGGCTGGCTCGGCACGGCGGGACTTCGTGAGGTAGCGGTGGCCTGCGCTCGAGGTTCTCACTACTTACATGAACAATTAACCGAGATTCCCGGCGTGATGCCTGTTTCTAGCGCGCCCTTTTTCCGAGAGTTTGCGATCAATCTACCCATTTCGAGCGAAGAGGCAATTGTTGAAATGGCCAAGCTCGGATTCCTAGCGGGCGTCAGTCTCACTCAACTGTGCGGGAACTCCGATCGCTCTCTCGAGGGAGATTTGTCTCGCACGTTACTAGTTGCGGTAACGGAACGAAGAACCAAGGCTGAGATCGACTCCTATGTTGACGCTCTGCGAAAGGTGATTGCATAATGACTACTTACGCCGCTCCCGGAGGACGCGCCGCGTCCATTCCTTTGCTTGGTCGCGAAGTCGAACCTACACTTTTTGAAATGTCAGTTCCTGGACGACGGGCGTTTCAGTTGCGCACCACTGGACTTCCAGAAACGTCAATCGCAGATTTGATTCCTGACCTTCACTTGAATCCGTCGGTTGTTGAGATTGCTGAAGTATCGGAACGGGATTTGGTAGCCCATTTCACTCGGCTCTCTCATCGCCAATTTTCAGTCGACCTCGGGATGTACCCCTTGGGTTCGTGCACCATGAAATACAACCCAAAGTTTTGCGACGCTGTAGCGGCGATGACCGGTTTGAATGGTGTTCATCCGGCGGCCCCCGCGTCGTTGACGCAGGGCTGGATCGAATTGCTATGGACCTTGGAGCAGCGACTGGTGGCCATTACCGGCATGGCTGGCGCGACCTTGCAGCCGGCCGCTGGGGCGGCGGGGGAGCTGACCGGACTTTTGCTCATTCGGGCCTATCACGAAGCCCGGGGTGAAAAGCGCACGAGAATCCTCATTCCTGACTCGGCGCACGGCACCAATCCCGCTTCGGTCACTTTAGGTGGTTACGAAGTAACGACGATTCCTTCTAATGATCGTGGCTTGGTCGACTCGGATGTCCTAAAGGCCTCGCTGGGTCCCGATGTAGCGGGAATCATGCTGACCAACCCGAACACCGCCGGCTTGTTCGAGGAAGAGATTCAAGAAATTGCCGAAGCGGTGCACGAGTCGGGTGGACTGCTGTATTACGACGGCGCAAACCTTAACGCCATTGTCGGAGTTATGCGTCCTGGCGATATGGGCTTTGATGTCGTACACATGAACCTTCACAAGACCTTCGCTACCCCGCACGGTGGCGGCGGACCGGGGGCTGGTCCGGTAGCTGTTTCAGAACGGTTGGTGCCCTATCTGCCAGGACCGCGTCCCGTGAAGAACGACGATGGGTCGTTTGGCTGGGCGAGTCAAACCACGAGCATCGGTCGAGTGCACGGCTGGAATGGCAATGCACTGGTCCTAGCGCGCGCTCTCGCATACATCACGGTCCACGGTTCGGAGGGGCTGCGTCGTGTCGCTCAACATGCAGTTTTAAACGCCAATTGGTTGAGAGTGCGTTTGCGCGAGGTGCTGCCCGCAGCGTACGACCGGGTTTGCATGCACGAATGCACGTTGAGTGCCGCGACAATGAAAGCCAAGTATGGGGTCCGGGGGCTAGATGTTGCGAAGGGACTCTTAGAGGAAGGCTTCCATTCACCCACGGTGTATTTCCCGCTTATTGTGGAGGAGGCGCTTATGTTTGAGCCCACCGAGACTGAAAGCCTCCAGACTTTGGAAGCCTTGGCCTTAGCGGTTGAAAGAGTGGCTAAACGAGCTGAGAGCGACCCGCAATCTTTGCACGCAGCCCCTCGTACCACGCCAGTATCGCGCGTTGATGAGGCTCGAGCGGCTCGCACGCTCAAAGCCACCGCCGACGCTATTTAAAGAGCTTCCTCGTGCATATGTGCGTTGACTTTTCGGAGTAGACGTGCGAGTTCTTTCTGCTCGGAGATTGAAAGACCGCTCATGACGGCGTGCTCCTCGTGATTAAAAAGGGGGAAGATCTTGGAGATCAGTTTTTCTCCGTGGCTCGAAAGACGTATGTTTACCCGCCGGCGGTCGTCCTTTTGAATAGTGCGGATAAGGAGTTTTCGCCCCGTTAGTGTTCGCACAACGCCTGTTAGGGTGCCCTTAGTAACTCCCGCTTCACTAGCGACGCTGCCCGTCTCTTGCTCGCCCCAAATCCACAGCACCCAAAGGACAGTGAAGGCTATCCAGGAGAGTCCATTGTCGGCCAGAATGGTGCGTTCCATATGGTTTCGCACGGAGGTCCCTGCACGGTAGATATTAGAAACCGCGCTCATGGCCGTAAAGTCAAGGTGACCGCCCCGTAGTCGGCTACGAATGTCGAGCTCGGTCTGTTCAACTACCTTGATTGCGCTCGAGGCAATTCGTCTACTCATGCGTGAGTGTTGTTCCCCCATTGAAGGTGGTTCCCACAGTACGGAAGTACCCACCAATAATTTCGTCTGGCGCAATCAGATGCAATTCTTCGCTTGGACTATCGAAGAGTTCAAGGGATGCGGTTCCTCCATAAACTGGACCTAGCTCTAAGTTGATTCCCGCCATGGTGACTATTTCAGTCAGTGAGTCCACACCGTCGAGTTCAATACGGGGAAACCAGCGGTGGTGAAGCATGGCATGACCATTGACAAAACCATTACTGTCTGCGGGACCATCGAGAGTGACCGTTGCCTGCGCCAATCGGCGGTCGGCTGCGGCGAGCGTCATGCCGAATCGTCCACCCTTTTCGAGTCTTGGCCCGGCCGAGCCAACGGTAATGGGACGCGTTTGGTGCATCGAACCCAATTTCTTCGGATACCCCTGTAGGTATCCACGTACGAGTGCGAAGTCTTTGTCTACCCAGATGAACACGCAGCGGGAGTAGATTTTTCCTTGGTAGCGGCAGCGAACGACGACGAAGGCCTCTTTGTATTGAGACCTCACTGGGTCCAGCAGTTCAACACCGTTATCACCGCAGCTCTGCCAGTCGGCCCAGATGAAGGCTACGGCACCGGGGTCCTCATCAGCGTTGAGAATTGAAACCCCCTCGGGCAAGAGCTTTGCGATATTCGATGGGTTCGTGCGGTACTCGACAGTCAATAAGTCACCCGAGTAATGCCATGGAGGTGGGGGAAGGATTGAAGATCCTCCGTCGGCGGTGCGAGGGAAAGGAATTCCGCGAACACTCATTATTTTGTCCATCCACTTTCTGGTCGATCGAACATCACGTGAACTTGACCGGTACCAATCGAATTCTCATATTCACTGTAGAGGCGACCCTTCGCCACACATTCACGTCCACCAAGGGCGGAAACCATCATTTGGAAGTGGCCAAAGCGGCCCTCGGGCTTGACTTTCAAGAATTGGGGTAGTTCATCGATTATTGCAGCGTGATTTCCAGCGAGCATGTGGTCGATAATGCGGTGGTCGGCGAGGCGCGCCTCCTCCGAGAAGATATGTTCTTCACCAGCAGACTCATGCTGGCGGAGGGTGCGTAAAGTGTGAAACGTATGACTTACCGCACCAGATGAAATTAGAAATACCCTCTGATCGCTCTGTTCAATAGCTTGAGCGATTACCTGTCCGACTGTTGCAAAGTCAATGGGTTCGCTGGTCTGGCAGGTCGAGACCGTCAGCCAAGATTCCGTGCCTTGCAAAAAACGAAGCAAGTTCGTGGTTGCGTAGGTGACGGGAAGGTGCTCATTGTCGATAGGGGTGATCCAGCAATCAGTGGTCTCCGTTGCAATACTCCCGACGAGATGTGCGAACTGCGGATTTCCAGGCATGTCATAAGGAACGCTCGACATCCCTCGAGGGAGTTCTTCACTGGTGAAAAAACCGTGACGGCGTTGAGCTGAAGTTATGACCGTCTCAACTGTGGTGAACCAATGCGAATCGAAAACGATAATCATGTCAGGCTTGAGTTGGTCTAGAACTTCAGATTTGAACTGATGAAGACCCGTGTAGAGAGTGCTCTCCTTTCCGTTGTTCAATTCTTTCCGAACAGCTTCAGGTAACACAATGGTTGGAACGTGGGCCAAAAGAGCCGCTCCGATAATTTCACCCATGAGTGGTTTCTTCTTTCACTTGGTAGGTTTTGAGGTCTGAATAGAAATCGAGCGCGTAATCTCCGCCCTCGCGACCAATCCCGCTAATCCCAGTGCCGCCGAAGGGTGCGGTGAGATCACGGATTAAGAAACAATTCACCCAAATGGTGCCCGCTCGCACTTGTTCGCCAAAGCGGTCCGCCTTAGCTTGATCGGATGTCCATACCATTGATGAGAGTCCGTACTTCGTTGAATTCGCGAGAGCGATAGCTTCAGATTCGTCCACAAAGGTCTGAAATGTGAGAACCGGACCGAATACTTCTGATTGCACAATCTCCGAGCTGTTGGATTTTGGTGCAATAAGAGTTGGTCTGTACCAAAGTCCCTCTCCTAATGGCTCACCACCCCAGATAATGGTGTCTCCGTTTGCTCGAGCACGTGTCACGAATTCATTAACTCGCTCGAAATGAGTTGGGTGGATAAGGGGGGAGAGGGTTGTTGTCGCTTCACGCGAATCTCCCATTACGTGTTCTTCGGTGTACGAGCGAAACCTCTCCAGAAATTCCTCCTGAATGGATTCTTGAACAAGTAGCCGCGTTCCAGCTAGGCAAACCTGCCCAGCGTCGTCATACATAACGGCGGCTTTTTTGGCGGCAGCGTCAAGGTCCGCATCCTCGTAAACAACGAAAGCACCCTTGCCACCCAGCTCGGCGGTGAAGGGAACCAGATTGCTGGCGGCCGCGGTACCAATTGACCTGCCGGTCGTGGGAGAACCGGTGAAAGAGATGCGACGGACCCGTTCATCGTTAACTAAGGCTTCCCCGACCTCAGAACCAAGACCTTGAACAACATTAAAGACACCGGCTGGGAATCCCGCTTCGAGTACTAAATCCATCAGCATGGAACAAGACAGGGGTGACCACTCGGCTGGTTTAAGTACGACGGTATTGCCGGCCGCTAGGGCGGGGGCGCATTTCCAGGTGGAGAGCATGAAAGGCGCATTCCACGGTGTGATGACCACCGTTGGACCTGCGGGCATTCGTAAGACCGTGTTGTGAGTGGTATTTGAGTCCCATTTTCTTGGTTGATACTGCGACGCTAAGTCTGCGTAGGCCCGAAAATTGCGGGCTCCGCGCCCGATTACTCTCAAGCGCAATGATTCTTCGAGCATGGCCATGTCCAGACATTCAACCGCCGCAATTTTCTCCACGTTCGCATCAATAAGATCGGCTAAACGGTGCAGGTATGCGCCACGCGCAGAATGGCTTAGTGCAGCCCAAGCGGGGAAGGCGTTCATTGCCGCGGTGATGGCGAGATCGGCTTCTTGGGCTCCGCCGCGTGCCACGTCAGCCAATTTTAGATTCCAATCAAGGGGGCTTCGGTCTTCGAAAGTGGATGTTGAAGATACTCGTTCATTGTTAATAAAGTGATCGGGAGAGACCTTGACTCCTGCGACGACGACCCGGTTGGCACTCATGACTTGTACCGTGGTCGGACCTGAGGATAGGGGAGATCTTCTCGCGAAGTGGAGTTCGGCCGGCGTTGGCCCCGTAACGCCCAGTCGCCACCCTGCGCAGTAGAAAGAACCTCTTCGGTGGCGGTGGGCTGAGCACCAACTTCGAGACTGGCTGGCTCGGGTGAAGAAACAATGTGATTAGTCAGCATGCCAAGACCCTCTACTTCAACTGACACCACGTCGCCTGGATAGACGGTGCGTGAATTGGCGGGTGTTCCTGACAAGATGATGTCGCCAGGGACCAAAGTAATTAGACGTGCCATATCCGCTACGAGATAGTTCATATCCCATGCCATCTCTTCGGTGCTACCGTCTTGGCGAACTTCGCCATTTACAATCGTTTGCATTCCCTTATTTCGGAAGTCCCAGTCAGTCACTACTCCAGGTCCGATTGGACACAGGGTGTCGGCGCCCTTGACGCGCAACATCGAGCCTGAGTCAGTGTCCCGAAAGTCGTGCAGACCGTAATCATTGGCCACCGTGTAGCCCGCAATGTAATGATGTGCATCCGCCATCTTGATATTTCGTGCAGTCTTGCCAATGACAATGGCAATTTCACCTTCGTAATTTAGCCACTCGCAATTAGCGGGGCGAACCACCGCGCCTCCGTGGGAGTTCAACGCCGATACTGGTTTGTGAAACCAGGTCGGAGCGGGTGGCAATGAGATCTGAAACTCGCGGACACGCGAAACGTGGTTGAGGTGACAGCAAAGTATTTTGGTGGGGCTGACGGGAGGAAGATGGATCGCAGTCGCCGCCTCGACACGTCGGCCGTCAGCGGCCATGAGGGATTCGCCCTCTCGAACGACCTCAACTACGTTGCCGTCGAGCAGGATGCGCCGAAACTCCACCTAGACCCCCAAAATCGTTTGTTATCAAATGACTATGCCACTTTACCCACCGTGGGGCGAACTGGTGATACTTTCGGAGGGTAAACAAGGGGAGTTTTAGTATGTCCAATCCTGTAGACCGCGTCCGGATTCTGTGGGCAGACCATCTGGGCCTGGCTCGCGGCAAATTCGTTCCTGCCACATTGGCCGTCTCCGGAGCCCGTCACTGCACCGGCACTTGGGCGCTTGGCTATGACCGCGACATGACCCCCTACACCCCCGGTTCGCACTGGGAAGAAGGCCTGCCTGACTTTGAGGCCACCTTCGATGAGGCTGATCTGCGCCCTGGTTGGGAACCCAACACGAAAGTAGTAGTAGCTAATCTCCGTCGTCACGGGGTGGCCTTCGAAGTATCACCTAAGGCCGCGTTAGAGCAAGCGGTCGAAGCGTGGCGCTCAATGGGTTACGAACCATTCGTGGGCATTGAACTCGAAGCGTACTTGCTGGAACCAGATGGGCAAGGCGGATGGAAGCCACTCCACGCACCCGGAGCCTACGTGTACGGAACCGGCCCTGCCGTCGATCCGACCGGAACTATTGACGCTATTTGGCAAGCGGCCGCCGATTGTGCGATGCCGATTGAGTCGGTAAATTCCGAATACGACCCCGCGCAATTTGAATTCACTCTCCGATACACAAACGCCGTGAAGGCGGCTGACGACGCGTTCTTATTTAAATTGATGGCGAAAGAAATCGCCGCAAAACGCGGATACTTGCTTACGTTCATGGGCAAGCCCATGAGCACTAACGGCGGCAGTGGATTGCACTTCAACATGTCCTTTAAAGACGCTCAGGGCAACAACGTGATCAATGACTCGAGCACTCCCGACGGCATCTCTCAGTTTGCGAAGAATGCCATTGGCGGAATGCTGCGTCATCACCGTGCCCTAGCGGGAATCTGCGCTCCGACGGTGAATGCCTACAAGCGACTACGTCCAGCATCACTTTCGGGCTACTGGGCAAATTGGGGCTACGACCACCGCGGGGCGACGATCCGTATTCCCTCCGAGCGTGGAGCCCCCGCCCGGTTAGAGCACCGGTTGAGCGATGGCGCAGCAGTCATTTACACATCTATGGCCGCTGTACTGCACGCAGCGCGCTTTGGTGTGCTCGATGAGGTTGACCCTGGTGCCCATGAAGGCGGAACCGGAACGGACACTATTGATGCCAAAATTGGGGCTCCGAATAACTTGAGTGAAGCGCTCGACGCGCTCGAAGCTGATGCTCGGTTAATCGATGCTCTAGGCCCAACGATTGTTGCTCAGCACGTTGCGGTAAAGCGAACGGAGTGGGAGCGTTTTTGCAACGCCACTACCGACTGGGAAATTAAAGAGTATTTGGACTTCCTCTAAGGAGATTGACCGCGATGCTCGACGCCCGATATCTCGAAAGGCGTGTCTATGGCAATGTTGACCTTGAGAATTGGGAGCCTTGACTGCCTGTCGCTTCCAACAGTATTTTCGCGCTGACGTTGGTCATTTGACTCGCGTGTCTCACCGTGGCGCCGAAAGTGGCAGTGACGGGGTATTTGAGACGGGTGTCACAACCTCTTTGTAATTTACGGACATGGTTCTATTTCCGCTCAAAACATGTAGACGGATTGATGGGTCCCGTTTGGGCCCTGATAGCTGATGGCAATAGTTTTGAAGAGGCCCGCGGACTGTTAGTCAATGAATTATTGATCTGTAACGGTGAGGGGTACTACATACCTGAATGGGGATGGGAAAACTCAATGTGGTTGAGTATCCCGTACGGGGATCGCGGGTATTTAGTCGACGGCAACTCTGATTATCAAGTGATCGGGCCTCCCGGATATTTTGTGAATAAGTTGACTGGTGAGGTTAGGGCAGGAAGCTCTGCAAGCAATTCTGAGTTCTTTTTCTCGGAGGAACTGGATGGAATGAAACCATACGGTGACATTCCGTCACACTTTTTCGATCAAGAGTCAGTGGAATAGGGTAGTCAGCGAAGGAACTAAGTCGACTTGACATCGGGCCGGCCGCCCTCCTTGGCATCGGACTTGATTATGTCGCCTCTTGAATTGAATTGCTGAAGCAGGCCAGCCCGGTATGAACTCGGTCTAGTGGAGACTGCGCAATGTAGAAAAGATTTTCGGGCTTTTACTTTGAAAGCCTCTTAATTGGCCCACTCGACCTTGATCGGCAGATACTTGATTCCACTAATGAAGTTTGAACGGAATCGTTCTGGCTTGCCGCCAATCTCTACTTTGCTCCATCGCGCGGCCATCTCTTCAAAAATCACGCGCATTTCGAGGCGAGCAAGGTGTGCGCCAAGGCATAGGTGAGGGCTCTGGAGTCCAAAGGCAATGTGCTGATTTGGCGAACGAGTTGGGTCGAATTCGTAGGGGTTGTCCCAGTGGTTCTCGTCGTAATTAGCAGAGATGAACCACATGACGACCTTGTCACCCTTTTTCAGCTGCTTGCCACCAAGTTCAGTGTCTTGCATGACGGTTCGTCGAAAGTGCATTGTCACGGAGCTGCTTCGGAGCATCTCGTCAACGAGACTCTTGCCCTCGGAAAGCTCCATTGAAGGAATAGCCGCCCAAATGTCAGGACGTTCGATCAGCTTGGTGAGGGCATGAGTTATGGAATAGCGAGTGGTGTCATTACCGGCAGCGACCATGAGGGTAAAGAAGTTCTTCAGCGCCAGGTCATCGAGGCTGTCGCCATCGACGGTGGGCTCGAGGAGCTTGGACAAGATATCCATTGTTGGAGTGATTCTTCTGTCCTCGAGCGCTTGGGCGGCGTACTCGAAGAGTTCTAGTGAAACTGGAGAGCGGAAGGGAAGCTTTGCGTAGGCGGAGGTATCAACTTTGTCGACGACGTAATCAGTGAATTCTGGATCGGAATTTCCTATGAGCGCGTCGCCTCGCTGAACTAGCCAGTTCAGATCCTCACCGGGGAGTCCCAGCAGACGCCCCAACATTCTCATAGGCAACTCACGAGAGATCGCCTGGACGAAGTCGAACTCGGTTTGACCACGAAGTCTCTCAAGAATCTCAACGGCGATTTCTCTAACGGCAGCCTCATATTCGGCAACAGACTTCGGGGAGAAGGGTCGAGAGACTAGGCGACGAAGACGCGTGTGCTCAGGAGCGTCCATCTCCATCATTGTTCGTCGCGACTCGGTTTCTTCATCGTCCATGTCCTCTAAGCGGATTCCCAGCCGAGAGGAAAAGACTTCGGAATTCCGGGAAACCGTTAAGACGTCGTCATACCGGGTGACGGACCAAAACCCACGACCACCATCAGATTCTTCGGTCCAGTGAACGGGATCGTTGGCGCGGAGCCACTTGAAAGTTTCATGAGGTACGCCTTCGACGAAGGTGTCATGGGATGTGATGTCGACGAGATTGGATTCCATGGTTCTCCCGATATAGTTCGTGTCCAAACGTTTCTACCACTGACTTTACACATTCTTTGACTACACTCTGCATATGGCTCGACCACTCATTGGGATTACGGGACGTCGGTGGCCGGTTTCTCACCTTGGCGGGAACGTGGTTAGGGCCATGCGAGATTTAACTTTCGATCTTCATTTTTCCGATTACCCTCGGTCAGTCGCCCTGGCTGGAGGCTTACCGGTGGAATTGGCTCGTGACGCGGATGTCGAAGAACTAATAGGCCACCTAGATGGGTTGATACTTTCTGGGGGAGCCGATCTCAATCCCGAGCTTTATGGACATGTCGCTGATCCGAACCTCGGTGAAGTTGAAGATGAGCGCGACGAATGGGAGTTTGCGCTGTATCGAGTTGCTCGTAGTCGCGGCATTCCCGTTTTAGCGATCTGTCGAGGATTTCAGCTGGTAAATGTGGCCTCCGGCGGCACACTTCGTCAGCACGTTGAGCTCGATGAAGGCGCCGGGCACCCTCAGTGGAATGTGGATGGTCGTACCGCTACGCATCACGCCGAGGTGGTCGCCAACACAGTTACTAGCAAGTATTTAGATTCGCACATTGAGGTGAACTCGCTTCACCACCAGACTGTTGACCAACTTGGTGATGGATTGACTGTAACTGCATACGCCCCAGATGGGGTTATTGAAGGCTTTGAAAGCGTCGATGGCCAAGTTCTCGGAGTGCAGTGGCATCCGGAGCTACTGGCCGCTCCTGACCCGACTTTCAGATGGTTGGTTGAAAAGGCTTCAGCATCCTTGACGTAAGTCGTTTGATGCCTTACGATTTGAATCGTGCTGGGGGGCACCTCGTTTCCCAGTTTTATAGTGGGGGATTAGATGTCGTCAAAGCAAGTTTTGGGTGGGAAGCGGAAACTAACGCTCCTTGACGCAGTTGCACAGTCGGTCGGCTTCATGGGACCCGTGTTCTCGGTTGCCTTCCTC
>Ga0136642_1001322_pt1 | contig 10842 bp, 10 predicted proteins | sample LowCatLa1302831Y_FD_115313 | JGI IMG/M metagenome (GOLD analysis project Ga0136642, IMG submission 115313) | Freshwater microbial communities from Lower Cathedral Lake, Yosemite National Park, California, USA - 13028-31Y | ecosystem: Environmental > Aquatic > Freshwater > Lake ... | reverse complement strand
TTGAACAACTTGCAAGAAGACAAAATGTTCCGGTTCCAACTAGATCAACACTAACCACTCCACCAGCTGGAACTCCACCTGCAACTCCGCCTGCTAATATGACTCCTGAGCAGAGAGAAGAATGGCAAAGAACTCATCCTGGGCAGCAAATTCCTCCCGCTACTCCAGCGGGTGCTACTAGAGCTGCTACTCCTGATATGAATTCTAATGAAGGACAGCGAGCAGCAGCAGAAAACTTTTATAATGGCAGAGCAACTGCATTACCAAATGGTCCAACTCCTAATGAAACACCAGAGCAGCGACAAGCACGTGAACAAACTCCTGCTACAACAGGTAATAACGGAAGACAACCTAGAACTATAGAAGAAATTAGACAGGAAAGACGTGAAGATGCAACTGCTGCTTCAGCTCCGGTGGTAGCAGAAGTGCAACGTCTAGCGGCACTGATGACTGATGTAAATCGTCATTTAGAATCTATAGATAGAAATATTAATGGTGTTAATCAAAATACTGGAACTTTAGTTCATCTACAATAATTTAAATTTTGCCTACAAACAATAATATAAATATAAAATACGCTGGAACAACTAATGAGTGGATGGAAAAAACATTTTAAGATTGTAACCGATGGTAGCATGAGCCCTGTTAATGGTGGAACTGCAAACTATACTTTTGGTTATCTCGACAGTCAAGCAAATGCTGCATTTAGAAATTATCAAAGCATGTTGCCTGATATCTACAGTGGACATCCTAATAGAGTAGATCGTTATACTCAATATGAGAATATGGATCTCGACAGTGAAGTAAACAGCGCATTAGATATTCTAGCAGAGTTCTGTACACAGGTTGCAGAAGACACTAATACAGCATTTGATTTTCACTTTAACGAAGAAGCAACTGAAAATGAAATGTCAATTCTTAAAGAGCAGCTAACCAGTTGGTATGCTCTTAACGACTTTGATCGTAAAATTTTTAAAATATTCCGCAATACATTGAAGTATGGTGATCAAATTTTTGTTCGTGATCCAGAAACATACAAGTGGTTTTGGAGTGAAATGAACCGCGTTAGCAAAGTTGTTGTTAACGAATCAGCAGGTAAAGTTCCTGAAATTTATTATATCCGTGACCTACAGCCTAATTTACAGAATGATACAATTACAAGGCCACCTGGCCCAAATGACACTTATGCATTTGCTCCATACATGGGTGGTAGTCGTAGCTATACAGCAGGCGGCGAAACATTTAGTCCAAACACACGTTTTGGTGCAGGAACAAATGAATTTCCAGTTGAAGCAGAGCATGTTGTTCATCTAAGCTTAACTGAAGGTCTTGATGTTAACTGGCCATTTGGTGTTAGTATCTTAGAGGGTATCTTTAAAGTATTCAAGCAGAAAGAATTGCTTGAAGATTCATTGCTAATTTACCGTGTACAACGTGCTCCTGAGCGTCGTGTTTTCCATATTGACGTTGGCAACATGCCTGCTCACTTACAGATGAGCTTCTTAGAGCGTGTTAAGAATGAAATTCATCAGCGTCGTATCCCAACACAAAGCGGTGGTGGTCAAAACTTAATGGATGCAAGTTACAATCCCTTAAGCATTAACGAAGATTATTTCTTCCCTCAGTCAGCTGATGGTAGAGGAAGTAAAGTTGAAGTATTGCCAGGCGGGCAGAACTTAGGTGAGATTGACGATCTACGTTATTTTCAAAACAAGTTATATCGTGGATTACGCATCCCATCTAGCTATTTGCCAACTGGTGCAGAAGATAGTGACCGTGCATTCACAGATGGTAAAGTAACTACAGCATTGATTCAGGAATATCGTTTCAATGAATATTGCAAGCGACTACAGAAGTATGTTGCACAGACATTTGATAAAGAATTTAAGCTATTTCTTAAGTGGAGAGGCTTTAATCTAGACAACAGCTTGTTTGAAATTCGTTTCAATGAGCCACAAAACTTTGCTGCTTATCGTGACATTGAGCTTAATGCACAACGTATACAGGGTTTTAGTGGCATTAAAGATACAGAATTTCTGTCCAAGCGTTTCATGCTTAAAAAGTATCTTGGTTTAACTGAGATGGAAATGGCTGAAAATGAAAAGTTATGGCATGAAGAGCGTGGTACTCCTAACAAGCAATCAGCTAGTGGTTCAGACATGCGTAGTGTCGGTATTACTCCAGGCGGAATTACAGGTGATTTAGATACAATTGGGGACTTAACAGCAGATGATCAATCAGGAGAGATTCCAGGTGCAGAAGGAGCTAATCCAGCTGGTGCACCAGGCGGACCTGGGGGACCACCCGCTCCAACAGCGACGCAGCCTCCAGGGGCTGATGCTTCTTTAGCTCAATAACTAAATAAATTGTTGGGACAATACTAATGTTTCTTAATGAAGTTTACGACGAATACAAAAAAGGTTATCAGGATCTGTCTAAGGACAAGAGCCAGAATAAAATTCAGGACCTTCGTAAGACCAGGCTGACATTAGCTCAAATCAATCAATTGCGTAAAATGAACGATCAACGTGCAAACGAGTTCAAAGAGCAGATGGAAAAAGTCAAAGTAATGTATGCCGCGCCGCCGCCAGCAGTATAACAGGCGTATCTTTGCCAAATCATTCAAAATAACCCTATTTTACCCATAATAATAAACTACGCTGTAAATAACTTCACAGCATAGAATTAACCTATTAGGAGCGATACATGCGAAACAAGTTTGAACAATTAATTGAATACATCATCAATGATGAAACTGAAAAGGCACATGAGCTTTTCCACAGTGTTGTTGTTGAGAAGTCACGTGATATCTATAATGAACTAGTAGCTGAAGACATGGACGGCATGGGCGATGAACATGGTATGTCAATGGATCAGACTGACGACATGATGGGCGACATTTCCGCTGATGAAGAGGGAATGGATCATGAAGACGACGGCATGGGCGACGAGTTTGGCGGTGACGACAACAACATGGGCGACGAGCATGACGAAGGTAGCATGGAAGATCGTGTAGTTGATCTTGAAGATGCACTTGATGATCTTAAGGCAGAATTTGAGCGTCTAATGCATGACGAGCAGGATGAGCCAGAGCATGATATGCCAGAAGAAGGCATGATGCGCGAGTATGTCGAGAAGGTTGCAACACCTGGCAACACTGAAGGTCAGGGCGTTGGCGCTGGTTCAATTGGTGGTTCAACATTAACTAAGTCAATTGTAGCTGGTAAGAACGACATGGGCGGATCTGCAAAGAATCTTGTTCAGGGCGGAACTAACGAAGACCCAGATGGTAAGCAGTACAAGAAGCCAAGCAATGTTTATGCTAAGGGCGAAAAGAAGATGGGTCAGGACAAGTATGAGAATTCACCAGGTGCAAGTGCTGGTAAGACTTTCTCAAGTGCTAAGAAGCCTTCAAGCAGCGAGCCAGCTGGTACTAACAAGACTTCTATTAACTTAAAATAAGGAACTAAGATGAGACCTTTTTTAACAGAACACCTTAGCTTTGATCAAGCCAGAATGGAAACGGTAAAGATCAATGAAGGAAAAGATCTGTATATGAAAGGCATCTTCATTGAAGGTGGGGTTAAGAACGCTAATCAGCGTGTTTACCCTGCCAATGAGATTGCTAGAGCAGTAAAGAATCTAAATGAGCAGATTAGCAAAGGTTATTCTGTGCTAGGTGAAGTTGATCATCCAACTAATCTGCGCATTAATTTAGATCGTGTAAGTCATGTTATCACAGAAATGTGGTTAGATGATGCAAAAGGCTGTGGCAAAATGAAAATATTACCCACCCCAATGGGTAAGATTGTAAGTGAAATGTTAAATGCTGGTGTAAAGCTTGGCGTTAGCAGCCGCGGAAGTGGTGATGTTAATGAGTCAAGCGGCACAGTTAGTAACTTCGACATTGTCACTGTTGACATCGTAGCACAACCCAGCGCACCAAGTGCTTATCCAACTGCTGTTTATGAAGGTCTCATGAACATGAAGGGCGGGCACCGGGTACTAGAGATGGCTAAGGATTTAAACGGAAACACTCAAGTACAGAAGTATCTTGCAAAAGAAGTTACAAGATTAATCGACGAATTAAAGATAAGATAAGTTTAGGAGAATACAATAATGTTCGAAGCATTAAAACCATTAATTGACAACGGCATCCTAAACGAAGAAACTCGTGTAAGTCTTGAAGAAGCTTGGAATTCTAAGCTTGAAGAGGCACGTGGAGTTATTCGTGCAGAAATCCGTGAAGAAATGGCTAATCGTTATGAGCACGATAAGTCAACAATGGTTGAGGCTCTCGATCGTATGATATCCGAGTCACTAACAGCAGAAATCCAACAGATTGCTGCTGAACGTGCTTCTATCGCTGAAGATCGTGTAAAGTTCACTGAAGCAATGCTAGCTAAGGCTGCAAATTTTGAAGACTTCTTAAATGAAGCTCTTGCAAGAGAAATTTCTGAACTTCACGGTGATCGTGCTGCTATTAAGTCAGCAACAGCAAAACTAGATGCATTTGTAACAGAAGGTCTTCGTAAGGAGATTGTTGAGTTTGCTGAAGATAAGGCAGACTTGGCTCGTGCAAAGGTACAGCTAGTAGTAGAAGGCAAGCAGAAGTTGAAGTCATTGAGTGAGAAATTCATTCAGCGTAGTTCAGCTCTTGTTGAAAGAATGACTGATGATACACTACGTACAGAACTCAAGCAGTTAAAAGAAGATATCCAAGAAGCTAAAGAAAACAATTTCGGTCGTAGAATTTTTGAAGCGTTTGCTACAGAATTCACTGCCACACACCTCAACGAACGCGCTGAGATTAAGAAGATGCAGAGTTTCATCGAAAGAATGACTCAGCAGCTTTCAGAAGCTCGTGGGGCAACCGAGTTAGCCGAAGCAAATGCACAGGCTAAAGAAACTGAGATCCGTAGAATTAACGAAGCAATCGAGCGTCATAACAAGATTAGCGAATTAATGCAACCTCTCAGCAAAGAAAAGGCCAACGTCATGAAGCAACTCTTGGAGTCAACTCCAACTGATCGCTTAGAGGCCGCATTTAAGAAGTACCTAACTCCTGTTATGGAAGGTCATGCTCCAGTACATGCTGCTAAAACAGCATTGAATGAAGCAAAGACAGAAGTAACTGGAAATAGAACAATAACCCAGGAACAGTCTAGAAACAACAATATCTATGATATCCGTCGTTTAGCTGGCCTATCATCTAACTAATACATTGGAGAAAAAGTAAAATGTCACAAGAATTACTAGAAGGACGTTGGAACGAAACTAAGGCAGCTTTGCTAGAAGGTCTATCCGGCAACCGTAAAACATCAATGAGCATTGTGCTCGAGAATACAAAGCGTTATCTAACAGAAAGTGCTACTGCTGGTGGTACCTCTGCTGGTAACGTAGCAACACTTAACCGTGTTATCCTACCCGTCATTCGACGTGTAATGCCAACTGTTATTGCCAACGAAATCGTTGGTGTGCAGCCAATGACTGGTCCAGTAGCACAGATTCATACTCTACGTGTTCGTTATGCTGATCAGTTCACAAGCAACGGAAGCGGCCAGGCTGGTACTGACGTTTCAATTGGTGATGAAGCCCTAAGCCCATTCAAGATTGCATCAGGTTATTCTGGAACACCAGTTGGTGTTACAAGTGCTGATGGTCGTGCAGGCACAACTGGATCACTAGAAGGTACTCCAGGTCGTCGTTTGAACGTGCAGATCTTGAAGCAGCCTGTAGAAGCTAAGACTCGCAAGCTATCAGCTCGCTGGACTTTTGAAGCTGCTCAGGATGCACAGGCAATGCATGGTCTAGACATTGAAGCAGAAATCATGGCAGCACTTGCCCAAGAAATTACTGCTGAAATCGATCAGGAAATCCTATACAGCCTACGTTCACTAGCAGCTAGTGAATTCACTTTCAACCAGGCTACTGTAAGTGGTACTGCAACATTCGTTGGTGACGAACATGCTGCTTTAGCTGTTCTAATCAATCGTGCTGCTAACCTAATTGCACAGCGTACACGTCGTGGTGCTGGTAACTGGTGCGTAGTAAGCCCAACTGTTCTAACTGTTCTACAGAGCGCAACTACTTCAGCTTTCGCTCGTACAACTGAAGGTTCATTTGAGGCTCCAACTAACACTAAGTTTGTTGGTACTCTAAACGGCGCAATGCGTGTTTATGTTGACTCATATGCTGACGACACTATCCCAGTGCTTGTTGGTTACAAAGGAACTTCGGAAGCTGATGCTGCTGCGTTCTACTGCCCATACATTCCTCTAATGTCAAGTGGTGTCGTTCTTGATCCAGCAACTTTTGAACCAGTAGTTGGCTTTATGACTCGTTATGGTTACATTGAATTAACTAACGTAGCTTCATCTTTCGGTAACGCAGGTGACTATCTTTCAGAAATAGCCGTTTCAAACCTCGCCTTTAGTTAATCCTAAAGTCAATAAAATAATACTAAAGGGGCCTTGTGCCCCTTTTTTATTGACATGATAAATACTTTGAAATAAGGACATGTTAACATGGCAAAGAAGATACGTTGGATTATTGCACACCATCCTCAGGAATTGTTTATTAGAACTGCAAAACAGTTTATTAATGAATTAGAAGAACTTTGCCCGGGTGAATTTAAATTAGAAATTCACACAACCCAAACTTTTAACGAACAGTATGATAATAAAATGCCTTTGTTTAACTATAGAAAATCTTCAATTAAAAATCTTGAAGATGATGGTGTTCCTAACAACAGTTTGAGCAACGATAGCCGTCCAATTTCACATAAAGGATTTGGAAATAAATGGGGTCAATTATTTGATACATTGGAAGCAGGTGAGTTTGAAATGACACAAACTCCTGTGTCATATGTAGGTACTTATTGTTCTCGTGATTTTGTAGGATTGGATTTACCATTCTTGTTTAGAGATCATGATCATGTTAGTGATGTATTAGATAATGAGATAGGAAATGAATTACTATCTGATATTAGTAAAAATAGAGATATCGTTGGACTTAGTTTCACTTATAGTGGAGGATATCGTATTATTGGGTCTACTGAACCAGTAGGATCAATTGAAGATCTTAAAAAGATAAAAATGTTTTCTTATACTAAGACAGGAATTGCATTTTTTGATAAATTAGGTATTCCAGCTGTAAGAGTGTCAGATTTAGATAAGGAAGATTTAGCAGAAGTTGATCATATAGCATCAATTGAAACTACATATCTTAGATTTACTGGAAAAAATATATTAAAAACTAATCATAGTATGTATATGACTACTATTATGGCAAGTATGAAATTTATGGATAGCTTAACACCATCTCAACAAGAATGTTTCAATATTGCTGCTAAGAAAGTAGCTAAAATGGAAAGATCTTGGAGTGTTGACGATGCTGCAAAGTTTGAAGAAAATGCAGCAGCTAACGGTGTAACTATTAGAGAATTAAGTATCACTGATCAAAATACTTTAAAAGACGCAGCAAAGAAAACATATGCTTCTTATAAGAAGACAGCATCATTGAATGGTAGTTTAATTAAAAAAATTATATTAAAATAAAAAAGGCCTAAAGCTTTTTTTATTATTGATCTAACTTATATGCTACACGAATAATATCGCTGCGACTAAGTCCAAGATCAGCAAGTTCTCTGTCATTTAAACGAGATAACTCTTGATATGCTCTCTGAGCTAGTCTAGCCTCTTTAACGCTATCATATACAAAGTCTATAGCCGCAGTGATTTGATCTAAAAACATTTTCATTTCCTCTTTCTCCTTATTATATACAAGTATTTATTTCAACGCAAGTGAAATTATGTTGCGCTGCACACATAACTGCTATGCTTTTAGAAAACAACAAAATCAGTTAAATATATGATACGCTGGGATCATTGAATCATGCTAAGACGCTATTACGGTAAAATCAGTAAGCTTCCAATTAACCAATTCGTTGGCCATGACGGTGAGCTTGTTGTTGATGATATTTCAGGTAAAGTCTATGTTATGGATGGCATCACAGTTGGCGGTACTGAATTAGTTGGTGCTACTCCTCAATATGGAATGAATCCTCCATTACATCCAACACCTGGAACATTATGGTACGATCCTAACAGTGGCCGTACATATATCTATTATCAAGATGCTTGGGTTGATGCTGCCCCAAATACAACATATACACTGCCAGAAGCAAGTGATACTAAATTAGGTGGTGTTAAAGTTGATAATGAAACGATTGTTATTAACGAGTATGGAGTAATTAGTGCTATAACTGACTTATCAGGAATAGGATCTATAGGACAACAATTCTCATTATATGGAAGCATAAAACAATTATCAGTGTTCAATGATGCTGGTAAGTTAATAACTATAGAAACTGATGTTGGTGTATTAAGGTTACCTAGAATTACTTCAACAATGTTAGGTTCAACTTTTGAATTCTATTTTGCCGTAGATGCAGGCCAAATTCATATACAATCTTATTACACAGGAGTTAGAGCAACAACTGATGTATTCAGAGGTAGTATTTTTGTTGGAGTTGATAATGCTACAACAGGAAAATTACACAACGCAACAGCAACAACTTCAACAGCATGTGATCTTTTTCTAGGTCAACATCATGCTAAAGCTGGTAGCTATATTAAAGTTAAAGCTATTAAATTTAATTCTATTGGCACATGGATGTTCCAAGGAACTTGCATTGGGGACACTGGGCAGACTCCAAATAGTTCTAATCATCCTTTTCAAGATTACAACTAATAAAAGAATAATAGCGGGTAAATATAACTATTAGGATTTAGAACATGGCATTAGTTTTCCCTTCCCAGCCGCAAACAGTAGGCACACCTTACGAAGCGCCTAATGGCGTGACTTATATTTGGGATGGTGTTAAGTGGAACGCATCTGGTACGCCCGGTACTGGCAATTTTAACCTCGGTAACTTATATGTAATTGATCAAACAATTGCTGGACTAAATGCAACTAATCGTATTTTTATTACTGGAAATGTTGAAGTAGGTAACTTAGCAACAGCTGGCTTTTCTATTGGTGAGACTGTAATTACTGTTCTTAATGGTAATCTATATCTAGACGGTACTGCTGTTGGACAAGACAATACATTTAATCAATCACTAAACACAACTGATGATGTTATGTTTGCTAACGTATCAGTTGACAGTAATGTTAACATCAACGGAGTGGCACTTACAGCAAGTAATTCTATTCTTTATGTAAACGGTGTTGCAGTCAGCGGCGCTGTTCTCAACAGTCAACTCTCAGCAGGCGATTATACTCTAAAACTTTACTCAAATGGTAATACTGTAATTCCAGGAACGATCAGTTCAACAGCAGCAGGCATTCCTGAATTTAATAGCACAACAGATTTAAATCTAAATGCTGTTAACCGCGTAAACATTGTTAATAGTCCGTTAAATCTTGGTAGTGTGATTCCAAACACTGTGATTGGCAAGCCAGGCGACATAATTTATCATCCTGCTCTACAGGAGATACAGGCATACATCAACGGTGCTTGGGAAAACCTACTTAGAACAGCAGAGAATCAAAATGTAAGACTGCCACATGGAGGTGCTTATCAACGTGCTGACGGTGTTAGAGCAGCGTGGTTCACTGAACTGCCAACAGACATCAGTCAACTTACAGACAACAATAACCTATTGACAAGCCAGTCAATCACACTACAGAACATCGACATTGATGGCGGCGGCGCATATTCCATCTACGACGTTGGGTTGCTGTTTGCTGATGGTGGATTTGGCAGCACAAGATTTGGACCATCAGACACTGTATTTGATGGCGCTGGCGCAGGCAGCGGATACACTAATTCCTTAAACGGTGGCGGAGCATAATATGGCCAATAAGATTCAGCTAAGAAGAGATACGACAGAAAACTGGAATAATGTAAATCCCATACTTGCTGATGGTGAGCCAGGATTAGATATCACAACTAATCAAGTAAAGTATGGTGATGGTGCTAATGTCTGGGCCAATCTATCATACGCAAGTGGCGGCAGTGGTGTTACATTTGATGCTAACGGAATGTTGGAATTAAGCGGCAACCTATGGGTTGGCACATGGAAAGACGGCGATAGTGTGCTATGGGCCGATGACACTTCCGAGTATGTTGGCTTATGGTACGGTGGCATTCGTGCTAATGTCTCAGGTTACGGACCAAACGTCAGCATCACAGTTGGTAATGAGCCGATAGATGACAATTTGCATAGGGGGTGGGCTGACGGGCTACAGATTAACCTCGATGTTGGTGATAAGAATTGGCACTTTGCCGTAGATGGTATATTAACATTACCATTTGGTAGCACTATCAATGACACTCCTAATGCACCTGGCTTTGGTAATGGTAAAGCCGTTGAGATCAAACCAGGTAACGTCATTAATAGTAATCAACTGTTAAGAATATATCCCACAGTCCCTAGTCCGGACGGCAATCACCTACACCTAACTTCAGGCGATCTCACAATCACTGATTTATTCCTAGGCGATGACAATCAATTTGTGCAGATTGCAACAGACGGGAAAGTGTGTATTGGCACCTATGGTACTGCTGGGCATTTTTGGACCTTTGGCTCAGATGGTAACTTGACAGTTCCGGGTACAATTAAATCATCCACAATATCACAAGTGGGTTATCAATTTGTTGTTGAGACAGGGGTTGGTGGAGCAACTGATAACGGCGGAGCCAGCGGCGTAAATCTAGATCACAGTGCGCTTGTTGATTTGATACAAGCAGGGTGGACTGCACAGTTTGCCAACTATGGACCTGTTGCGGTTACAATCGTATTTGATTATGATGGATTGAAATTTATTGGCATG
>Ga0136642_1001321_pt1 | contig 10844 bp, 10 predicted proteins | sample LowCatLa1302831Y_FD_115313 | JGI IMG/M metagenome (GOLD analysis project Ga0136642, IMG submission 115313) | Freshwater microbial communities from Lower Cathedral Lake, Yosemite National Park, California, USA - 13028-31Y | ecosystem: Environmental > Aquatic > Freshwater > Lake ... | reverse complement strand
CATAATGGTGCTCTCTACGGGCAGTAGACCGCGATCAGAGCCACCCCATTGTTCTAAGTTCTGAAACTCTACTGGATGGGCCGCAATATACGGTACATTTAATTTTGCTAACACTTCTTCAGCTGCTTTGGCATCGTTATAGGCAGGTCCACCAACTAATGAGAAGCCCGTCAAAGAAATTAGGGCGTCAATACTCGCTTCACCATTTTGCGTAAAAAAAGCATCAATCGCTGGACGCGAATCTAGGCCCGAAGAAAAAGCTGGGATGACTTGCAAGCCCTGGGCCTCTAAAGCAGAGATTACCGGATCATAGTGCCCACTGTTACCTGAAACTAAATAAGAGCGCAACAGCAGGATACCTACTTTGCCCCGCGCCTTGGGTTGCGGTACGACCACTGGCAGGTCTTGTAAACGCTCGCTTAGCCGCCCCTTCATGCGGGGGTGATAGACACCAAGATCAGGGTAAGCAACGGGATCAATGGCTTTGGCGCTCTCCCGCAAACTTGCTCGTGCACCTGCCGCATAACGATTGATCAGATAACTCATTAAATTAAATAAATTTTCTTGCGAGCCACCTAACCAGTATTGTAAAGAGAGGAAATAGGCGCGTAAATCTTGGGCTGTTCCTGGAATAAAACGCAAGACCTGCGGTATCAAGCGCAACATCTTCATTTGTTTTGCTCCAGCAGTAGCACCCCCCCCTTTACTGTTGCCGCCCTTATCTTTACTTGTAGGGCGTAACTTTTTCATTAAGGCCATTAAGGGGCTGGCTGGCAAGCTCATATCAAGCTTACTTAAGCGGGTTAGCTTAGTAACATCTCCGGCCGACATCGCACACAACATCGCATCACACTGCTCGCGCCGTGCGCGCAAGTTATCGATGATTGGCAAATAATGGTCTTCAAGAAACAGCATGGTGACAATCACAATATCGCCTGCGGCAATATCATTTTTGCATTCAGTTAATAATTTTTCGCTGGCCGCATACTCACTAGCAGAGTGAATTTTTAGAGAAAGGCCGGGTATGGTTTTTTGTAACTCTCGCTCAGCTCGCCGTGCAGCACTATTTAAGTGAGTATCCATGGTGATCAACACCATGTTAATTGACTTTTTTTGAGTGCGTACTGCGGCTAGTTCTGCCATATAGTCTCCAGAGCCCTATTCTTAATAAGAATTAAGAAAGTGTCAATTAAATTTTACATAGCCTAGGGTAAAAACTTACTGACAAACTCGGGTAAACCCTTAAAAGTAAATCGGGATTCTCCAATTCTCCATCTGGACTTAAATTACTAAGAGCCTATTCAGCAATATCGCTGATGATTGATTTATTTGAAATGAAGGTTTTTAGTGAAATTATCCAAAGCTGCAGATACTTCCTGTGACAGTGGCCAAGTCTCAAGCGATAAAAATGGTTTGCAACAAAATTCACTACAGCAATCGGTTTTGATCGAGCCGCTGCCAATCCATTCAGGTCCTCAAGAGCACCTGGGTTGGTTGGTGCGCACCATAGAAAAATCGATTATTCCCCGCTTACTCTCGACCCATTTAAATGCTGAAACTGCGGATGATGCCAAACACTTTTTATCTAAGTCAATCGAAGATCCCGAAAAAATCGCTACTTTAGCAAAGCTGGTGTTAGCTGATGAAAGCTCGGTTGCCGGCCGCTACGTTAGCGAGTTACATGCCAGCGGCATTCCCTTAGATGAAATCTATTTACGCTTGCTTGCTCCGGTTGCGCGCCGTTTAGGAGAAATGTGGGATGACGACGAATGCTCCTTCCATCAAGTGACCGTAGCTTTATGGCGCTTAAAACAACTCATGTATGACCTGAGCCCACTATTTCAAGAGTTTGCCCGCTCCGATACCTTGGGTGCGCGCGCCATGCTGATCCCCATGCCGGGCTCACAACACACCATGGGTTTATTTATGGTCTCCGAATTTTTTCGCCGCGCGGGCTGGAAAGTATGGGGCGAATGGGCAAACTCAGAAGCAGAAATTCTTGCCCTTATCAAAGCTGAATGGTTTGATTTAATCGGCATTTCTGTGAGCATTCAAGATCAGTTCGATGCCTTAGCAAGCTTTATTAACGTCATTCGGACTCACTCGCAAAATCCTAAAATTGGCATTATGGTTGGCGGACCTATTTTTGTCGCTCACCCCGAACTCATAAAGCAAGTTGGGGCCGATATCACCGGAGTAGATGCGGAACAAGCTCTCGAGCAGGCAGAAATTTTACTGACCAAAATTCATGGTCGACACCCTCGCTCACTATAGCGCCAAGGCTAGGTATCAGTAGTTGTACTTGGATTTTCAAGACTGGCTTTTATTTCAGCCATCCCTTCGGCGATTGAATATATCGGCACGTAATTGAGTTGTCTTCGTGCTGCGGCAATATTCAAAGTGAAAGCATAGCCCATCAGCCTTACCATTTCCCGCACTAAAGGCGGCTTACCTACTAACGGTAAATAGGCCCAGCCTGTTTCTGCAAAATGGGCTAACGCCCAAGCTAAGCTTTTTGGCATTGACCATTTTGGCGCTTGAAAACCGCCTGCCTGCAAACGCGCGAGCATAAATTCCTTAAAGGTCACGGGTTCACCATCGCTAATATAAAAAGCTTGACCCACTACCTCGTGATTCATGGCCAGCAATACAGCTGCGCATAAATTTCCTACATAACAGGTCGAAAACAAATAACTGCCATGATCAAACCAAGCAAATTTACCTGTCTTGATAGCAGGTCCAATAATCCGCTCGATTGCATCATTTGGCCCCCAAACAAAAGCGGGGCGTAAAGCCACTGTTTGAAATGAAGCGCTTGCCGCCGACAAGACCAACTCTTCAGCCCGCGCTTTACTGAATGAATAAGGTAATTCAGCTCGCTGAGTCAAAGGTGCGGTTTCATCTAGATTTAATAAATCTTGCGGCCCATGCATCACTATTGAGGCGGCACTAAGATAAATAAATTTTTTAATTGCTGCTGCTTGAGCAGCTTTTAAAAGTATGCGGGTTAGTTCAATATTCGCACTAGCAAATTCTGCTGGTGCACTCCCCAACTCCAATAAGCCAGCCGTATGAATGACGACATCACAAAGTTTTAGTTGGGCCTCAAGGTCTTTTGGTTTATCTAGTTCAAACTGCCAAGCTATGCCCCCAAGGGCCTCAACGCGGTTGCGCGACTCAGTCGAGCGCACATAACAAATGAGCCGATACTGTCTAGCCAGTAATTTTTTTAGCAGCGCTTGACCAATAAAACCGCTTGCGCCAGTTAAGAAAATAGTTAGCAAAAATAAACTTCAATATTGCCAGAGCACTTCATTACGGCGCATAAATGGCAAGCTCCAAGGCGGGTTGTAGCGAGCAAATTGAGCCTCTCCTATTGGCTTAAGACCCTTTTGTTCCATCCATAAGCGTAGTTCAGTGGTTTTTTCGACTACTTTTTCAGCGCTATTAAAACCCGTAAATTGAATTACCGCTTTCTTCATAGGTGGAATTTCCCGCAGCTGAATTTGTCGATCAAGAGGCACTGGCAAGATTGCTAAAGTATATTGGCTAGGCATTAAAAATGAGACTTTCCACTGACCGGCTTTTTGGGCCATTAAAACCGGCTGATTCTTTTGATCGGCTAGAACAGTTGTCGGCTCGAATGGCGCAACGCTGACCGGTACGGTCATAGCAATTTTTTCACTGGTGCCGGGAGGTACATTATTGTTAGCACTTGCACGGGCTTGATTACCCCCAAATATATAGGCAGCGATGAGGCGAAAACCCTTATTTGAAGCGCTGTCAAGGTCCCCATCAACCACGACCTCTGCCAAAATGTGGGGCGCATAGGCGCGTAATTCAAAGGGGGATTGCTGTTCGATTACCGTATATTGAGGTTCTTCAGTGGCCATAGCTACTTGCGTTAAAAAGAGTGAACAGAATAAGAAAAGGGTGGTGGATAAGCGGATTAATAAGGGATGCATACCTGATGATAAGTTGATTCTTTGTTGAGTGGGGACTGCATGATAAAAGGGTCTGACATAATGCCCGAATGTCTATTGAAAACGACTCAGCCTTAGCCGACCTAGCCTACCAAAAAGCCGCTCTGAATTTGGTATCCCGTACTTTTGCAATTACGATTCCATTATTACCGCCCATCATTGAAAGAGCGGCTGGATGCGCCTACCTGCTCTGCCGTATTGTCGATACTATTGAAGATGCGAGTTGCCTGTCGGTAGCCGAAAAAGTGGGTTTGTCTGAACTATTCCTCGCCGCTTGCCTCAACCAAAAACCGATTAGTGAATTTGTCCAAGCTTGCAGTAAAGCCTTAGAACTTCACCCTAATTTAGCTGAGCGCGATTTAATCGCACATACTGCAACGGTAGTACGAATTTTGCAACGCTGCCCAGCTAATCAACAAAGTGCTATTTTGCGTTGCATCACCATCATGTCAGAGGGGATGGCGCGTTTTCATGCCAAACAAAATCCCTTAGGGTTAAAGAATCTTCAGGAATTTGAAGAGTATTGCTATGTCGTTGCTGGTGTAGTGGGTGAAATGCTTACCAGTCTTTTTGCTGCCCACTCACCTCAATTTGCCCAAGCTATTGCCAAGCAAGAGTCGCTCGCAATTGCTTTTGGCCAAGCACTACAAATGACCAATATTTTAAAAGACTCACTTGACGATCAAGCACGGGGTGTTTCATGGTTGCCACAAAATTCAACTCACGCTGAGTTGTTGGCGTTGGCAATCCAAAAACTGGATGCTGCGCTCGCTTATATTCTGTATATTCCTAAGGCAGAAATTGGGATGCGGCGTTTTTGTTTGCTAGCCCTTGGTTTAGCCGTATTAACCCTCGACAAACTAGCAAGCGATGAAAAAATCACTGCTATCCATCCCCACAAAATTTCTCGCCGTGCCGTCACCTGGTTTTATCGTTTTACCAAAATAGCGGCACACTCGAATACCTTAATTCAACTATTTTTTTATTGGGCTACACGGCCACTAAAAAGGGCGGCGGCGCGAAGTTAGTCAAGATTAACGCCTTCATACCGCAATAACCATTGTTTAATTTGCCGATAAAACCCAGGGGAATCCTCTTGCATAAAACCCCCCAGTCGCTTAGCCGCCACCACGCGATGACAAGGTATCACTAAGGGATAATAATTAGCGCCACATGCACTACCTACAGCACGCGGGCCACTATGTATTTTTTTGGCGATCTCGCCATAGGTGGCGGTTAATCCAGTTGGAATTTTGGCTACCGCAGCCCACACTTTTTGCTGATGTTCCGTGCCAACTGGTTTAAGTGGAAGATCAAAAACAAATTTAGCATTCTGAAAATATTGGGCACACTGGCGAGCTACTTCTTTAGCTAAGTCATTATTCGGCGCTTGTAAGCGGGTCTGTAATGACAAATAGCTAATTTTAGTCACCATCAAACTGCCGTCGACCATTTCAGTCTGAATGCCTAATTTGCCAAAGGGGGCAGATATGACGCTGCCAGAGCTGGAAGGAGCTAAAGAAACTGGCGGCGAGGCGTTTTTAGGCATTCTTAACAATTCAGTAAGTACTGACAACTTAATCTACATCATCTGACGCGTTTTTGATTGATGTTTGCTATATTAAAACGCTCATTGTCCACTTTAGGAACAAATCATGGATTCTTTTTTTGACGCTTGGCCCCTTTGGAGCCAAGCAGTCTTAGTGATTTTTTTACTTGCGCTTTCGGGGTTTTTTTCCATGTCCGAAACCAGTATGCTAGCCGCCAATCGTCATCGCTTAGGTTTGCTAGCAAGTCAAGGCAATCCTGGGGCTGCAATTGCTGAGCGCTTATTGCAACGCATCGATTCTTTGCTCTCCGTATTACTCATTTCTAACAACCTCATTAATACCATTCTGCCTATTTTAGTCACCAGTTTGGCACTCCATTTATTTGGTCATAGTGGTTTCGTTTTAACCATCTCGACCATCGTAATTGCTTTATTAATTATTATTTTTAGTGAGATTACGCCGAAAGTAATCGGCGCCGCTTTTCCTGAAGCTATTGCTAGCAAGGTCAGCTGGATTATTCTACCCCTCACCTATATTCTCCAGCCCTTGCTATGGTTCATTAATCGTTTTGTCTCTGGCTTAATAGGCTTGTTTGGGCTTTCAACGGCTGGCAATAATGCAGCTATGTCAGCTGATGAATTACGTAGCTTAGTTTTAGAGTCGAATCATTTTGTCTCCAGTCAATACCGCAATATTTTATTGAACTTATTTAATTTAAAAAACATTTTGGTTGACGATGTCATGACGCCAAAAGCGAAAATTGAAATTCTCGATTTATCGCGGCCCATTGATGAAGTCGTGCAACAGCTAGAAACCTGCTATCACAATAAATTGCCCGTCATCACAGGTGACACCGAACGCATTATTGGTATTTTGTCAGTTAAAAAAGCCTTATCTCTTTTGGGCAATGACGAACTAACCCATGCTGATTTCTTGGAATTACTACAAGAGCCCTACTTTATCCCTGGTGGTACGCCGGTACTACAACAAATGCAATTTTTTCAAGATAACCAGCAACGACTTAGTCTCGTAGTAAATGAATATGGCGATGTCATGGGTTTAGTCACTTTTGAAGATATTGTTGAGGAACTTATTGGCGAGTTCACTACTTCATTCTCTAATTTATCCCATGAGACTCAGTGGAAATCAGATGGTACCTACTTAGCAAACGGTAGTGCAAACTTGCGGGATCTAAATCGCCTCTTGCAAATTACCTTACCAATTAATGGGCCCCGCACCTTAAATGGTTTAATTTTAGAGGATCTAGAACAAATTCCAGAGCATGATGTGAGCATTAAAATTGCTGGGGTAGTAATGGAGATTATGCAATTTGACGATCAAGGTATTAAAACCGTCCGCTTATATCGACCCACTGCTAATCAAACTGTCTAAGCTTGACGATCTTAGCCGATGACTCTCTCATTATTCGCGCATGGCAAGAAATTGCAGCTAAAGCAATTTCGGCTCGTGCAACCGATATTCACATTGAGCCCCAAGAACACATTACCTTAATCCGTATTCGGGTTGATGGCTACCTGCATGTTCTTAGTCGGCAAAATAAATCGCTGCACGAACGACTGATTACCCGCATTAAAATTTTAGCGCGCCTTGATATCGCTGAACAACGTATTCCACAAGATGGGCGGATTTGTATCGGACTTACCTTAAATCAGGCCAACATCCATTGTCGTGTTTCATGTCTACCGACTCTCTATGGTGAAAAAATAGTTATTCGTTTATTGCCAAGTAATTTAGCTGATCTAGCGCTTGATCAGCTGGGCTTATTGCCGGAGCAACTCGCCATTGCGCAACGCGCAATTGAAAAACCGCACGGCTTGATTTTGGTGTGCGGCCCTACTGGGAGCGGCAAAACCCGTACTCTCTATACTTTTTTACAACACCTGAATCACTTGCGTAGTAATCTATGTTCGATCGAAGACCCGATTGAAATCCACTTAGCAGGGGTGAATCAGGTGGCCTATCAACCCAAGGCTGGGCTTGATTTTCCAACCATCCTGCGGGCATTATTACGGCAAGATCCTGATGTCATGATGATTGGTGAAATTCGTGATCAGGCAACCGCTGAACTTGCTATTCAAGCAGCACAAACGGGTCACTTAGTTTTAAGTACCTTGCATACGCAAGATGCCTTTGGGGCAATTGATCGACTCCACTATTTGGGCATTAACTCCGAAGCACTGAGTAGTTGTTTGCATTGTCTGAGTGCCCAGCGTTTAGTGCGCCGTATTTGTAGTGCCTGTCAAAACAACGGTAATAGTTGCAGCGTCTGCTACGGTAATGGCTTCTTCGGGCGCTTGGGCATTCATGAAGTTATTCCTTTTACTGGTGAGCTTGTACAGGCTTATGGTGATGGCGCTAGCACCCAACAATTGCGTCATCAAGCAAAGGAGTTGGGTTATCTCAACCTCTTATCGGCAGGTTTATTACAAGTCAGTAATGGCTCCATCAGTGAGGCTGAATTGTATCGACAGATTCAATAGAAGCTAGCCCTCTTATGCTGTTTACTTTATTACGTCGTGATTTATTAAGCCCCTCTTTTTTGCGTCAGTCATTTAGCTTGCGTGATCAATGTAGCTTTGCCAGCCAACTTTCTATCTTGTTAAATGCGGGGCTACCCTTGCTAAATAGCTTAATCTTATTACGTCAATCTGCACCACTGTATTGGCACGCATTTATTTCTCAATTAGAAACCCAATTACGGCAAGGGAATGGTTTTTCTACCTGCCTACGTCAGACTAATTATGAACTCGACCATAGTTTTGTTAGCTTAGTTGAAATTAGCGAACGCTCCGGTCAATTAAGTTTAGCGCTTGACTCGATTGCGACCAAGCTCGCGGCCCAAATGGAACTACGTCAACAAATTCAACAGGCTCTGGCTTACCCCTGTATTACCGTTTCATCAGCACTTTTTTTATTCTTCGTGATGGCTTTTTGGGTTATTCCTATTTTTCGTGATGTCTTTTCCCAATTTCAAGCCGAGCTGCCATGGGCGACTCAGGTTCTACTTCATTGCGCTACTACTTTGCAACTGTATTTTTTAGAAATTTTGTGCCTTTTTAGTGCGCTTGCAGTTTTGTGGTTTGCTGCTTGGCACCATTCACCTCGCTTACAGAATTATTGTGACCGAGCATGGCTAAGAATTCCTTTGCTAGGCGAGTTACTGCGACTAGCGGCACTATCTTTTTGGTGTCGTAATTTGGGTCATTTATTAAATGCTGAAATTCCTTTACTCGATGCCCTACGAATTACGGCTCGCTCTTCCAATCATTGGCTCACCCACGACCTCAGCGCTAATGTATTTACTTTACTTGCCCAAGGCTGGCCGCTTAGCGAAGCGATTTTTAAAGCCGATCCCTATTATCGGTATTTTGATCGACAAACTTGGCAGATGATTTGTATTGGCTCAGAAAGCGGCACCCTACCAGCCATGCTTTTGCAGCGTGCGAGCACTTTATCCCTGCAATTAAGTCAGCAACTAAAATTATTCAGTCGCAACCTAGAACCTGTTTTAATTGCTGTAGTTGGCTTTCTGATTGGAGCCTTAGTGCTGATCTTGTATTTACCCATTTTTAATTTAGGACAAATCGTTTAAATATGCTTCCTGATCAGACCCCGCAGGTTTTAGCTGGCGCTATTTTGAGCATGGTTTTAATCGTGCTAGCAATAATTGATTTTCGTACCTTTCGCCTACCGGATATCATCACCCTACCCCTGATAATGACGGGCTTGGTATTTAATTTTTTGTATCAACCAGGCTTCACTTCAAGCGAGAGTGCTTTAGTTGGTGCGGCTCTAGGTTTTGGGTTTCTCTGGGGCGTCAATTTCCTCTACCGCTTACTAAAAAAACAAGATGGTATTGGTCTAGGGGACGCAAAATTACTTGCTGCGCTCGGCGCTTGGCTGGGCTGGCAAGTCCTTCCTGAAATTCTGCTATTGGCTGCCCTGTTCGGCTTAGCGGGCGGTTGGCTGTGGTTACGTTGGCAGCGACTAGCGACAAACCAGGCATTTCCATTTGGTCCTTTTATCGCCTTTGCTGGCATCATTGCATTGTTATGGCCCAATTTTCTTCTACTCCCCAGCCGTCTTCTGTTGACCTGAGTTTTTTCAAGGGGAAGATTCCATTAGTAGGACTAACTGGTGGAATTGGCTCGGGTAAATCGGTCATTGCCTTACATTTGGCCGAGCTGGGCGCAAGTATTATTGATAGCGATCAAATTGCCCACCAAATTACAGGCCCCAATGGCGCTGCTATTGAGGCGATTCAGCGTGCTTTTGGGGCAAGCTATGTCAGTGACTCTGGCGCCTTAAATCGTAGCAAAATGCGCCGTCTTGTATTTACAGACCCTCAGGCTAAACTGCAGCTAGAAGCCATTACCCACCCCCTAATACGACAAGAAACCTTGCTGCAAGCCCAAAGTCAAATGGATGATGGTGCTGATTATCTGGTTTTTGTAGTGCCGCTCCTAATCGAATCTGGGTCTTGGCTTGCGCATTTAAATCATCTAGTGGTGGTTGATTGCTCTACAGAAAACCAGATTTTGCGGGTGATGCAGCGCAGTCAGCTTAAGCGCAGTGAGGTAGAGGAAATCATGCAACATCAAGCTACCCGCGAAGCGCGACTGAGGCATGCCGACACCGTTATCAATAATGATGGAGATTTAAGCTTAGCCTTACAGCAAACCACCGAACTTCACCGGCGAATTACCCGTAGATAAGGCCTTTTTTCAGGGTTTTTTGCCAATTTAAGCTACTTCGGCATAGAATTGAGCACTGTGATTGTTTACGAATACCCCTTTAATGAGCTCGTACGAAGCATGCTTCGGCTAGAGTACCTTTTCTTTCGTTTTAATCACTTTTTTAAGTCTGATGACCCCGAACTGCATCACAATGGTATTGCGACTTTATTTGAGTTGGGCGACATCGGTGCGCGCGGGGATATTAAATCGCTCTTACTTAAAGAGTTTGAACGCCAAAAATATACTTTGCACGGTCTAAAGAACTCCAAACGGGTTGATCAAGAAACCTTAAATTTCACGTTTCAAGAAATTGAAAAAGCCGCCGACCAAATTAATCAATCGCTGGGCAAACCCAATTCCATCATTACCGATAGTGAGTGGCTAAACTCAATTCGCACTCGCTTAAATATTCCTGGCGGTACTAGCCCGATCGATTTACCCAGCTATCATGCCTGGAAAAATAGCTCTGCAAGTAAACGACGAGAAACTTTACAAAAATATATCGCGCCTCTTTTACCTTGGCAGGAGGCTTGTCAATTATTTTTGCGTTTATT
>Ga0136642_1001320_pt1 | contig 10849 bp, 6 predicted proteins | sample LowCatLa1302831Y_FD_115313 | JGI IMG/M metagenome (GOLD analysis project Ga0136642, IMG submission 115313) | Freshwater microbial communities from Lower Cathedral Lake, Yosemite National Park, California, USA - 13028-31Y | ecosystem: Environmental > Aquatic > Freshwater > Lake ... | reverse complement strand
GTTTTTCTTGGCATCACGGGACGAACGCGGTTTATGCGACGTTCGGCGTTGGTAAAAGTGCCATCCTTCTCCAAGAAGGAGGTACCTGGAAGAAATACGTGGGCGAACTTAGAGGTTTCGTTTAAGAAGAGATCTTGAACGATAACCATCTCCATGGCGCGTAGCGCGGCATGCACGTGCACGGTGTTGGGATCGGATTGCGCAATGTCTTCGCCTTGCACATATAGCCCTTTAAATTCACCAGAAAGTGCGGCGTCAAACATATTGGGGATACGTAAGCCAGGTTGAGATTGCAGGGTGGTATTCCACTTCTTGTCAAAGATAGCTCGAGATTCATTATCGGATATGTGGCGGTACCCCGATAATTCGTGAGGGAATGAGCCCATGTCGCAGGAACCTTGGACATTGTTCTGTCCGCGCAGCGGATTAACTCCGACGCCTTTGCGGCCAATGTTGCCAGTAGCCATAGCCAAGTTGGCGATTCCCATAACCATTGTTGAACCTTGCGAATGCTCAGTTACGCCTAGCCCGTAATAGATCGCGCCATTGGGAGCGGCGGCAAAGAGGCGCGCTGCCTCGCGGATGGTTTCTGAAGGAACGCGAGTGAATTCTTCGAGGGTCTCCGGACTATTTTCAGGAAGGCGAATAAAAGACTCCCATTGCGCGAAGGATTCGAGGTCGCAACGCGCATTTACAAATTCGCGGTCGATCAATCCTTCAGTAGCAATAACATGGGCCAGGGCATTGATCACTGCGACATTTGTACCCGGCATCAATTGCAGGTGATGGGTCGCAGATACATGAGGGGTGCGGACCAAGGGAATCTGGCGCGGATCGATGACGATCAAAGATGCCCCTTTACGCAGGGCTTTCTTCATCCTGGAGGCAAAAACGGGATGCGCGGCGGTTGGGTTTGCGCCGATAAGCATGATGACATCTGCATGTTCTACCGATTCGAAATCTTGGGTGCCAGCAGAGGTGCCAAAGGTCTGCTTCAAGCCATAACCAGTTGGTGAATGGCAGACGCGGGCACAGGTATCAATATTGTTATTGCCAAAAGCTGCACGCACTAATTTTGTTACAACGAATACCTCTTCATTAGTGCAACGAGAGGATGAGATACCGCCGATGGAATTTATGCCAAGTTCGGCTTGAATCTTCTTGAGCCCGGTTGCAGCGTATGCGATCGCTTCTTCCCAAGAAACTTTTTGCCATTCATCGGTGATTGATTTTCTGATCATTGGCGAAGTAATGCGATCCTCGTGCGTGGCATAACCCCAGGCAAAACGACCCTTGACGCAGGAGTGACCCTCGTTAGCGCCGCCATCTTTCAGCGGAACCATCCGAACTAATTCATCGCCCTTCATCTCTGCTTTAAACGAACATCCCACGCCGCAATAGGCACACGTCGTTATTACCGAGCGGGTTGGCGTTCCAATGGTCAGAAGAGTTTTTTCCGTGAGGGCCCCGGTAGGGCAGGCTTGCACGCAAGCTCCGCAAGAGACGCACTCGGATTCGATGAAAGATGTTCCAGAAGATGAAACTCGCGCTTCAAAGCCCCTATTTTCAATGGTAAGAGCGAAGGTACCTTGAACTTCATCGCAGGCCCGCACACAGCGGTTGCACACAATGCACTCTGTCGAATCGAAGGTGAAATAGGGGTTCGACTCGTCTTTAGGCAGATCTAAGTGGGTCGCGCCCGCGTAGCGAACTTCTTTGAGTCCAACTTCTTTTGCCATGCCATGCACCTTGCATTGATCGCCAACAGCGCAATCGGCAGGGTGATCCGATAAATACAGTTCCATCACGCCTTGGCGCAAACGACTGAGTTTCTCGGACTGGGTAGATATTTTCATGCCATCGGCGACTGGAGTTGTACATGATGAAGGCGTTCCCTTACGGCCATCAATCTCAACAACGCAGAGTCGACAAGATCCAAAAGCTTTCAAAGTGTCAGTGGCGCAGAGCTTGGGAACATTTATTCCAATGGTGGCAGCAGCCCGCATAATCGAGGTATCTGCGGGGACCTCGACTTCAGTTCCATCAATAATGACCGTGACTTTTTCAGTGCGCTTACTCCGGGGGGTCCCGAAGTCGGGCTCAATTAAAAGCGTCATTTCTTTCCCTCCGCGCGATTTTCAAAGTCCTCAGGGAAGTTAATCATCGCACTCATTACTGGCATTGGCGTTAAACCGCCCATGGCGCAGAGCGAACCGTCGGTCATTACCTCGCAAAGATCGAGCAAGAGCCGCTTATTTGGCTCAAACTCCTCGCCATTGATAATCCTTTGAATGGTTTCGGCACCCCGGGTAGAACCGAGGCGACAAGGGGTGCACTTTCCGCAGGATTCAATTGCGCAGAACTCCATGGCGAATTTCGCTTGGATTGCCAGATCCACACTGGTATCGAAAATGACGATTCCACCATGGCCCAACATTCCACCAGCCGCGATGAGCGACTCATAATCCATCGGGATGTCGAAGTTCTTCGGAGAAAAATATGCTCCTAGTGGTCCGCCGATTTGAACTGCCTTAATTGGTTTACCCGAAAGAGATCCACCACCATATCCCGTGATTAACTCACCGAGGGATATTCCAAAACCAGTTTCAACGATTCCGCCCTGCTTTACATTGCCGGCAAGTTGAAATATTTGGGTTCCGAGGGAACGCCCAACGCCGCGAGATTTGTAAGATGCAGCCCCGTCGGCCAGAACAGCTGGGACGCTAGCCAGAGTAAGAACGTTATTAATAACAGTTGGTTTGCCAAAGAGGCCAGCGATAGCTGGAAGCGGCGGCTTGGAGCGAACAACTCCGCGCTTACCTTCAATGCTTTCAAGCATGGCGGTCTCTTCACCACACACATACGATCCACCACCAACGCGAACTTTGATATCAAATGAATGTGTAGAGCCAAGAACGCTGCTGCCTAGTACTCCGAACTCGCGCGCGATAAGGATAGCGGCGGAAAGTTTTGCGATGGCCGCTGGATATTCGGAACGTATATATACAAAACCTTCTTGCGCCCCGACAGCAATGGCGGCGATGGCCATGCCTTCAAGCAAGGTAAAGGGGTCGCCTTCCATCAAAATTCGATCGGCAAAAGTTCCACTATCGCCTTCATCGGCATTGCAACAAATATATTTAACTTCGCCAGCGGTTTCTAAAACTGTCTTCCACTTGATTCCGGCAGGAAAACCTGCGCCACCTCTGCCGCGCAACCCAGATTCAGTTACCTCTGCAACAATCTGCTCACCGCTCATAGTGAGAGCGCGCTGCAGACCAACCCAGCCGCCATGCGCTTGATAGTCACTGATTGAGAGTGGATCTACGATGCCCACGCGTTTAAAAGTTATACGATCTTGCTGGGCCAGCCAGACCAGATCTGCCACAATGCCTACGTTGAGTGCATGCGATCCTCCGTGGAGAAATTGCGCTTTGAAGAGGGAAGCGACTTCTCCAACTTGTACTGGACCATAACCAATTCGATCATCGCCAACCTGCACTTCTACAAGCGGCTCTAACCAGAGCGCTCCGCGCGTTCCATTGCGAATAATTTCGATATCAATTTTTGAATCATTGGCGAGACGAGATATTTCGCGGGCAACGTCATCAGCGCCGACAGAGACAGCCGCGCTATCTCCTGGGATGTATATCTTTATAGAACTCATTTAATCTCCTCGGCAACCTTTGCAGCCGTGGCACGACCTATGAGTTTTCCATTGACCATGACGGCCGGGCCGAGGGCACAGTTACCAAAGCAGAAAGCATCACACACTTGATCCGCGTAAGTACCCTTTAGAACTTTCTCTAAATCGCGGGAACCGACGGCCTGACAGGCTTCAGCCACGCAGATCTTGATCTCATTCAGTGGGGCTTCTGTTGTTCGCAGGTCGTGATAAAAAGTTAAAACTCCATGCACATCAGCCCTGGATACATTGAAGGTGGTCGCTATCAGTGCAACGGCTTGCGACGGAACATACCCAAACTCCCTTTGAATTGCTTGCAAGGCAATTAAGACTGGACCTGGCTCAGCGCGCAAAGGCTCTAAAAGAGCCATTGCAACGTCAAGTGACCACGATGAAAGTGTCATTTAGAACAATCCAACTACCTTGCCATCGATATAGTCAATGCGTTCGCTGGAAGGAACCTTAGGTAGGCCTGGCATCGTCATGATCTCTCCACAAACAATTACGATGAATTGTGCCCCAGCGGATAGGCGAACTTCGCGGATGTTTAGGACATGGCCAGTAGGCGCACCCCGCAGCGCAGCATCCGTTGAGAAGGAGTACTGGGTTTTGGCGATACAAATTGGAAATTCGCCATATCCCGACTCTTGCAATTCCCTCAACTTATTGCGGACTTTAGCGTCGGCGCTCACCTCGCTGGCACCGTAGATCTTGGTAGCGACAGAGTTGATCTTCTCCCAGAGGGTAGCGCTATCTTCGTAGACAAAGGTCATCTGCTTGGGATCTTCGCAGAGTTCAACGACTTCACGCGCCAAGTCGGCAGCACCAGCACCGCCATCAGCCCAGTGTGTAGCAAGAACAACCTTTACGCCTAAAGCCTCTACTTTCTTACGAAGTAGAGCAACTTCGGCATCGGTGTCGCTGGTGAAGTGGTTGATCCCGACAACGAGCGGAAGGTTATATACATCGCGAATATTCTTAATGTGTCTCTCAACATTTACCATACCCGCTTCGAGCGCAGATAAGTTCTCTTCGGTAATAGTTTTGAGATCAGCGCCGCCGTGATATTTGATGGCTCTAATAGTGGCAACGAGGACACATGCAGATGGTCGTAGACCAGATTTGCGACACTTGATATCGATAAATTTCTCGGCGCCAAGATCGGCCCCAAAGCCAGCTTCCGTGACAACATAATCTGCCAACTTCATCGCCGATGTTGTGGCGATCACAGAATTGCAACCGTGGGCGATATTAGCGAAGGGTCCGCCATGGATAAAGGCTGGGGTGTTCTCTAGGGTCTGCACCAAATTAGGTTTGAATGCATCCTTCAAGATAACCGTCATGGCTCCTTGTGCGTTAACGTCCCGCGCACAGACCGGTTTCTTATCCTTGGTGTAGCCAACGACAATGTTGCTGATGCGCTCCTTGAGATCTTCGATCGATGTCGCTAAACAGAAGATAGCCATAATTTCTGAGGCGACCACAATGTCAAAACCATCGCTACGCGGATAACCGTTGCCTACTCCGCCAAGTGACACGACAATCTCGCGAAGTGCACGATCATTCATGTCAACGACGCGCTTCCAAGTGATCCTGCGTACATCGATATTCAAAATATTGCCATGGTGGATGTGGTTATCAACCAGCGCTGCCAGGAGATTATTAGCAAGCGCAATAGCGTTGAAGTCCCCAGTGAAGTGCAGGTTGATATCTTCCATAGGAACGACTTGAGCATGCCCGCCACCAGCGGCGCCGCCCTTCATTCCAAAGACCGGGCCGAGTGAAGGCTCACGCAGGGCGATCATCGCGTTCTTGCCGATATGGCGTAGCGCGTCCCCAAGTCCAACGGTGGTTGTCGTCTTGCCTTCGCCTGCCGGAGTGGGACTGATAGCAGTTACCAGAATCAATTTGCTGTTCTCGCGCTTGGGGAGAGAATCCAAGTAGGCCAGCGAAACCTTCGCCTTATAGCGCCCGTAGTTGTCCAGGTGCTCATCTGAAATACCTAAGGTCTTTCCAATCTCAACGATTGGTTGCATAACTGCGCCTTGTGCAATTTCGATATCGGACACGATTAACCCCTTGCTGCTTTTACTGCTGCGGTCAAAGCCGGAATGACTTTGTGTAAATCTCCAATAATTGCGTAATCTGCATAAGCCAGAATTGGAGCTTCTGGATCGGTATTAATTACCACGATTGTCTTGCTATTTTTACATCCTGCTATGTGTTGCATCGCTCCACTGATTCCACAAGCGAGATAAAGATCGGGAGCTACCTTAGTGCCGGTCTGACCCACTTGCTCTGCATGTGGGCGCCAACCAGAACTTGTCACAACACGGGAACAACCAACGGTTCCTTCAAGGAGCCCGGCGAGCTCTTCTAGGATTCCAAAACCTTCTGGTCCACCTACGCCGCGTCCGCCAGAAACGATGACTTTGGCATCGGTAAGTGACACTCCGCCGCCTTTGTTCTCGCTCGCCCGTCCAAGAACTTTCACCAGAGTATCTGCCGGTTGTAACTTAGCGTCGAACTCCTTCACTTCGGCAGAACCTCCGACAGCTTCTGGCTCAACCGAAAAAGCCATCACGCTGGCAATAAGAAGATCGGCGTGCACAAGGGCATCCTCAAAAATGTTGGCAGCCCAACGCGCGCGTGTTACCTCATGCGGATTTCCAAGTTTGATGGAACTGCACTCTGCTGCCATAGGCAAATCCATGAAAGCGGCAAGGTGTGCCAATTGTTCATTGCCTCGTGGACTTCCAGCGGCAAGAACCGCTGCTGGCTTAATCTCTTTTACTAACTCAAAGAGCGCGCGTCCGCTGGCCATGGGGGCATAATCTGTCAGTTCTGGATTAGCGGCAACATGGAGAATCGTTGCTCCATATTCACCAACTTCTGCAGCAACGCTCGCTCCATCTTTTCCAATTACTACCGCTTGCAAGTCGCGATCTATCTTTCGAGCCGCGGTTAGCGCACGTAGTGAAAGTGGATCAATCACACCACGGTCGTGGTCAACGAGTACGAGGATCACGCGAGAACTCCAATCTTCTTCAAAACTTCGATCAGCGCAGGTACTGCCGCTTCACCCTGACCCAAGATTTCTGCACTCTTTGCCTTAGATGGCGCCAGCGTCAACTGCAGCTTCTCCAATTTTGGAACACGAGGTTCTGCCTTCTTGATATCTACTGGCTTCTTACGGGATTGGATGCGTCCCGGAACCGATGGATAGCGCGGAATATTTAGACCATCTCTTACCGTGACGATCGCTGGAAGCGGAGCCTCGTACAATTCACGTTCGCTGCCGACAACTCGTTCGCCCTTAACCATTCCGCCAGATACAGTCATCGCTTTTACATTTGTGATGATAGGTCGAGCCAGTGCATGAGCCACTCGAATATGGATCTGATAACCGGCGCTATCGGCGGATTCAGCACCAAAGAGTATGAGATCGAATTTAGTCTCTTCGGCGTTAATCGCGTCAACAAGGGCCGCCGCCGTCGCCTGTGGATCCCAGTCTTGGCCATCGGTTTCGAGCAAGATTGCCCGCGAAGCGCCAATCGCGAGTTGAGAGCGCAGTTGTTCTTCGGCATCAGTTGGTCCAAGTGTCAGCAAGGTGAGCGATCCGCCCATCTGTTCCACAAGTTGAACGCCAGCTTCTACCGCGTTCTCTTCATGAGGACTTATCCCAAAGCCCAGATGCTTAGTCTCGACATCGCGATTATCAGGCGTTAATAGAAAGGTGCCGCCCGCTATGGGAACTCGTTTTAAGCAAACAAGTAGATCCATTACGCCAAAATCCTCTCGTTCGTTGGATCAAATAATGGTGTTGCGCCCACACCGGCCACGCTGACGGGATAGAACTCGCCTAGGTATTCAACCAGGAACTTATTGCCTATGACGGCGAGCTCGGTTGGTAGATAGGTCATCAGGATATGTTTTCCAAGCGAAGGTGCAGAACCAGCGCTTGTTACATAAGAGCGGCGTCCATGTGAATCGATGATCGGACTCTTATCCGGCATCAAGATTGGTTCTTTGCCCAACATGTAGCGCTTCTCCCCAGTTGATGAGGTGTGATCATCAACAAAGAGCGAGACCAGGGTTGTAAGTGGTGCAGCGCTGCGATGTTTTTCATGCGCAGCACGACCAATAAAGTCTTGCTCCTTCAACTTTGGACTTTGCATGCCTGCTTCAACAACGTTGTACTCGGTTTCGAGTTCTGCACCATAGGCGCGATAGCTCTTTTCCAAGCGGCCAGTTGTGCCGTAAAGGCCGATTCCAGCGGGGATAAGTCCGTGGTTCTTACCGGCTTCCCAAATCATCTCCCAGAGCTTGGCTCCCTGATCGATAGGAATGTAAAGCTCCCAACCTAGATCTCCAACGTAGGAAATCCTGGATGCCAGAACGCTGAGCGGTCCAACCTCAATCACCTTACAGGTGCTGAATTTAAAGGCATCTTTCGATACATCATGTGAAGTTATGGCTGCAAGAATCTCGCGGGCCTTTGGACCCCAAATTCCAATAGTTGTGTAGTTGGAGGTCAGATCGACAATCTGTGCCGAACCATCTGCCGGCAACTGATCCTTAAACCACTTCTTATCGGCCATGCCATGCGCGCCACCAGTCACGACGCGGAAATGGTCTGCGCCTAAACGCATAATGGTTAAGTCTGACTTGAAGCCGCCATGGATTCCCAGAACTGGCGTGTAAACAACGCGACCGATCGCAACATCCATCTGGCGCAGGGCTACCTTTTGTACAACGGCGAGCGCACCTGGTCCTGTGACATCAAAAATAGTAAAAGCACTGAGATCGACAACGGCAGCGGTTTCACGCATCTGTAGATGCTCGGCATTAATGATGGGTGACCACCAGCGAGATTCCCACTCCGCGGTACGTGGCATTACCTTGTCACCGAACTTTTCCACTAGATGTTTATTGGATTCATACCAGAATGGGCGTTCCCAACCAGCGGTCTCGTAGAAAACAGCGCCGAGCTCTTTCTCGTGCGCATAAAAAGGAGAGAGTCGTACCTTGCGATTGCTGGACCATTGCTCATTGGGATGCACGATTCCGTACATCTTGTTGAATCCTTCATCGCAGCGCGCCTTGATGTGATAGGTCATCTTCTGATGTTCGTGGAAGCGAGCGACATCTGATGAGTGCAGATCGATCTCTGATTCTCCGAGAACCATCCATTCGGCGATTGACTTACCAAATCCTGGGCCCTCTTTAACCCAGATCGCTGATGCAGTCCAAAGTCCCTTAACTTCAGGAGTCTCTCCAACAATCGGATTGCCATCCGGAGTGAGAGAGAGGATGCCATTAATCGCATATTTTTCGCGAACATTTTCATCACCGATGATCGAAGGCATCAGCTCTAAAGAGTGCTCATCTTGAATATCGAAATCTTCCTGTGTAAACGGAAATTCTGTTGGTGAGAGAGCAGCGGTAGCATTTGAAGGAATATCTTGCGGGGTATACAAAATTGGACGGTGCGCATACGAACCAACTTCCAACCCGGTTCCATGCTGCCGTTCATACATATTTGTATCCATGTCGCGAATAATCGGCCATTCGATATCGCCCTTTGTATCCTTAAAGAATGGGACCGGACCAATATCTTTCATCTGATGCACTGCAGGAGTTAGAGGAATATAGGCGCCGGCCATCGCTGCGAGCTTTGGACTCCAGCAACCGGTCGCAATAACGACGTATTCGGCTTCAATATCTCCATGGTCGGTACGAACTCGGGTGATACGGCCGTTTTCGACGTCCATCCCTAGAACTTCAATATTTGCAAAAGTTTGCAGCACCCCCATGGCGACGGCTTCTTCACGCATAAGAGTTCCACAACGCAATGAATCCACAACGCCAACTGATGGGGTATAAAAGCCACCCAAGATCACTGTCTCGTCGATATAGGGAACCAATTTCTTTATTTCGGCGGGGGTAAGGATCGCGGTATCTGCGATTCCCCACGAATGTGACGAAGACATCCGACGCTCAAGCTCCTGCATGCGCTCTGGCGTGCGAGCAACTTCAATTCCACCACACTCGGTAAATGTTCCACGTTCTTTGTATTGACGCATCGAGTCGGTGGTAATCGCAGTCATCTCTTTGGAATGATCGGTAGGAAAGATGAAGTTTGATGCGTGGCCGGTAGAGCCGCCAGGGTTTGGCAGTGGACCCTTATCGATCTGCACTAGATCGCGCCAGCCCAGGCGCGCTAAATGGTAAGCAACACTATTGCCGACAATGCCCGCGCCGATAATTACGGCCTTTGCCTTAGTTGGAACTGTGCTCATAATCTTCCTTACTTTCTGTGGCTAGTGGCTTAGAGACTCTTGCGAATGCTTGTTTCAAATCCCTCGATATGTTCTTTCATCGCCTTAGCGGCGGCGATCGGATCGTTGCGAGATATTGCTTCAAGCAGGGTGCGGTGTTCGATGACTGCATCTGCCAACCCAGCCACCTGATCTAGCGCTAAGAACCAGATCCGAAGTGCATGGCCGTAATAGTTGTCCAACGAGGAAGCCAAAAATTCGTTATGAGTACATTGATAAATGTGGTGATGAATCCGTTGGTCCAAGCCAATTAATTTGGCCATATCTGGCAGACCTTTTATCGCCTTGATCTCATTGATCAATTCCAGAGTTATCGCGTGATCTGCTGCAGTGGAACGCAGCGCAGCTAGTTCAGCCGCCTTGATTTCCAGGACCGCTCTCACCTCGGAGATCGCAGCTAAATCTTTAACGTCTACGCTAGATACGAACATCCCGCGACGGGGATACACCTCAACCAACCGTTCATTAGCTAAGGCGCGCAGCGCTTCCCGAATTGGAGTTCGCCCGAAACTCAGCTTGGTCATCAATTCACTCTCACTGATCAAAGAGCCGGGTTTTAACTCCAACCGGATGATCATGGAGCGAATGGCGACATAGGCCTCTTCCGATAGCGATGAACTCTCGCGGGAGAAGATATGAATCGGCTGGCTCACAATGGGATGATATATCAGTCTCTGTCGAATAGATACACAAATTTTCGCCAAGATGGGCTGCTTTTTAGCCAATAGACTTCCGAAATGAGCGGGTACCAAGTAATGCGCTGGCGTGAACTTCCTTCGATGGTCATCGCCCGCAGCGGCGAGACCCAGATCAAAGTCGCGCT
>Ga0136642_1001319_pt1 | contig 10856 bp, 7 predicted proteins | sample LowCatLa1302831Y_FD_115313 | JGI IMG/M metagenome (GOLD analysis project Ga0136642, IMG submission 115313) | Freshwater microbial communities from Lower Cathedral Lake, Yosemite National Park, California, USA - 13028-31Y | ecosystem: Environmental > Aquatic > Freshwater > Lake ... | reverse complement strand
GATCGCTTCTTCCGTGTCTTTGAAAATCATAAGTACTCAGTAATCGATCCATCAATCGAACAATCAGAACTCACTCGTGAAGTAGAAGTAGCCGATGATGAGTTCTTTATCTTGCATCCTGGTGAATTCGTTCTTGCTAGTACTTACGAAGTAATTACTCTTCCTGATGACATTGCTGGACGCCTGGAAGGAAAGTCTTCGCTAGGTCGACTTGGGTTACTGACTCACTCCACTGCAGGTTTTATCGATCCAGGGTTTTCTGGCCACATCACTTTAGAACTCTCCAACGTGGCTAACTTGCCAGTCAAACTCTTTCCTGGAATGAAGATCGGTCAACTCTGCTTGATCAAACTCTCATCCCCTGCAGAGCACCCTTACGGATCTGCGCAGTATGGTTCGCGCTACCAAGGCCAGCGTGGCCCAACACCTTCACGCTCGTGGCTCAACTTTCACAAATCAAAAACACAGTAATTTCACAGAGATCGAAAGTAGATTACTCACATGAAAACTATCTTGGTCGTTGTAGCACTCCTCGTACTGCTTGCGCTAATTTTTGTTGCGCAGTACAACCGCCTAGTGCGACTTAATGTTTCAGTCGATGAAGCATTCGCTCAGATTGAAGTACAGCTCAAGCGTCGAGCTGATTTAATTCCTAATTTAGTTGAAGTTGTTAAAGGCTATGCAGCACATGAGAAAGATACCTTTGAGAAGGTAGTCAATGCCCGTGCCAAAGCCACAACTGCAATAACTGTTGCCGATGTTGCCGCAGCAGATGGCGCAATGACTCAAGCACTTCGTGGGCTTCTTGCAGTTGCGGAAGGCTATCCAGATCTCAAAGCCTCAGCTAATTTCTTAAGCTTGCAAGATGAATTATCTGGCACAGAGAATAAGGTTTCATTTGCACGCCAGTTTTATAATGACAATGTGCGCTCGCTCAATACTGTGGTAAAAACTATCCCTACTAGCTTTTTCGCACCACTTGCTAAGGTAAGTGCACGCGAATTCTACGAAGTGGAAGATCCAGCATCGCGCCAAGCGCCAACAGTAAAGTTTTAAAATAGTAAAAGATGAGTAATTTTCGCACCCTACAATCAGCAAATAAGCGAAAGACTTTCCTCCTGCTCGCCGTTATGGGTGCGCTTGTCTGGGTTGTAGTTTTCGCCGCACTTACATATGCCGGACAGAGCACAGCGGGAATTGTTCCAATCGCAGTGGGTTTAGCGTTGATTTCAGTATGGGGTTCCTATTACGCATCCGATTCACTAGTTCTGCGCATGACTGGTGCACGCCAAATAGTTGAGAGTGATAATCCAAAGCTATTTGCTGTTATTCAAGAAGTTCTGATTGCAAGTGGTCTCCCCATGCCAAAGGTCGCAGTCGTTGAAGATTCTGCTCCCAATGCTTTTGCAACAGGTAGAAACCCAGAACATGCAGTCATCGCATTCACTACCGGTTTACTCGATGTCATGGAGCGCGATGAACTGCAAGGAGTTATTGCACACGAACTCTCGCATGTTGCCAATCGCGATACTTTAGTTTCTGCTGTTGCTGCAACAACTGCTGGCGCAATCGCAATTTTGAGTGATTTTATTATGAGGATGATGTGGTTTGGTGGGCGCCGAGATCGTGAGAGCAATAGCAATCCACTACTCTTAATTTTCTCACTTCTGGTATTAATTTTGGCGCCAATTGCATCAGTGCTCTTGAAGTCAGCTATTTCGCGCAAGCGTGAATCATTAGCCGATGCAACTGCGGTTCAATTCACCCGTAATCCAACTGGCCTGCGCAAAGCACTAGAAGTGCTTGCGGCAGATTCCACCGTTGTGCAACAACGTTCTAATGCAGTTGCACATATCTGGATTGAATCACCACTTGATGGTGGAAATATTTCGCGCCTCTTTGCTACTCATCCACCGATTCAAGAGCGCATTGAAACCTTGCGCGCGATGGAATCCTTAAGTTAAATTCCAGTAGGAAAGAACAAGGTAAAGGTTGTGCCTTTGCCAAGTTCCGATGCAACACTGACCTTGCCGCTATGCGCATTCATTACCGAATCAACGATAGATAAGCCCAGACCGCTGCCCTGTTCTCCCGTACGTTGGCGAGATGGATCTGCGCGGTAGAAGCGTTCAAAGATGCGCCCCTGTGCTTCTTGGGAGAGACCTGGTCCATCATCTGCAACATCGATTGTGATGCCATTCTCAATTGTTTTACCTGTAACAGTAATCTTTGTTCCAGCTGGAGTATGCACCCGAGCATTTGCCAAGAGATTTGCTAGCACTTGATGGAGGCGATCGCTATCGCCAGTAACCATGAGCGCATTATCTGGCAATGAAATTTCGATTGTATGCTCAGGCCCTGAAGCGCGCGCCGATTCAACAACTTCCACAACCACTGAATTGAGATTAACTGGCAACTTTGCAATCTCTGGTGATTGATCCATGCGCGCCAAGAGTAAGAGATCTTCAACGAGAGAGCTCATGCGAATTGATTCCTTCTCAATTCGTCCGAGCAATTCACTTGTTGCCACTTCACCTTGTACTGCACCTTGGCGATGTAACTCGGCGAAGCCGCGAATTGCAGTCAGTGGCGTACGTAATTCATGACTGGCATCGGCTACAAAGCGGCGCAATCGATTCTCACTGGTTGTACGCGCAGTGAATGCCTCTTCAATCCGAGTAAGCATCTGGTTAAGGCTTGAGACTAATTTGCCAACTTCGGTATTGGGCTTGGCGATCGGCATTCGTGCAGATAAATCCCCAGCTGCAATTGCCTGCGCCGTATCTTCAACTGCAACAAGCGGACGCAGTCCAAGATCAATTACTTTCCGCGAAGCAAATCCAATGATAAGAAGTGCTAGTAAACCGATAAGTATGAAGAAGAATTGCAATTTCTGCGTTACTTGATCGACGCTCTCTAAGGATTGTGCAACAACCACACTTCCTACTGAGGATGGAAGCACGCGAGCCAGTACCCGAAAATCTGAACCTGCTGTGTCAATTGTGAAAGGTTGGCTATTTTTCTGAGAAACAAAAGAAGGAGTAAAACCGGTTAAATAATCAGCGATTTGTTGTGTAGCTAAATCTCCACCGACTGCACCAATAATTGCTCCTGATTTATCCAGAAGTGTTACTGAAATAGCAGTAGGAACTCGGCCAAACGGGCGCAAGGTTTGCGCTGCACGCTGTGGATTAGCTTCATCGTCGGCCTCTGCTTGGATTCCGGCGCGATCTAATCTCAATACTGAGCCACCTGCGATGCCACTTAGTTGAGAATCAACTTGATCTACTAAGTAAGAGCGAAGCGCGCTGCGCGCTGCAAAATCTGATGCAGTAAATCCCAGTGCGGAAAGAATGAGACCACCGATGACCAGTCGGTTACGCAAACTTACTTGAGCAAGCGGGCTATGAATGCGGGAAAGAAGCGAACTCATCTGCCAAGGTTACTCACTTTGCAGGGATACGAAGGCGATATCCAAAGCCACGCACAGTATGAATCAGTGGCGGTTCAAAGGTATCGATCTTCTTGCGCAAGTAAGAGATGTAAGTTTCGACAATGCCTGGATCAAAGTTGTAATTCCAGACATAATCAAGGATCTGATCTTTTGACACAACACGATCGGCATTGATCATGAGATAGCGCAACATACGAAATTCAGTCTTTGAGAGCGAGATCAATTGACCAGCACGATGCACTTCGCTAGTTGCTTCATTGAGTTCGAGATCGGCAAAACGTAATTTCTCATCATCGGCCACAATATCAATTGCACCAGTGCGGCGCAGAAGTGCGCGAACTCTTGCGACTAGCTCTTCCAAGCTAAATGGCTTAGTCATGTAATCATCGCCGCCGATAGTCAGGCCTTCGACCTTGTCATCCATCGCATCTTTTGCGGTGAGAAAGAGAATGCCGACAGTAGAACCAGATTGGCGTAACTTCTCGCAGACCTCGTTACCGCTGAGATCAGGAAGCATGACATCGAGAACAAGTGCATGTGGATTGAATTCCTCAGCAATAGATAGCGCTTCAGCCCCTGTTGCAGCGGTGCGCACATCAAAGCCAAAGAACTTTAAGCTGGTGGAAATGAGATCGCTAATACTCTTCTCGTCATCAACAACGAGAATTCGATAGACCGTTTTTACCTGCTTCGGATCCACAGTTCGCTCTTTTACACTCTCCATAGGTTTCACCTCTGATCCTGAGGATTCTCCTCCTGACTGGGAGATCACTGTGAATAGCCCCCATTTAGGCTCCGAAGTATTCTGCTTTACGCGGGCTTTACCGATCGCAAGAGTGCCTGCGCTACATCGAGCACTTCAATATCGCTCTCACGCCCCTTCACTCCATCGCCCACCATCACGCGACAGAAGGGACAGGCAACGGCAATCTCTTGCGCACCAGTAGCAATAGCTTCATCGACTCGATTGAGATTGATACGCGTACCAAGTGTTTCTTCCATCCACATTCGCCCACCACCTGCGCCGCAGCAGAAAGATCGCTCTTGATTGCGCGGCATCTCAGTGACTTCAATTCCGCTTGCTTTGAGCAATTCACGTGGCGGTGCATAAATTTGATTGTGACGGCCAAGATAACAAGGATCGTGATAAGTCAATGTTTTGGAACTAGTCGTAATTGGTTTCAATTTTCCATCACGGACTAATTGGTTGAGTAATTGAGTGTGATGCACCATCTCTAATTCAAAACCACTCTGTTTGTAATCGCGACCAATTGTTGTGAAGCAATGAGGGCAAGTCACTACGACTCTCTTCTTACCTTTACTCGCCTCGCGTGCCGAAAATACTTCAGTCAGTGTTTCGATGTTTTCTTTTGCGAGAATTTGATAGAGAAAATCATTACCAGCCCGACGTGCCGGATCTCCAGTACAAGTCTCACGTTTGCCTAATACGGCAAAACTCACACCCGACATGTAGAGCAACTCGGCAACGGCCTTAGTTGTCTTCTTGGCACGGTCTTCAAATGCGCCAGCACAACCAACCCAGAAGAGATATTCGATGTCATCAGGTAGAACGCCTTCAACAACTTGAACTGTGAAATCGCACTCAGCGATCCACGCATTACGATCTGTTCGATTGGCACCCCAAGGATTGCCCGTCTTTTCTAAATTACGGAATGTGCCACCGAGTTCAGTAGGAAATTCTGACTCGACTAATACTTGGAAGCGACGCATGTTAACAATGTGATCGACATGTTCGATATCAACTGGACACTCATTAACGCAGGCACCGCACGTTGTACAGGACCAGAGAACGTCGAGTGAGATTGGTGAATTATCGCCAACGATTAACTCATTCTCGACAACTTTTGCTAATGCGTGATCGCGCATAGCCATAATCAAAAGCTTGGGAGAGAGCGGTTTTTCAGTGTGCCAGGCTGGGCATTGCGATTGGCAGCGCCCACACTCGGTACAACTTGTCATGTCGAGCAGACCCTTCCAAGAAATGTCTGCACGAGTACCAAGACCAAAGACATCATCTTCTGCTGGATCTTCAAAATTAATTGCTTTGCCATGAGAGAGCATCTCTGGCAATTCACCCAGTGATGGCGTTCCATCAGCATGGCGCTTGTAATAGATATTAAAGAAGGCCAAGAAGCGATGCCAAGCAACTCCCATATTTAAATTGAGTGCAATAACCATAAACCAGAGCATCGAAACAAAGATTTTGATTGTTGCAACGATAGAGATCCAGGATTCGATCTGCCCCAGTGAGAGAGATTTAAAACTCGCCGCGATCTGCCAGGTAGTGAAGTAATGCTTATTCCAGGATTGATATGGCGAGAGCGCACCCTCTAGTCCACGCAGCGCAACAACACAGATAACAATCAGAACAATCGTTGCTTCTACATAATATGCTTTCCAGGAATTTGAACCAAAGAATCGTGATTTCCGCCCTTTGCGAAAGAGGCGAGTAAATTGGCGAATCCCAATGAGTGCAACGATGCCAATTCCAGTTGCCCAAGCTATAAGTTCAGTGAAATATTCGTAAGGAAACCAATTTCCAATTAGCGGAAGCGTAAATTGAGGATTAGTAACTTGGCCATAAGCGGTGATAAGTGTTCCAAATAGTGCACCAAAACCGATCATCACAAACCAATGTGCAATGCCAGTACCAGTGAAATTTAACATCTTGGTATGGCCTAGAACTTCACTTAACATTTTGCGCAGCCGCAGTACCGGTTCATCACTTCGAGTTGGATCGGGCTGGCCTTTTTTAAAGATTCCAATCAAGGCACGCACGCGAAGTGCAATAAGGATGAGAGCGATTGCAGTGACTAAATATGCAATAGCCATAAGTGCCAGCGTCTGGTTCATGGGCTAACGGTATTAGTAAATCCGCTTTCTGAGTTCAACCCAATCAATCTCGTTCTGAGGGGTAAAGAGGGCGCCACTTACGCTGCGAGCAATAGCGGCTCTGGCCTGCGCTAAATCAGCGAATTCTCCTGCGGCAATGGCTTGCATCGCGACATTTCCCAGGAGCGTGGATTCGGCAGGACCGGCCGAAACAATTTTGCCCATGGCATCGGCAGCCAATTGGTTGAGGTAATTATTCTGTGAGCCACCGCCCAATATATGTACCTTCTTAATAGAGCGAGCAGTAACAGATTCGATCTCTTCCATCGTGACTTGATAGGCCAACGCCAAACTTAAAAAGATCGTGCGAACAAAATCCCCGAGCTCTTGTGGCGCAGGTTGGCCGCTATCACTGCAATAACGAGCAACTTTGGCTGGCATGTCTGCCGGCGTTGCAAAAATGGGATCGTTGGGATTGATTACTGAATCGAAAGTTGATTTGCGAGCAAGTGCAATTAAATCTTCGACCTCATGGGCTTGACCACCATCGCGCCATGCACGGCGACACTCTTCAAAGATCCAAAGACCGGTGATGTTTTTCAGAACGCGTACTGTGTTATCAACGCCGAGTTCATTTGTTAAATTTGCATCGAGCGCAGCTTGATTTGTGAAGGGTGTTGCAGATTCAATCCCAAGTAGCGACCAGGTTCCACTAGATAAGTAAGCTTCACTTAATGGATTAGTCATTGGTGCACCTGCAACTGCCGATGCAGTGTCATGTGACCCAGTTGCCACGACGGTAATTCCATCTAACTCACCATGACCTCTGATAACACCGAGCATTCTTCCTGGCTCATGTAACTCAGGGAAAATCCGTGGGTTTAATCCGAGCATTTCTATGAGATCGAAATCCCATTGGCGACTATGGCTATTGAGTAATTGAGTGGTCGATGCATTAGTAATTTCGGTTGTGCGAGAACCAGTGAGTACATTGTTGAGTAAATCAGGTAGCAACAAGAAGATGTCAGCAGCTAAATAATTAGCATCTTTAGTTGCGGCAGTTAATTGGTAGATCGTGTTGAGCGAAATAAATTGGATACCAGTTGTGCTGTAAATCCGCTCTCGCCCAATTCGCTCTGGAATATCAGCGAATGTAGCCACTATTCGAGGGTCGCGATAGGAAACAATTGGCGGCAGGAGAGCTTCGGTTTTATCGAGAAAACCGTAGTCAACAGCCCACGCATCAATTGCTAGTGAAGTAACAGGACCGAGTGCGGCAGCTTTCTTAATGCCGGCAAGAGTTTCGGCGACAATTAAATCCCAGTTCCAACAGACTTTCCCATCGCGCTCTACTACTTCATGTGGAAAGCGATGAACCAGGTTGATATCAAATGAGCCACTGCTGGTATCAACTAAGGCAACACGACCGCTGGTAGCACCAAGATCGACTGCAATGTAGCGCCCCATAATTAACGCAAGAAGGCGGCGGCTACTCCACCATCAACTGGAATGTGAAGTCCAGTTGTGAGTGGTAAATCAGATGAGCAGAGGACAAAGACCGCTGCTGCAATGTGATCGGGCAGAACTTCTCGTTTTAAGATGGTGCGTTGTGCGTAGTACTCGCCAAGTTTCTCTTCCGGTACGCCATACACCGCAGCGCGTTGTGCGCCCCAGCCACTTGCAAAGATTCCAGATCCGCGAACAACGCCATCTGGATTTACACCATTAACGCGAATTCCGTCACCGCCGAGTTCTGCGGCAAGTAGACGAACTTGGTGGGCTTGATCTGCCTTTGTCGAACCATAAGCAACGTTATTAGGTCCGGCAAAAACCGAATTCTTTGATGAGATGTAAACAATATCTCCGCCCATTTTCTGAGCAATCATCGCCTTTGCACTCTCACGTGAAACTAAGAATGAACCACGTGCCATGACATTGTGTTGGATATCCCAATCGGCGGTGGTTGTCTCCACAAGGGCCTTGCTAATTGAAAGTCCGGCATTGTTCACAACTAAATCAACGCCACCAAAGGCAAGGGATGCGGCATGAACTGCAGCTGCTACCTGCTCCTCTGATGTCACATCAACAGCAACAGCAACTGCTTTATCCGCGCCCCCGAGCTCCTTAGCGACGAGTGTTGCGGCGTCAAAGTCGCGATCTGCAATGACTACACAGGCGCCCTCAGCACTTAAGCGTTGGGCAGTAGCTTTACCAATTCCAGAACCGCCACCTGTGACAAGTGCGATTCGCCCTGCAAGTGCCTTGGGCTTTGGCATCCGGCGAAGTTTCGCCTCTTCTAGATCCCAGTATTCAATGTTGAATTTCTCTTTCTCAGAGATGGGCGTGTACTTCGAAACAGATTCAGCACCGCGCATCACATTGATGGCATTGATGTAGAACTCAGATGCAACTCGCGCAGTCTGCTTATCTTTACCAAAGGCAAACATGCCAATACCAGGAACCAAAATAATTGCAGGATCAGCACCGCGCATGGCAGGTGAATCTGGTGATGCATGGCGCTTGTAGTAAGCGGCATAACTCTCGCGATACTTCTCATGGAGTTCATGCGCTCTTGCCATAATTGTTTCTACATCTGCGCCTGCAGGGGTATCTAAAACCATTGGTGAAACTTTGGTGCGCAGGAAATGATCTGGGCAAGATGTGCCAAGGCCGGCAAGACGTGGCATCTCAGATTTACTTATGAAATCTAAAACAACATCGGCATCGGTGAAATGACCAAGCATGCGGGCATCGCGTGATGCAATTCCGCGAAGTGTTGGTGCAATTAGCGCAGCTTTTGCACGGCGCTCATCTGGTGCAAGTGGTTGCCACTCTTTAACACCTTTACCAAATGGATCTTTCTTACCCTTTGCCGCTAAGAATTTCTCTGCCTTTTCAATTGCAGCGATAGAACGCTTTTCACATTCATCACTACTAGCTGCCCAAGTAGATAAACCATGGCCACCAAGGATGCAGCCCTTTGCAGTGGGATTTTCTTTAGCTAATTTCGCCATCTCCACACCTAATTCAAAACCAGGCCGGCGCCAATCAACCCAGAGAATCTCTTCGCCAAAGCACTCTTTAGTGAGCGCGGCACCATCGGCCGATGTTGCGATTGCGATGATTGAATCTGGATGTAGGTGATCTACATGGGCGTAATCAACTAGCCCGTGCATTGCAGTATCAATAGATGGGGCAGCCCCACCGCGACCAAATGCGCAGTAATCAAAGAGTGCGACCATCTCATCTTCAAACTTCTCGCCACGATAAACATTGGCAAGTGCGAGCAAGCGATCTAAATAAAGTTTTGCTAAGCCAGGCTCTGTGAGTGTTCCTAAATCGCCACCTGATCCCTTAACAAAGAGCACGGTTGCACTCTTGCCAGTTGATGGATCAATTGCTTCACCTTTGGCCGAAGTGTTGCCACCGGCGTAATTGGTGAACTTGGGATTAGAACCGAGTCGATTGCTACGTGCCAACAACTCTTCAACAGTTTTATTGCCCGCCATAAATTAAGCACCCCATCCAGCTTGGTTGCCACCAACGCGATCTGCTGCAATCTTTGCAGAATAACCACTTGCGGCATAAGCCTTCATTGGTTCTGGATCAATCCCATGACCTTCACGCCATTCACGAAGTAGTGGGCGAACATCGGTGTTAAATGCATCCATTAAGCATTCGTGTCCAGCAAGAACGTCGCCGGCAAGTTGGGCAGCCTTGAGCGCTTTCTGATCAACAAGGAGCGCCTTTGCAACTGACTCTTGCACATTCATGATGGAGCGGATTTGGCCAGGAATCTTTGCTTCAATGTTGTGGCATTGATCGAGCACAAATGAGATAGGTGTGCCGACATCAAATCCACCATTGATATTTACCTCATGCATAATGCGGAAGAGTTGGAATGGATCTGCTGCGCCAACGATTAAGTCATCATCGGCATAGAAACGTGAATTGAAATCAAATGCGCCCAAACGCTTCAAGCGCAGCAAACCAGCAACAATAAATTCAATGTTGGTACCAGGTGCATGGTGACCGGTATCAACGCAGACCATCGCCTTCTCACCAAGTGCTAAGCAATGCACAAGGGAGGTGCCCCAATCTGGAACATCAGTTGTGTAGAAAGATGGTTCGAAGAATTTGTACTCTAAAAGCAAGCGCTGATTGGCACCTAAGCGGGCATAGGTTTTCTGAAGTGATTCAGCTAAACGATCTTGGCGATCGCGAATATTGTCTTGGCCAGGGTAGTTAGTGCCATCAGCTAGCCAGATCTTGAGATCTTGTGTGCCAGTGATATCCATGATGTCGATACATTCGAGCAGATGCGCAACAGCTTTTGCGCGGATCTTTGGATCTGGATGACAGACCGAACCTAATTTGTAATCATCATCTTGAAAGGTATTGGAGTTAATTGTGCCAAGCACAACACCGAGGCTCTTGGCATGTTCTGCAAATTTTGCATAGTCCTCAACTTTGTCCCATGGAATATGAAGTGCAACAGATGGCACGGCCCCGGTGTACTTATTTACCTGTGCGGCATCGGCAATCTTCT
>Ga0136642_1001318_pt1 | contig 10882 bp, 13 predicted proteins | sample LowCatLa1302831Y_FD_115313 | JGI IMG/M metagenome (GOLD analysis project Ga0136642, IMG submission 115313) | Freshwater microbial communities from Lower Cathedral Lake, Yosemite National Park, California, USA - 13028-31Y | ecosystem: Environmental > Aquatic > Freshwater > Lake ... | reverse complement strand
TCCTTTAGAACCCCCAAACTCGAGCAAAGACCGAAGCCGGCTAGAAGCCTTAAGCAGCCAAAACCTATTGAATCAAATTCAAAAATTAGGGAGATTTTTTGCTTTTGGGGTATGTGTAATAGGCATCAGTATTGCCCTCTTGATTGCCTATGAGTCTTTAAAAACAAGCTCTGAAGCTGTGATCCAAGAATCTAACAAGGAGATTTCAGAGCTTAAAGAAGAATTTGCTTTATTGCGGTCTGAATTACAAATAGAGCAAGATGAGCTTTATGAAACAATTGATTCAATAGAAGTGAGTATTCACTCATTAATAGAGGATAAGCCAATTCATAGAGTTAATGCCAAGCCTCAAGCGCTTCCTCATGAAGCTGAACTACGCCGCTGGCGTTATTTGGGCACAAGCCAAATGGGGGGCTCCCATCAGGCATTTTTTCATTCCGGGCAGAGCAATGTGATGTTTCAAAAAGGGATGCTTATTTTGGGAGATTGGCGACTAACTCATCTTGAGAAAGATCTCGCAACCCTAACCCATAGCAAAGGCAAAACCCTCAATCTCAAACCCTCCAAAATTGAATAAAGCAAAGCCTAAAACGCATGTATAAACAGATACAAAAATTTGGTCTTTGGCTTGGCTTTTTATCAATTTTTTTGGTCAGCCCAATGCGTGCAAATACGCCACCACAAAGCTTACTAGAAGCCCCTATTAGTTTGCAATTTACTGATATTGAGGTGACAGAACTTTTACAAGCCCTGGCAAAACTAGGTAACACCAATTTTTTGTTAAGCGAATCTATTAAAGGCAGGATTACAGTTGAACTCAACAACACGCCATGGCAAACAGCACTCCACTCGATTCTGGCAAGCAGAGGATTGCGTCTGGTTCGCAACGGCGATATTTACTGGATTGGCCCCCATGCAGAAATTGCTGCATTCCAAAAGTATCGTCGTGAGGATGCAGCCCTGCCTTTTGGTGGAGACCACATTAACAGTCCAAGGCAAATACTCATTGAGGCCCGCATTGTGGAGGCGGATGAGCGCTTTGCTCGCGAACTGGGAGTTAAGCTTGGCTATCAAGCAAACTCTTTGGGCGGCAACCCAGATAAAAAAATCTCTAGTAATTATGATTTAAGTGGATCGGGCTTAAGTGGATTTAATCCATCAACCTTGGCTGCAACTCTAGTCTCTAGGAATGCTAGTCGTCTTTTACAAATGGAATTGTCAGCTCTTGAATCAGATGGCCAAGGAAAGATTCTTTCTAATCCGCGCATCATGACCGGAGATCAAGTGAAAGCCACCATCGAGCAAGGCACTGAACTTCCCTATCAAACCACCTCACAAAACGGTAGTAAATTGCAATTTCGGAAGGCAAATTTACGTTTAGAGGTTTTGCCAAAAATTCATCCTGACGGAAAAATCTCTATGCTGGTTGGCATCAATAAAGACACCATCGGCATGAAAACCGAGCAAGGATATGCGATTGATACTAAAAGCCTGAGTTCTGAGGTGACCGTTGAAAGCGGTGGAACAGTCATCATTGGGGGTATTTTTCAGACAACTGAGAGGGAAGATGAAGTCAAAATCCCCTTGCTAGGAGATATTCCTCTCATTGGCCACTTATTTCGCCATAAATCTAAATTACAAGACAAAACTGAACTACTTGTCTTCTTAACCCCCACCGTTATCGATAAACCCTAATAAAATCAGAGGGTGAACTCCCTAACAAACAATATCTTTCTCATCGGCCTCATGGGCGCCGGAAAGTCGACCGTCGGTAAAGTTCTAGCCAAAAAATTAGGGCGCCGCTTTCTTGATGCTGACCACGTAATTGAAGAGCGCTGTGGCGTCAAGATTCCAGTGATCTTTGAAATGGAAGGTGAAGAAGGATTTCGCAAACGTGAAGCGCAAGTCATTCGAGAAATTACAAGCGAGCATGACATTGTGTTGGCTACCGGTGGTGGTGCTATTTTATTTCCTGACAACCGTCAAGCGCTAAGTGAGCATGGCACTGTCATTTATCTACACGCAAATCCAAATGAGCTTTGGCATCGTACTAAGGGGGGCGACGGACGCCCTTTACTCCTCAATGGTGATGCCAAAAAAATTCTAGAAAATTTATATATTATTCGTGATCCTCTTTATCGCGAAATCGCCGATCATGTGATTGAAACTGGTAAGCCCAGCGTCAATCAGCTGGTCAATACCTTAGTCATGCAACTTGAACTTTCTGCTTAAATACATTGGCACTATGATGAAAACACTTGAAGTTGATCTTGGAACGCGTAGCTATCCAATCCATATTGGTATCGATCTAATCGATCAGCCTAACTTATTTAGAGCCTGTGAAAAAGCAACTTCAATTTATATCGTTACTAACACTACAGTTGCACCTCTCTACGCTGCCCGTCTGACTGCGACCTTAGAAACATTTGGCAAACCGGTTAGAACAATTACCCTGCCGGACGGTGAGTCCTATAAAGACTGGAAAAATCTTCAGCTCATTTTTGATGATCTTTTAAAGTTTGGCGCAGATCGCCAAACCATGTTGGTTGCTTTAGGTGGCGGCGTGATTGGTGACATGACAGGCTTTGCTGCCGCAAGCTTTATGCGTGGCATTCGTTTTATTCAAGTGCCGACTACCTTATTGGCCCAGGTTGATTCTTCCGTTGGCGGCAAGACCGGCATCAATCATCCTTTGGGTAAAAACATGATTGGGGCTTTTCATCAGCCTGTTGCGGTGATTGCAGATCTCAACACACTCAAGACTTTGCCACCGAGAGAACTCTCAGCTGGCCTTGCCGAAGTAGTGAAACATGGCGCCATTGCTGATGCCAAGTTTTTAGACTGGATTGAAGCAAATGCAGTGGTATTGCTGGCCTGTGACACAAAAGCTATGGGGTATGCAGTGCTGCGTTCCTGTGAAATTAAATCTGCAGTAGTTTCAGCAGATGAAAGGGAAGGCGGTATTCGCGCAACTCTAAACTTTGGCCATACCTTTGGGCATGCGATAGAATCTGGCTTGGGTTATGGCGAATGGCTCCATGGGGAAGCTGTTGGCTGCGGCATGGTAATGGGTGCTGATTTATCTTGTCGTTTAAATCTCATCAGCAAAGCTGAGCTCGAGCGTCTCACTAACATTATTAAATCAATGAACTTGCCTACTGTTCCCCCTCAATTTGGCGCAGAGCGTTATATGGAACTGATGCAAGTTGATAAAAAAACTGAGGGCGGCCAAATACGCTACGTCATCTTGGAGAAGATTGGCAAGGCTCAAATCAAGAGTGTGCCCGCTACCCAAGTAATCGAGACTTTAGCTGCTACTGGCGCTGCCTAAATTACTTAAGGCTTAGTCAACGAAATCTTGACCGCTTGACCAGCCTGCGCACTAGCAAACTGCGTCAAATCACTTAACAGCTCTCTACCAGTTTTGGTGTCAAGCCATAAAGGCTCAACCATCGTCCCCGCCCAGCGGTAGTGATAGCCGCCAGACTTAGCTGCTACCCAAATTTCATGTAGAGGTGGCTGGGTATTGACCACAATGACGCTTTTATCCCTAAAACGGATATTGATGACATTGCCCCCTTGGCGCTCCACGTCCAAATCCAGATCTAATTGGTCATCAGCGGCCTCCAAGGCCACTTCAATAGATTGCAATAAGTTGCTACCCAGTTGATGAAACTGCTTGTCATCAATGGCTTCCACGGTCAAATTATTTGGATTCATCCCAGAGTCCTGCATGCTATATTCAATCATTCGTTTTAGAGACATTCATGATAGCGATTCTTAATAGAGCCTTTGGCATTGCCCTACTAATAGCCCTTGTTGGATGTGGGGTTAGGGGGCCTCTATTTTTGCCAAATCCGCCTAATGCGCCGCCAGCTCCTTCAGAGCCAGAACCTAAAGGCAAGCTCTATCCACCACAAACCCCTGCTAGTACAAATAATTCATCACCGGCAAAGCAATGACAAATAAAGCAATTCCTCTTCCTAAATTATCTGGATTTACTGAGCGTGCAGGCAATTGGTATGCTGAAGAAATTCCGCTGGCAAATTTAGTAAAAGAATTTGGTACACCACTTTACGTCTATAGCAAGAAGGCTCTGACTGAGGCCTACCAAGCATATGACAAAGCCTGCGTTGATAGCAAAGGCAAACGTCGTGCACGTGTCCATTACGCCATGAAAGCAAATAGCAATTTGGCAGTAATTGATTGCTTCAAAAAACTCGGTGCAGGATTTGATTTAGTTAGCGGTGGAGAATTAGCTCGCGCATTAGCAATTGGTGCCGATCCTAAAAGTCTAGTCTTTGCTGGTGTGGGTAAATCTGCCACTGAAATCGCTGCTGCCTTAGATGCTGGGGTTAAATGCATCAACGTTGAATCAATTGCCGAGCTTCACAATATTAATCGCGTGGCAAGCAAGTTAGAATGTCGCGCGCCAGTATCCTTACGCGTCAATCCAGATGTCGATGCGCAAACACATCCTTATATTTCTACTGGATTAAAAGGAAATAAATTTGGTATCGCGTATCACGAAGTTTTAAAAACATATCGTGAGGCTAGCCAACTCTCACAGATTGATGTCGTTGGTATTGACTGTCATATTGGCTCACAAATTATTAGCACTGCGCCCTACTTGGATGCCTTAGATAAAGTTTTAGACTTAGTCGAACAGCTCAAGAAGGAGGGTATTGTGATTCGCCATCTTGATTTAGGTGGTGGCCTTGGAATTTCCTATGGCGATGAAACACCGCCCGACATCACCGAGTTCACAAATACTCTTTTAAACCACGTGGCTGAAAGAGGATTCGCTCATTTAGATATTGTTTTAGAGCCAGGGAGATCTCTAGTCGGTAATGCTGGAGTGCTGCTAACCACTATTGAATACCTTAAACCGGGCGCTGAGAAAAACTTCTGCATTGTTGATGCTGCCATGACAGAGTTGTTGCGTCCAGCCCTATACGAAGCACATCATGGCATTGTTCCAGTTACAGCCAAGGCAACTAAAAGCCTAATCTATGATGTTGTTGGGCCAGTCTGCGAGTCTGGCGATTGGTTGGGAAGGGATCGTGAACTTGCTGTGGAAGAAGGCGATTTTCTGGCAATCCTGTCGGCTGGTGCCTATGGTTTTGTGATGGCTTCTAACTACAACACGCGCCCAAAACCAGCTGAAATTATGGTTGATGGAAAAAATGCTTACGTCATTCGTGCGCGTGAAAAAACATCTGACTTATTTGCAAGTGAAACTATTTTGCCAAAGTAATTTTCCAGAAATTGCAGTAAATAAAAACCCCGCTACATGAGCGGGGTTTTTATTTGAAACTCAGAATGATTTCTTAATATAAGCCAGCCATGTAATCAGAAACCGCTTTCATTTCTTGATCAGAAAGCTTGGTAGCAATCGTAGTCATTTGAATATTTTTGCGAGTGCCCTCACGAAATAACATTAATTGAGTATTGGAGTACTCAGCCCATTGACCACCTTGTCGAGGATACTGCGCAGGAATTCCAGCGCCGTTAGGGCTATGGCACCCAGCGCAAGCTGGTACTCCCTTAGCGGCTATCCCGCCGCGATAAATGCTTTGGCCTAATTCAATCATATCCTTATTTTGTGCAACGCCCTGTGAAGGTTGTTGTTGAGCTAAATAAGCAGCAATATTTATCATATCTTGATCTGTCAAGGCAGCAGCCATGCCCATCATGATGGCATTAGCGCGCACTCCCTCTTTGTAGTTTTTTAACTGTCGAGCAAGATAAGCAGGATGTTGTCCAGCAAGCTTAGGCCATGTACCCACTGCACTCTGACCCTTAGGGCCGTGGCAAGTAAGACAAGCTACAACACCGCGGGAAGCATCGCCGCCGTTATAAAGAGATTCACCAACAGCAATATCAGCCTTTGGCTTTCCTGGTACCGCAGCCTTGGCTTCAGCTGCAGGGGCCATTGGAGCGGCATCAGCAGCTAAAACGCCCCCTGAAATATTGATCAGAGCGAAAATAGAGAGAATTGCAAAACCAGCATGTAAGCCAGTTAATTTGGAGATTTTGGAGCTTTGACGCATTATGTTTACCTTGGTAAAAATTCCTAAAAGTGTTTGGGCCCTTTATTTACAATCTTCACCCAACACCGTGAGATATTTCATGATTTTGCGTGATTTTACAATAGCTTCAGGACATGTCTAAACTCTTTCAAGCCCGATTCGCCACTACAGTCAATGACACCCATTGCCTGCCCGCCACACCATTGCGTGAGGTGGCCTTTGCTGGCCGCTCAAATGCAGGCAAGTCTAGTGCTATTAACGTTCTATGCAACCAAAAAAGGCTTGCTTTTGCTAGTAAAACGCCAGGGCGTACCCAACATATTAACTACTTTGGACTTTTCGCCAAAGACGACCTTTTGGCCTATCTGGTGGACTTACCAGGCTACGGCTATGCCGCAGTTAATCGTGAAATTAAATATCACTGGAATGGCCTCCTTAGCGACTATCTTCAGGAACGTGAGCAGTTGGTAGGCATGGTTCTGATCGTGGATGCTCGGCGCGGCATTACTGATTTAGATGAGCAAATGATTCAGTGGTTTGTACCTACCGGTAAACCGATCCATATTTTGCTCAGCAAATGCGACAAACTCAATAAAAGTGAGTGCAAGCACGCTCTAGAAGCTGTTCAGAAACAATTACAACAATACGACCCCGCTTTACCGGATGGCACAGGCGATTCCAAGCAACTTACGGCACAATTATTCTCAAGCACAAAACGGATTGGTCTTGAAGAGGCGGATAATTTAGTTATTAAATGGCTATTTGAAACAGAAACCTATAAAGATGAAATCACCAGCTAACTCTTTGCTCAACTTTCCGGGTCACCGCCCTCGCCGTATGCGTCGGGATGATTGGTCACGACGCCTCATGCAAGAAAACACGCTCTCTGCAAATGACTTGATCTACCCCGTATTCTTATTAGAGGGTAAGGGTAAATCTGAACCAGTTGCTTCAATGCCTGGTGTCAACCGTATTTCATTAGACTTACTATTTAATGTTGCACAAGAATGTATAGACCTAAGAATTCCTGTATTGGCTTTGTTCCCAGTGATCGATGCTGCATTAAAAACACCTGATGGCAGAGAAGCTTTTAATCCGCAAGGCCTCATTCCTAATGCGGTTCGCGAACTCAAAAAACGCTTTCCCAATTTAGGTATCATGACCGATGTTGCACTTGATCCGTATTCCAGTCATGGTCAAGACGGCATTCTTGATGATCAAGGCTACATCCTAAATGATGAGACGAGTGCAATCTTAGTTCAGCAAGCAGTTACTCAAGCTGAGGCTGGTGTTGATATCGTTGCACCATCAGACATGATGGATGGCCGTATCGGAAAAATTCGGGAAGCGCTTGAACACAAGAAATTAATTCACACACGCATCATGGCGTATTCAGCTAAATACGCCTCTGCGTTTTATGGCCCATTTAGAGATGCAGTAGGCTCAGCTAAGAGCCTTGGTAAGGCCGATAAAAAAACCTATCAAATGGATTACGCCAATAGTGACGAGGCTTTGCGGGAGGTTGCCCTCGATATTAGTGAGGGGGCAGACATGGTTATGGTTAAGCCCGGAATGCCGTATTTAGATATCGTACGCAGGGTTAGAGAAGAATTTGATTACCCCACTTACGCATACCAAGTGAGCGGTGAATATGCAATGCTGAAAGCCGCCACACAAAATGGTTGGCTTGATCACGACGCTGTGATGATGGAATCTCTACTTGCATTTAAACGTGCTGGTGCAAATGGCGTACTGACTTACTTTGCGCTCGAAGCTGCAAGACTCATAAAGTCAGGCAAGTAAGACCTACTTGAGTTGATCACCAACTCTGACTTCGCCAGAGTCTAAAACTTGAGCCCTAATGCCGCCTCTGTTTTTAAAAGCTGACAAAAAGTTTGATTTCTTACTTAAATTTGCTGGGCGCTCGCAAGGAATACACAACTCTGTAGCCCTCAGCCTAATCGAGCCTAGGAAAAATTCTTTTCCAACCAACTGATTGAGGGCATCTGTACTCATGTCCTCAATCACAATATTTCTTCTTGTCTCAATGGCAAAAAACGTCTTCATCCCATTAGACTCAAGCTCTAGATTAGCATCCTCAATTCCTGTCAATGCAATCAATGAGACATCTCTGATTTTTGATGGAATTGAGCCTGAGAATGCGCCAATTCCAAGCGCATATCTATCGCCCTCAATACCTGCTCCAATAATAAGTCTTGCACTTTCTCTCTTATCCATTAACTCCCCAGCTTGAGAGCTTGTATAAATAGAATGTATTCTGGGCATGACTATTGGGCCTGAAGTAGCTTTTGTAAGCGCTGAATAAAGCGTTGAGGTGGCATATAGCCAATCACGCGTTGATCTTTTTGCTCTTCAGAGTTGAGATTGAAAAACAAAATACCCGGCGGGCCATATAAACCAAAGCGCTTCAGTAATGCTTGATTATCAGGACTGTTCGCAGTCACATCTGCTTGCAGCAAAACAAATCGTTTTAATTCTTGACTAACTTCTGAGTTAGCAAAAGTATTGACCTCCATCTCTTTACAACTGATACACCAATCTGCATAGAAATCGAGTAAAACCAATTTTTGGTCTTGTTTTGCTTGACTAAGCAGTGCATCAAGTTCTGCTGGCGAATGAATCACAACAAAAGACAAATCACCAACCGGGTGAATAGTTTGTCCATTAATGATTTTTACAGGCCCAATTCCATCATTCTGACCAAGCAGAGGAGATGCAATCCAAGCTGCGGTCGCTACGAGTAAAACACCTAAGGTACGCTGTAACCAGACCATCCAAATGCCTGTCGATGGAACCAGAATGCGTGCCTCAATAGCAATAAAGAGTAACGGTAAGCCCATACCCAGGGCCATGACAAAAAGTAATCCAGCCCCCAAAGACATAGAGCCAGTTTGGGCAATAAATGCCAATACGCCTGCTAAGGGCGCGGTAATACAGGGGCTTGCCACTAAGGTTGAGATACCACCCAAAGCAAAGGCACCAAACATGCTGCCACCCTTCTGGCGACCTGCTAGACGATCAACCTGCTGATGCCATGATTGCGGCAAACGAAGCTCATACAGTCCAAATAAACTGCCTGAGAGGGCTAAAAGCAATAAGGCGAAGGCAGCCAATGCAACCGGGCTTTGCAGCGCCCTTTGTACACTCCCACCCAGAGCAGCCATTAAGGTTCCTGCTAGGGCATAGACCAAGGCCATACCCAATACATAAGACAGTGCCAAGAGGCTTGCACGCCCCTTAGAAATGGTTTTACCGCCTTGGGAACCAAAGATCACGCTAGAGAGAATTGGAAGCATCGGCAAAATACAAGGCGTAAATGCCAATGCAAGACCCAAAACAAAGAAAGCTAAAAACAAATAAGCGGTGGAAGTATTCGCTAAAAAGCGACCAATAGCATTAACGTCATCACGTTCACGCCATAAATCAGTCAGACTAAATTCGATTTTGGGCGGGCTCGCAATATTTTGCGATCCTTCAAGTGCTTCTGGTATTGGTGCCGCTTTAACACCAGGTCCTGCCAGTAAAAACTTTAAAGTCGTGGGCGGATAACAAATTCCGGCTTCTGCACATCCTTGAAGGCTCACTTGGACATGAATAGGTTTTCCAAGAGCAGGCTTGATGTCCAATAAGATCATCAAGGGTTGCTTATAAACCTGCAGTTTTTTCTGGAAAGTTTCGTCAAACTTTTCGATGCCAGCAGGCAATTCAGGCCTGATATTACTGAGCTTTCCGGGCTCATTACCAATTGCAAATTGAAGAGACTCACGGTAGATGTAATAGCCTTTAGCGGGAATAAATTCAATCTCAAGCTGCTTAGAATTTTCTAGCCAAGTAGCTTCCACACGGAAAGCTTTATCTGGTGATAAAAATTCTGGTGCTGCAAATACTTGCGCCGATAAGAGCAGTAGTAGTCCAAAAATTTTCGTCAGGAAAAGAGGTAAGTTCATGTCTGTGAATTTACCTCAGAACTAACCCACTGAGCATAATGCTGATCGTATTGCTCTGGTGAAAATGCCAAAATCTCTGGGATGTCATATGGATGACTTTCTTTTATGAAAGTGCAAATCTCTTCCCATTGGTAGGCCATTGTTTTTGCAGACAAAAGAATCTCTTGTTCCTCACAAAGCTCTCCCCCCCAGCGATAGACTGAATAAATTCCTTCAGTCATCTGAACGCAGGCCACAAGATGAGCCTCTATTAGGGCTTTGGCTAGGGCTGTAGCAGCCTCCATATTCGGCAGGCTGGTAACGACCACCAGAAGCTTGTCAGGATTAAGCGGGAAGTTTTGAGACATAAGCTATTTATAAACCTATAAATGAAAAAGCCAGACCGAAGCCTGGCTTTTGAAATAGCTGTGAGACTTAAGCCTCTTCAACTACAGCTGCTTTTTCATCAACTTCTGGACGATCCACTAATTCAACCAATGCCATTGGCGCATTATCGCCATGGCGAAAGCCAAACTTCAAAATGCGAAGGTAGCCGCCTGGACGTGTTGCATAACGTGGGCCAAGCTCTGTGAAGAGTTTAGCTACGATATCGCGATCACGTGTGCGATTGAATGCTAGGCGACGATTTGCCAAGTTATCTTTTTTACCCAAAGTAATCAAAGGCTCAACAACCATGCGCAATTCTTTTGCTTTTGGCAAAGTGGTTTTAATCACTTCGTGCTCCAAGAGAGAATTAGACATGTTGCGCAGCATCGCCAAGCGATGTGATGATGTTCTGTTTAGTTTGCGTAAGCCGTTTCCGTGACGCATGATGCTTCCTTTCTAATTATTTCTCGAGGTTAGCTGGAGGCCAGCTTTCGAGTTTCATGCCAAGACTTAAGC
>Ga0136642_1001317_pt1 | contig 10886 bp, 15 predicted proteins | sample LowCatLa1302831Y_FD_115313 | JGI IMG/M metagenome (GOLD analysis project Ga0136642, IMG submission 115313) | Freshwater microbial communities from Lower Cathedral Lake, Yosemite National Park, California, USA - 13028-31Y | ecosystem: Environmental > Aquatic > Freshwater > Lake ... | reverse complement strand
GCTCTCGTTGCTCGTCAGGTTGGATACTCAATCGCTGACGTGCTCGCAAAGCCATTGTTCGGACTCTTTGCTGTATTGATCATGTTGATCAAGAGCCGCGAAGAAGAATCACTCTAAATTTCTTTAGAACAGAAAATGCCGCCCTGGAAACGGGGCGGCATTTTTGTTTAATCTGAAGTAATTTGCTTCTATGAACGAAACCGCTCTCAAGAGGACCCTACAAGCTGGGTCCATTGTTTTTGGCTCCTCAGCAGTCCTTCTGTTGATTGCCCCAGGAGCGTTTTTGTCACTTCTTTCTCTCTCGCATAATGCTCAAAATGCATGGTCAATGCGGATGCTGGGAATCACGGTCTTTGCTCTCTCTGGGAACATGCTGGTGCATGCACTGAACTCGAACACGCAATCGCTCAAGACGGTGTCATGGGTGATGTGCGTGTCGGCGAGTGCCCTTGGCGTCTACACCCTATGTATCCCAGAACACCTAACGCTGTTTTGTGTCGCGTACGCACTTGTTGGATTTGGCTTCTCCTTCAGTTACGCATTTAATTTGCTTGTGGCCAAGCGCACGCCTGCGACGCAGTAGCTCTTTCTAAGGAAGTCAATTGAAAGAAGACAATCTTGAGATGAGCGTGCTCAGTGCACCACGGCTATTAAGTCAACGTCCTCGGAAAGCTTCGTGGTCGCTTCTGACTCGAATTTCGCTTCCAATCATCTTGCTCGTTGGCTGGATTCTTCTCGCAAAGTCAACTTTGATTCCTCCATTAACGCTGCCGACGCCGTGGCAAGTAATTTCTGAACTCAAGGCAATGTATCTCCAGCAGCACTTGATGTCTAACATTGGCGTCTCATTGTTGCGCGCCATTGTGGGCTTAGCTCTCGGAGCAGGGATTGGTTTCTTGCTGGGGTTATTCTCAGGACTTTCAAAAATCGGAGAAGAGTTTTTTGACGCAACACTGCAGATGTTCCGTGCAGTGCCCTTTATTGCGCTCACACCACTCTTCATTCTTTGGTTCGGTGTCGGTGAAACACCAAAAATTTTGATTGTGGCTTTCGCAACGTACTTTCCTATGTACATAGCTACTGCCAGTGGCGTTCGCAACGTAGACCGAAAGGTGGTTGAAAGCGCCAAAACATTCGGGCTGCGGGGCCCTCGTTTAGTGAAAGAAGTGATAGTCCCTTTGGCTACACCACAGATCTTGACTGGTCTCAGTTTGTCAATGGTAATCTCGGTGCTCGCGCTCGTGGCCGGCGAACAGATTTCGTCGCAGAATGGACTTGGGTTTCTTTTTGCTCAGTCACAGGCCTATGGACGCAACTTCGAAGTCTTTACCTGCATCCTGTTGTACGCGTGCATGGGGCTACTCGCCGCTGTGGTCGTGAACGTGATTCAACGAGTTGCGCTTAGATGGCGAAAGGGAGTGGCGGTTCGATGAGTACTCCAATGGTCATTGTTCATGGCGTCAGCCAGTCATTTAATGATCGGGCCATTCTTTCAAACGTCAATTTAACGATTCATCAAGGTGAATTTGTGGCACTTGTTGGAGCAAGCGGAAGCGGGAAAACAACGCTTATGAGGTTGCTCTCGGGCCTTCAGGCACCAGACGCTGGTGAGATATTCGTGCCTCAAAAATCTACGACAGTCTTTCAAGAGCCTCGGTTGGTGCAGTCATCTCGAGTCTGGCAAAACGTAGTTATTGGAATGCAAAAAGGTTCCTCCACCAAAGACCTGGCCCTCCAGGCGCTTGAAGAAGTGGGGTTAGCTGAACAAGCACATGCTTGGCCAGCAACGCTTTCGGGCGGCGAAGCTCAAAGAGTTGCTATTGCTCGTGCTCTCGTGCGACGACCCCAGCTTCTCCTTCTAGATGAGCCGCTTGGCGCCCTCGATGCACTCACACGACTCAATATGCAAGCGTTACTTTCAACACTGTGTGCGAAGTATCAGCCAGCAACGCTTTTGGTGACTCATGACGTAGACGAAGCCTTGTTGTTGGCGGATCGTGTGCTGGTGTTAAAAAATGGCACGATTGCTCATGAGGTAATTGTCGACAGTCCGCGCCCGAGAAGTGTTTCAAAGGGTCTCGAGACACAGCGGTTGAACGTTCTCTCATTACTCGGTGTCACAACTGCAGGAATAAACGAATAAAACAATTTCCAGCACATTGGTAGTAGTGCATCTCGGCGGTGGTGCTCAAAAATAATGCTTTTAATGTGGTACTTTCTAAAGTCGAATCAGTACTTACAACTCAATGAAGGATCACAATGAAAAATAGTCGCTCACCAAAAGCGTTATTGCTTGCAACGCTCGTCTTCGCCCTTGGCGCAACAACGACAATTGCGAGTGATGCATCTGGTGCAGCGAAGGTCACGTCGATTACGTGTTACCAAGCTGACGCGACCCACTTCAATGCGCTGCAACACCCTTCAAAGAAGCCCGTCAAGGTCGCTGGCGTGAACGCAGTATGTCCAGTGGGTTTCACACCTAACAAGTATGTGGACTTCTCAGGCATGACACTCAATGTTGCTGACACGCAGGGTTTCTACCAACTCCTGTGGGGCACTGGAGTGCAAAAAGGAGTTGTGGATCCGAACAAGCTAGGTTTCACTGTTCACTTTGACGAACTGAACGGCCCCGGCGTTGTTGCCGCAGTAATTAATGGCGCCGACCACGTAACGCCAGTCGTGAGCACTGCTTCTTGGGCTGAGGCTCTTGACAATGGTCAAGTACTCAGTGCGGTTGGCATTAATCAGCTTGTGAATCCTGGGAACTACTGGCAAGTGCTTGTCTCACCTACTCAGTACGCGGCGGGAATCACCTCTGCCGCAAACTTGGCTGGTCTCAAGATTGCTTACCCAGCAGGTGGTGACTCACAGTACGTCGTCGACTCACTTCTACGTAAAAATCACATTGTATTAAATAACTACTCGTATTCAAATCTCTCAGAAGCAAATGCTCTGTCTGCTCTGATGGGTGGATCGGTTCAGGCAATTGTTGTGTCACCAGTCGTTGCGGCTCAAGCTCAAGCGATGGGAAACAAGGTGATTGCAACAGGCGCAGGAATTGTCAATGGGTACTCACCAATTTTGATGACACCTAGCGCCATTAAGAATTCAAAGACAATGGCCATGGTTGCTGCCTACCTGTACCAAGGGGCTCTCATCGACAAGTGGATCTTAAACAATCAGACTGCCTTTACACAGGTGATTTTTAATGCATTCTTTGCTCCGTCACCTGCAACGAATGGTCCTGTAGGGCAAGCACTGTCTTCAGTTCTCTACACCACTGGAATTAACAGGTTTGTACCAATCACTAAGGCTTTGAAGAATGAACTACATGCAGAAGCACTGTCGCTCTACTACGACGGAATCTTGCAAAATAGCCCAAAGGTTCTTAGTGGCTTTAATCCAGTCTTCACGCAAGAGCTCACTTATCTAAATTCTCTTATAGGGCCGGCAGCGAAATAAAACATTCGACCTTCAGATAACGAACTTTTATCTGTCGATACACCACTAAAGTTTCTACATGACTGCACCCTCGACACCCATCTCATTTGCCCATGGCACTTCATTAACTAATCGCATTACCTTGGCACCGCTTACTAATGAGCAGAGCCATCCGGATGGAACGCTGAGCGACGAAGAGTACAACTGGCTCACAATGCGCGCCGCTGGGGGCTTTGCGCTCACGATGACCTGTGCCAGTCACGTCCAGGCAGTCGGTCAGGGTTTCTCTGGGCAGTTGGGGTGTTTTAGCGATGATCACGTTGATGGCCTCACTCGACTTGCGAGCGGTATCAAGGCGCATGGCTCAATGGCAATAGTGCAACTTCACCACGCCGGTCGTCGTAGTCCGAGCAACATAATCGGCACCGCACCCGTTGGTCCGTGTGTCGATGCTGATACCGGAACACGCGAATTATCAACGCAGGAGGTTGAGACACTGACCGCCGACTTCATCGCATCGGCCGTTCGTTGTGAGCAGGCAGGATTTGATGGCGTGTAGATTCACGGCGCACACGACTACATCATCTGTGAATTTCTTAACCAGACCTACAACCAGCGCACTGATCAGTACGGAGGATCTGTCGAGAACAGGGCACGCCTCTTGCTTGATGTCTTACGTGGTATTCGCGCAGCTACTCGTGCCGATTTCAATGTTTCAGTGCGACTGTCGCCGGAACGCTTCGGTCTTGATACCGCTGACATTATTGCGACGTACAAACTCATTTTGGAAACTGGACTTTGCGACTTCATTGACATCTCACTATGGGACTGCTTCAAGGAAGCTTCGGACGAACAGTTTGCTGGGCGACAACTCATTGAGCTTTTCACAGAGATCCCACGTGGCGAGACCCGTCTCTGCGTGGCCGGGAAGATTTATTCAGCAGTTGACGTACAACGCTGTCTTGATCTTGGGGCTGACTTAGTTGCGATTGGACGTGCTGCCGTGACCAATCATGACTTCGCTCGCTCGGCGTGTGCAGATTCTTCTTTTGTTATGCGAGAACTCCCTGTGACCCGCGAGACCCTGCAGTCCGAAGGCCTGTCACATTCCTTCGTTGAATACATGTCGGGATGGAAAGGCTTCGTCGCCGACTAGCGAGCTACGTAGTAACTAAATGACAGGCTTTAGGGGTATGCGGTACTGCACTTTGCCAGACTCACTCGTATAGGAGTCGTAAAGTTTTCTTGCAGTTTCATTTGTCGAATCGGTATTCCAGTAGAGACGACTTGATCCAGATTTCACTGCGATTTCATAGACAGCATCTAAGAGCGCCCTGCCTAACCCATGACCACGTGTGGCTGGGTCTACGAAGAGATCTTCGAGGAGGCAGAAGCTATTTGGAGCCCACGTTGATTCCTGGAACGTATAGTGCACTAGGCCACACACTTTGCCATCAACTTCTGCGACGAGTGCGTAGAGATTGAAGTTACTATCTAACAACCTTGACCATGTCAGTTCATATTGAGACTCTGGGATGCTGGTTTTGTAGAACTCAATGTAACTTTGCCAATAAAACAGCCATTCAGTTTTATCGGCTTCATTTAATTCACGGGTCGTACTCATTGACCAAACAATACATGGCTAAGTGAGATTGACGAATGACAAAACCAGTCGGAACATAGAATTCAATTGTGATCAAAAATTGCTAGTTCTCCTTGGATCGCTTGTGCTCCTACCGAGCCTTCTGTTCGCCTCACCCTCTACCGCAGCCCCTTCGTATTCGCCGTCGGTAGTTATGTTTGCTCAGATGATGATCCCGCATCATCAGCAGGCAGTCCTTATCTCTCAATGGGAACTTAAACAGGGTCTTAGCCCAGAAGTAAAAAAGCTTGCCTCAAAAATTATTAAAGAGCAATCTCCAGAAATAAATCAAATGATGAAGTGGGCTGAATCCTCAATGAGTATGGGGCACATGGGACCGATGTCTGGCATGGTCAGTCAAAAAAATCTACAACTTCTAAAATCTTCAAAAGGCAAGAAGTTTGATCTGTTGTATTTACGTGACATGACGTCGCACCACCTCGGAGCTATTTCCGCAGCTAAGCCGTTTATCCATGATTCAAACACTGAAGTTGCTTCGCTGTGCAAATCAATTGTGCGCAACCAGCAAGCTGAGATAAACGAAATAAAAGTTCTAGTCTCTAAAATCAGCTAGTCGTTCTAGTCAGCTACTTGACTCACTCAGATGGATCACCTGAGAACGAGGCGTAGTAGGTGGTAAAAGTGCCTGAATAGACGAAGAAGGACTATTCGTCAAAAGCGTTGGTTAGTGTGCCTTTATGAGAGTTCCAGCCTTGCTACGAGCGATGCATTTCGGCCCGGTAATGCTCGTGTGCCTCGCTTCTTTCGTACTCTCAGTCCACCTGCTCAGCTTTCTAGGTGCGGTTGAGACAACTGTGGCCATTTTTGTTGGTCAGTGCTTCATTGGATGGACAAATGATCTAGTTGATCTAGAAAGTGACCGTAGCGCTAGGCGAGTTAAGAAACCACTCGTGAGCGGAGAGCTCGACTCAAGGACATTACGAACGCTGCTCCCGATCACTTTGATTCTTGCTATTACTATTTCTCTTCTGAGTCCACTCAACGTGAAGGGAACCATGGTGCACGGCGCGGGGCTGTTCAGTGCCACCCTCTATAACGTGTGGCTCAAGCGAACAGTACTGTCATTCGCTCCGTACGTAGTCTCATTTGCCTTGCTGCCTGTTGCAATTTATTCGACGGCAAGCAAAAGTGCACCGTTTTGGATGGTGACTGCTTTTGCCACTGTTGCCTGCTCATTTCATTTCATCAATGTCATAAAAGACATTGATGAAGACCGTCGACAAGGGCTCCTGGGCTTGCCACAACGGGCAGGGAAGCGACTTTCACAAACTATTGCAGCGGCACTCCTAGCTCTCGCAGCAATAGACATAATTTTCTTGCGCTGAGAATTACACGTACACCGAGCTAGTTCAAAGACGCAGCGAAGACTCGATTACTCGAAGTCTCCGCCGCGACCGGTGAATTTTTTTCTACTCTTCTTCGACCCCGCCAGTCCTTTGGCTAGAACTATAACCAGGACCGTGTAAACCAAAATAATTAAAAGCAACACTGTGCTTATTTTCCGAGTACTGCCCAGACAACAAGTGCAAAAATTGCAACATCAATGCCGATGATTGTAACTGTGGTCTGCACGAGTGCACCACGCGACGCAGCAATCTTGCCCGCAAGAGCAGAAGGTTGTTCGAGTTGGTTGATGCTGAACAAAAGTGCTTCGCCTTCGCGCACCGCTGCGTACTGGCTGATGGTGGCGAGCAACCCGGTCGCCGCCGTTACTCCGATTGCGAGGTATTTGGCCGCACTAGTTGCATGCTGAAACAAATTAAGAGATGCGAGAGTCGTCATGGCGATTAGAACAAGAGCTGGTGCTACCTGTGCCTGAATAATTTGACTGCGCATTTGATTCCACTGCTTGATTAACGATTTTTCGTCCATTGTTTTTCCTTTATGTAGGTTCAATAGCCAAGTTAATGGTGCATTGAACATTCCTGCCTCCATTTTAGGTGAACTAGAAGTGAATCTTTCGCCATAAGTAGCGGTACTTTTGGGTGAGGGTGAAACGTGCGCGTACTGCCCAGCTCTGAATGAAGTAGTTGGCTCAGCAGAAAAGTTACCAATTGTCGTGCACCTCGAACCGATTTGAGTTGGAACGACTCTGCCAGCCAACTGAAGTGGATCAGTTCAGGAGCTTGGTATCAGTGACCCACGTCCAGTGCATTGTGGCGTGGTCAGCGTTTACTGCAAGTACTCCACCGATGGTGCCATCAGCCCATGGGGCTCCAGGCAATTTTTCAATTAGTTGCTCATCAGAAAGTTCACTCACCAATCGCAGAGTTCGTGCCCTAGCGCTCGCAGTCAAGGCGATTACTTCTGAAAGTGAAGCACCGTGATGTTCCCGCTGGAACTCATCGGTCATGGCGTGCAAGCGAATCATAATTTGCTCTCTTGATTGTGGCTCGCCTTTTTCATTAGTCAGTAGTCCAACTGGATTAGTGCTGCCAGCAAAGTGGCGACGAACCATCTGTTCGAAGTTGTCTTCAATGAGAGCGAGGTGCGCAACGTGATCGAGAGGTGTCCAATAGTTAGTCGGGTCGTGTTCGCTCGGTGTCACTGGTTGTTGCAATTTGTCTTCGCCTAGTGACGAGAGAATCTCTAAGAGCCAAACTCGACTCTCGTGTAGCTTGATTTCAATTTCAGTGCGGTTCATAAACTCTCCTCGACGTTAGGCAGATTTTTAGCAGACAGAACGTGAACTTGACCTTATTGGTTCGCAGGGTAACAGAGATGGATCAACTGCGAAAGTGGCTATTGGTCACAACTACACCTTCGTCTAGCGCATTGGTCCGCCACCCATACCCATAGGCGGCATCGCCTGGATTTGGCTGACATCGACTACTCCATGGAAACAAGAGATAGATGAGTGAACATCTGCAGTGGCCAGGAGGATGTAGTGATAGATACCTTTGGGAAATTCTGGAGTAGAGCTATTGATCCCATTGCACGCATCTAAATCCTTCACTGTTGTTCGCTTCCCTTTGATGTCACGATCACCATAAATAGGGAATCCATCAAGGGCAAAACCAATCACATGCGAAGGCCCTCGGGCCGCATCAACCTTTGAAGTCACGCAGCCCGAGAGGCCGTGATAATGGTAGGCGCCGGAGTTTGGGGTCGGATGACCAGCACACTTATCAACGAACGATGCTGTTATTCCTGCTGAATTCGTGATGGTGAAATTACTCGCCATGGCCACAGTCTTACCATCGCCCTCAAAAGGGTTGTAGAGAACTGCTCCGGAAATCATGACTCCGATGGAGCCGAGAGATGTCTTGGTTGTGGTTTTTGAATACTTAGGATTAGTTGGGATCGTAAACTTATATATCTGAGTTTTTGTCGGATCTTTAACGACCATCGCAGTTGTGGCTTTAGGAACAACAACATTTCCTCTGGGAACGGCGTAATACGCATCGCGGGGGTGATTAGGGATTCCATCCGGCTGCATGATCACAGAAGTCTCGGAATAGGCGAGCTTTACGGTTGTGTTCCACTTAGCGCCTGTGATAGCGCTCACTGTAGAGACTGACTGCGCTGTGGTGGTCGCTTGAGCTGCGTAGAAAACCGCACCATTAAGTGCGATAACTGCAAAACCAGTAATTCCAATGTTCATCTTCTTTTTCATAAAACTCATCATCCTCTAAGGTAGTTAATGAGAGCAAATCAAGAAGCACGCCTAATCGATTCGACTTGGAACGAAGTAGTTGGTTTGCTTATTGAGATGGAACATTTATGACATCTTTCGTAAACAAAGGCTTCGTCCGAGATTTTCTAAGGGAGGTAATTCTCTCTGCGCTGCGAGCTCCGACTCCATACTTCGACTTAAAAAGTTGCTCAGTTAGTCGAATCCACAGAAAGGCTGTCACTACGCCCAGCACGATTCCAGCCAAGACATCTGATGGAAAATGAATGCCACTACTGATCCGCCCGACACCTGAAATTACAGTTAAGAAGAACATTGAAGTACCAATCTTTCTATTTGACCTAAAAACCATGAAGGCCAGTGAAGCCATAAAGACCATGTGATGTGAGGGCATGCCACCATCTGCGCTGTGTGGAACCAGTAGCTTGATACTTTCCATCGCCACAAAGGGCCGTTGGCGCACGAACCACAGCGAAAGCACCTCCGAGATTATGGTGGCCAGTCCCACGGGCATCACAACATTTATCATCCCTTCAAGGAATAGCTCCCCAAGAAATAATTTGGAGTCAGAGCGAGACTTATTTCGCTGACAGGCTTGACTTACTAGACAAAAAAGGGCCAGAGCTACCACGGCAAAGACAAGATACTCGGATAAAACCTTGCACAGAAAAATGTTGTGGGCTCCCCAGTCATTAAGAAGCTGCACAGACTTTTTGTCAAATGTGTTCAAGCAAAGTCCTACTCGACCTTTGTCGCGATACCGACTAGCTCGATTTGGTCTTTTTTGGTCCTCACAAGATAGGTAACTGTGAATGTGATCAAGACTAAGAAAATAAGGCTGGTAACACTGGTGCCCAAACCAAAACCGCCAGCTTTTTTATTTTGAGCAAGTAAATCTCCGATAGATGCCCCTAGAGGTCTAGTAAGAACATAAATCGCCCAGAATCCAAACACTCCGTTAATTTTCTTTCTCTGCCACAGGATGGCGATTAACGCGATACCAGCTGCAAATACCAGAAGCGATCTTCCATAACCGAGGGCAAGCCTTTCAGCAAAAAGATCTCCGGTCGCTGTTCCAAGTGCGAAGGTAAATAAAATCGTCAACCAGTAGAAAGCTTCACGAGTCGGAGTATAGATACTGTGAATTGCCAGCGTTTTCTCTTTCACAAACCAAATGGTAAAAACAGCGGCAAGACAAATAGAGAAAATTATTGATGAGGTGATGAGTGATACGTGCGCTTTGTCTGTCAGGTTATCTGTCACGAGAGTTCCGGCGATACTGATCAAAACAATTGCTAGCCAATAAACAGGTGGCTTGTAGCCCTTACCTTTAAATTGGAAACTTAGGACAGCGGCTAGGCCGATGAAAGTTGCCACCGAGGTTCCATTTAAACCCAGCCCAAGCTTGGTGTTAAGAAAATCAGCGAATGTTTCACCCACTGTTGTTGCTAAAACTTTGATTATCCAAAAGTAAATAGTGATCTGTGGGACCTTGACCAAGAGCCCTGGGTCTTTGACCGAGGGCTCTTGCAAGTGGTTTGAAATTTTGTCGTTCATCATAAGTTTTCAATCTGGTTTACAGAAGCTTCCAAACTTTAATTGACATCTGCTGGGTCGTTTGCTTCCATTGATCCTGAATCCGCTCCATCTGCTGGGTCGTTTGCTTCCATTGATCCTGAATCCGCTCCATCTGCTGGGTCGTTTGCTTCCATTGATCCTGAATTCGCTGAAGTGGATGTGGCAGTAGGGCTCGTCGAAGGACCGGCTGCATTGGCAGTGGTGACAACGGCGAACAGCACTCCCGAACTAAGAAGCGAACCAGTGGCAAATAATGCGATTTTCTTTTTGATGTTCATGCTTAACCTTTCTTGAATATTTGGATTTTTTGTACTCATTGATACAAACACAACACAGTAAGAGAAGTCTAAGGGCAAAATAAATATGAGTTAATCCACATTATTTAGGTGCGACTTGAGGATTATTTTCCAACGGATTCCGTCATTAAAGTTGAGTGGGTGAGTCACTAAGCTCCCCTAGCGGAATCAGAATCACTAATTAAATGGTTGTTTAGTTGGCTCTCACAGTTGCAGGCCGAAGTGATTCATCCTCGTAGCCTTCGCCACGAAGTAGCGCACGAACTGCTGCACG
>Ga0136642_1001315_pt1 | contig 10899 bp, 8 predicted proteins | sample LowCatLa1302831Y_FD_115313 | JGI IMG/M metagenome (GOLD analysis project Ga0136642, IMG submission 115313) | Freshwater microbial communities from Lower Cathedral Lake, Yosemite National Park, California, USA - 13028-31Y | ecosystem: Environmental > Aquatic > Freshwater > Lake ... | reverse complement strand
TCTTTCTATAATCTCTTTCTATAATCTCTTTCTATAATCTCTTTCTATAATCTCTTTCTATAATCTCTTTCTATAATCTCTTTCTATAATCTCTTTCTATAATCTCTTTCTATAACCTTGATGTATGGAAGCCCTCTTCGAGGGCTTCCTCTACATAAAAGTAAAAGGATGGGATCATAAGGGATGAGACGCCATAGGCGTCTCCACCGTCGGCCGCCCAAAGGGCGGCCTTATAACCTTGGTTTCCCTTAAACGGTAGGAAAGAACTCCCAGTCCAAGTCGGCGCATACTTTTTTCCAAATCATATCCTGTTCCAGTTGTTTTTCGCGATCCTTCATCATCGGAATATAAGGCAAGTATTGAGTTTGGTCTAGCAAAACACACAATTGATGCAACGTATAGGTATAATTGAAAAAATTTGTCCGATTCGGTGGACAATGCATCGCCCACGGCTTCTGAATTTCAATGAAGAGCACACACAGTGTCTCGTGCAATTCTTCATTCATATGGGGAGGTTTTACACCAAACATCGAATTGATGTACTGAATATGTTCGAAATATTTGTTTAGACCCAATTTCCGCAAAATCTCGCGCATCTTGTCATAATTAATAACCGACATATCCGTGATTCTCTCCTTCTTAATTCGATTTCGAATGGCATCAATCACCTCTTCGGGAATTTGTGTAGTTTCTTTGGCCTGAAATTGCGACAAAATTTCCTTGAAATGATTCAGTCGAATATATGCCGTATACGATACTTCATTGGGTGGTTCTTTGTTGTTCGGCTTGGCATTATCCACGATATAAGTGAAAAACTGACCGCACTTAATATTATTACATATCAAAATTCCCTCTTCATCTTGGGGAACGAGTTCACCCTTGTTACAAGCGTGACATTTATTTCCCGAAACAATATAGTCGTGAGAAGTCACAAACTCATTATTCACATTTCGCCAATATTCTTGGTACATTTTCTTGGAATGGATATACTTGTCAGGATCTGCTCTTTCCGGATTATTGGACCGAACCTTGAAAAAAGAATGTAAAATATTGACATTTTGATTATCACCTCCTGAAGAAATCTGCTTCTTCTGTTCGAAATAATCAAAAATGTATTTGGAATTGTCCAAGAAATATTTTTTTTTTTGCTTTTTCAAATATCTAATTTCATTCTTTTTTGCAGCGATTAGATCACGAATATCCAAAAAAGTGTCAATTTGATTGCTTTTCAAAGTAGAAGCCCGCTGTCGAAGTTCTTCAATGTCAACGAATAGTTTAGGAATCGTTTCGGTGTCGTGAAGTTGAAATAAATTCAAAATTTCGGTGTGTTTTTCATCCATTGACATTAATGTTTTTTGTTTTTTCGCATTCATTTTAGCGCCTTTTAGTAAAAAGAAATGAATGATTGCCTATATCCTTTTTGTGTATAAATATTTGTTTTGGTGTCTGAATCGCGAATAAATGGTGTTTTTATAATGTCAATACACACAAAGTAGACAATGTCCACCGAACAAATGACCATTGATATACCCGGACAAATAATAATTAACAAAACCCAATTAACAAAAATGATGTTTATTATGAACGCTTTAGATGATAAATGGTCTGTGAAAAAACGGGGAGATCAATATATATTTACCAAGAAACACGAAAGAAAACGAGAGGTATTTCAAGAAAACTATTTAGAAACATTTATTCATTCAAATATGAATTTTTTGTAAAAATGACAAAATCCATTTCTCTTTATATTTAGGAAATAACTATAAAAATAGATGTATTGAATTTATGAAAATATCTATTCTATCTATAGTGTCTCGATAATATGGATTGATTGTGAAAGCGTCCTTATTTACACAATAAAAATGAAATATTTTGTGTATTTTTTCCCAAAATATTTTCTCTAGCCAAAGTATAATCGAAAAATGGCTGGAGCACTTATGCAACTGGTCGCCTATGGCGCACAAGACGTTTTCCTTACTGGAAACCCCGAGATCACTTTCTGGAAGGTTTCTTACCGCAGACACACCAACTTTGCTATGGAGTCCATTGAGCAGACTTTCTCTGGTCAAGCCGATTTTGGTCGCCGAGTTACTTGCACAATCAGCCGCAACGGTGATCTTTGCTACCGCACCTACCTCCAAGTGACACTTCCTGAGATCAACCAATCGATGAATACCTTCACCCCCGTTGGTGCTGGTGATGGTGTCTATGCCCGTTGGCTCGACTTCATCGGTGAGCAGCTCATTGCCCAAGTAGAGGTTGAGATCGGTGGTCAACGTATTGATCGTCAGTATGGTGACTGGATGCACATCTGGAACCAGCTCACAATGTCTTCTGACCAAAAGCGCGGCTACTTCGCTATGGTCGGAAACACCACCCAACTCACATACATTACCGATCCCACCTTCGCCGCCATCTCCGGTCCTTGCGCTGCCGCCAACGGCCCCGCCCAGGTTTGCGCTCCCCGTAACGCTCTCCCTGAGACCACCCTCTACGTTCCCCTCCTCTTCTGGTTCTGCCGCAACCCCGGCCTTGCTCTTCCCCTCATTGCCTTAAAATCTGTAGGGCAGAAAAGTATCCATCCTAAAGCATCCGAGCCCTGCTTTAGCGAAAATATGTTGTGGTCTCGGGACACTATGATGTGTCAAACCCAGATGCTAGTCACAGCTTGTTGCTAAAAACAACGCCGTGGCAACATATCCAAATTGCGGGAAATCCTTAAAGACGTATAAAGAAAATTGTGTGAAAATATATAAAAACAGTGCAATAAGTGGTAGTATAAATACAATGGAAAAACGATGTTACAAGTGCAAAGAAAACAAACCAACAACGTGCTTTGGTAAATTATCTTCTTCTTCTGATAAACTACGATATGATTGTAATGACTGCAGAAAAATCGAACGCCGTGAAAATAAAGAGCATATTAAATTGAAAAATGCAAAATATTATAGTTCGAATAAAGAAACAGTTCTATTGAAAAATAAAGAATATCGCGATCATAACAAAGACTCAATTTGTTTACAACGAAAAGAATATCGTTCAAGGGAAGACACCCAAGAACACATCAAGAAGAAGAACAAAGAATATTTGCCAATTCGAAAAATGAAAATAAAAGAACGAAGAAAAACTGACATAGATTTTAAAATGAAAGAAATTTTGCGAAGTAAAATACATAAAATGATAAATAACTTGCCTACATCTTATGCAACCTATATTGGCTGCAATATGGAATGGTTAAAGGTATGGTTATCATTCAGATTTGATAATAAAATGAATTGGGATAATCTTGGTATTTACTGGCAAATTGATCATATTTTACCTATAAGTCGTTTTGATTTTACGAAAGAACAAGATATTCGTATTTGTTTTCATTGGACAAATTTGCAACCGTTACCAGCAGCAGAAGAAAATCGACAAAAAACGAATAAAATACAATTGCACTACTATTTTAATAACATTGTGAACATTTATAGATTCAACCAAAAACACACACAATTTTTAGGGTACCAAGCTGTAAACGAAAGTTTACAGTGGCTGAGAATAGAACTCAGGTATGGTAAAAATCCCTCGTATGATAACAAAAATAATTTGTTTGAAATAGGTAATCCGCAGCCAAGCCACTAACTCCGTTATGATAAGGATAAGTGGAAGGTTCAACGACTAAATGGTTATGGGTCAGAGAAGATTAATCCCCTTCAATGATGACTTAAGATATAGTCTAGCCCCTGGCATAAGTTCTCAATGTAATTGTTGATCGAGTTGAGAATGCCAATAAATATCCCGAAAGGGAGGGTACAAGTGGTTTCGTACAGTACCACGAAGTTAAGATCAACATCGATTTCCGCCCCATCGGTGAGTGCCTCTGGGCTGTCCGCAACCTTGGAACTGGAACTAACCTCAACGTTTCCGTCCCCACTGCCTTCCAACAGTCACTCGTTGCTGCATCTCTCTACATCGACTATATCTTCCTCGACACTGATGAGCGTCGTAAGATGGCACAAAACCCCCACGAGTACCTCATTGAGCAACTTCAATTCACAGGTGACGAGTCTATCGGTTCTTCCTCCAACAAGATCAAGCTCAACTTCAACCACCCTTGCAAGGAGCTTATCTGGGTTGTTCAACCCGATGCCAACGTCGACTACTGCTCGTCCCTCATCAGCAACACCACCCTTTTCCGCACACTCGGTTCCCAGCCCTTCAACTATACCGATGCCATTGATGCCCTTCCCAATGCCATTCACGCCTTCGGTGGACCCGCTGAGATCTCTGGCCCATCTGCCTTCATCTCTGGTGGTCTCTTCCAAGATGCAGGTGCTGGTGATGTTGGTGCTGGTAACGCCGCTTCTGCTTACCCTGCCGGAACATACCAACCCTTTGCTCCCCAGGGTACTGCCGGTCAATTGGGTGTCAACGGAGGTTCCTTCGTGTCCGATGCTGGTACATTCGTTCTCGCCGAGACTGCCCTCGATATGCACTGCTGGGGCTTCAACCCCGTCGTCACTGCCAAGCTCCAGCTCAACGGCCAAGATCGTTTCTCTGAGCGTGAAGGTTCCTACTTCGACGTTGTCCAACCCTACCAACACCACACTCGCAACCCCGACACTGGTATCAACGTCTACTCCTTCGCCCTCCGCCCCGAGGAGCACCAGCCATCTGGTTCTTGCAACTTCTCTCGTATTGACAATGCTACCCTCCAGCTTGTCGTCTCCTCCGCCACTGTTGGTGGTACCGCCACCGCCAAGGTCCGTGTGTATGCTGTAAACTACAACGTGCTCAGAGTTATGTCGGGAATGGCTGGTGTGGCGTATAGTAACTAAACAAATAACATTAATAATTGATATAATTTGTTATTAAAATAATATAAAGAAATTCATAATATATATTACATATATTATGGAAAATACTATAATACACTCTAAATACACAAACACTGTATATTATTTATACAACTCACAGTATAATTGCATTGAGTTAAAATATGAAACACGCACTTATTTTGTTGATATTCAAGATAGTTGTGATATTTTAAATTTAAATAAACATTTTATTTTATACAAAAATGAGGATGAATATCCGTCTTATATAGCAAATTATAAGCATCACACATTAATTCAATTTATTTATAAAATATCAAACACTAGTAGAGATTATGAATTTATGAATAACAATAAATATGATTTACGTAGATGCAATGTAAAAATATATCACAAATTCAATGATTATTTTAAAGATAAAAATGTTGTGAAATATATTCCGGGACATTATTTTGAAATTGGAAAAACGGCTTATGAAATGAAGAATCCTATTTGGGTAATAAATGAAAACGGAAACGATATTTATTTTATGTATTGTGAAAAAGATACATTGATAAAACTATGTCAAAAATCGTATGAAATCATTTTAGATTTTGAAAAAGAGAATCATTGCAAAATGACGTGGTTCAAAGGTTCAAATAGATATATAATGACACACTTATCGAACAATAAATTATTATACATTCATCAAGTCATTACAGGGTGTTACGGAAATGGAAGAGGAACATCCAATATAAGTGTTGACCATATTGATCAAAATCCCTTGAATAATACTTATGATAATTTACGAATCGCAACACGAGAAGAACAAGAACAAAATTCTAAGGGTATAAAACAGGGGACAAAACGCGAAAGACAAAAAAATGCACAATCATTACCCGATGGAATTACCCAAGATATGCTACCCAAATATGTAGTTTATTATAAAAATTGGTTGAACAAAGAAAAAACCAAATATCGCGAATATTTTAGAATAGAAAAACATCCTCTCTTGGACAAATGTTGGGAAACTACCAAAAGTAATGATGTTTCCATACAAGACAAACTAAAATGTGTTATTGATACAATAACAAATTTAGAAAAAGGTATACTTCCAATGAAACCTGAATCTAGTTTACCTAAATATATATCTATTTGCAAAATGCGAAACAAAAATTATCTTTCTTTTGAAAAACGCAGTTCAGATAAACGATTGAATATGAAAATGGTTTTGCCCGATGAATATACATTACAAGAACAATTGCAAATATTTAATGAAAAAATAATTGATAAATATAGTGTTGAACATTCAGTTGTATAAATGATCGGTTCATTTTTTCACTGTATGTAGCGGATAATTTGTAAAATGTGACCATTTGTTTTTGTATTCATTATGGAAAAAAAATATGGATCTCACCTACATTTTTATCCACATTGAAAATGACTTGAAAACTGAATGTTAGTCAACAAATATTTATTTTTTTATGTATGACATTGTTATACCCAATATCAAACAGTTCAATTGAATCATCAAACTTGAGTATATTGTATTTTTTTAGCAATTCCGAAGGTACATAATACTTGTTGATTTCTCCAATGGGGATTTTGCAATTCTCATTCAAACTCGACATTGGATTGTTGAAATTATTCAACATAATGGTAGACGTTCTGCACAACATATCATTCAAAGACGTAATCTTGGAATTATCATACATCAAATCATCATACGGTGTAATAAAAGTAATATTCAAATAGTTGTTATCGTGTTCAACCTGAATCAATTCATTACTCAAAGTTCCACCGTCCGCATACATTTGATTTTGAAACGAAATGGGCGGAAACATTCCGGGAATGGCACACGATGCCATCAAAAGGGCAACTTTGTCTTCATTTTCTGTGAAATTTTCATAATTGTATATATCCAATTTACCCGAATACAAATTCGTCGTTCCAATAAGTGTATGAATCCTTGGCAAACACGGTAGATCTTTTACTATAGAAAAAAGTGTATCTCTCAATGGATACGTATTCAACAAAGAAATTCCCGTGTTTGGAAAGAGAGAATAGACATTGTGATTTCGAATCGATTTATAGAGTTTTTCTGTATACTCAATACCGTCGTTTATATCAGGGAAATAAGACAACACTGCCGCATTTAAGGCACCCGCCGATATTCCAGTATACAAATCATATTTTTTTTTTTCCCGTTCTGTTATTTTTTTGAGAATACCCATCTCAATTGCTCCAAACGATCCTCCACCGCTAAACGATAATTGATTCAATGTACATACCCCACTCAAATTGATCAAAATAAGAAAAAATGATTTCATTTTCTATATGTTTACATTGTATTTTTGTTGTTCTGTGAATTTTCACTTATTTTCCACGGATTGTACATTGACATTTATCACAATATACAATCATAACTGATTCCTCTGGACCAATATCGATCCAATCTTGGATTTCATTGTGTTTGCAATATTTCATCAAATATCCATTGATCGAATCCATCACTTCCGTATAATACTTTTTTTCCCAGCGATACAAATATCTTTGTTCCATTATTTTTTTCAAAACAATGAAATATTCAATATCCCGTGTATTCTCTATCTCTTCCATTTTATCGTGGTGTTATTGATTGATACTTTTATCCATCTTTTCAAAACATTCAACTTTTTATTTCAACACCCACCCACCCTAATATCCAGGGTTGTAATTGTCATTGCATACACTATCGTTTCCTAGATCGCGCAAATGTTCAATGTTGTTGTTTATCGCAACCGCAGCGGTTCCACATTGTGATACACGGTCTTGACCCAATCCAAATAATTTCTCAATTTCAGTAGTCGAATCACTTGTCTCCACATCAAATGCATCGTGTTGGTTCATTTCGCCAATGTCCATCACTAGGTGAAAGAGTCCGGTTCCATAGTTTCCATATTGTCCACACATCACATTTGCAGAAACACCTCGCATATGATCAAAATCACCGTGTCTCGATGCATTGAGGAGAGTCTCTGTATGTACTTCAAATGTAGCTTTTGCAATGGGTCCCACATTGTCACTCAACAATCCTGAACGGAAAATTGGTACCATATTATAGTTGCACGTCATACGATCACACAACAGTCCCAAATGATGATAATTAATATATACACCGCTAAACTCCATAACATCAGTCATTTCATTGAATATGGTCTGACGTGCAGCTTCAATACCCAAAACATTGAAAACTTCGCGAATATCGTTACTATACGTTCTCGTCGGATCAATGTAATCAAGTGCTAATGCTTCTAATAAATTCGTCCCAGTCGTATCCAAAACCCACGTATCCTTCTTGATGTACTTGCCGTCTTCCTTCTGAATATTCATTTGACTCTCTTTTACAATATCGTAATGTCCCTTCTTCATATCGGGCAATTGTTCTACTTTAATGACCGAATTCTGAATCTTACGAGCAATAACATTATCGATCTTGGAAACGCCACGCAAAACAATATTGTTTAGTATCGAATCTTGGAAATTCTTGAGCAGATAAATTTCGTCAGATTGGTCGAGTGTTGCTAGACGGCGTTTCTTGTCCTTGGCAAAGATCACACTATTCATTCGAATACGGAAGACGAGTTTATCGCTATTGTAATCAGAATAGACACAGTTTATTTTTGAACCGTAGTTGCTATTTGTAATGGCAAAATGAATATCGTCCATCGTAATGTTCTTGTCAAGCAACGTCTCCGCATCCATCTCCATTCGAACTATCCATTTCGATTGGTTCGTTTTATCCTCCGCAGATTCATCCCCAATACACTCTTCCATAAATTTTTCAAACTCGTAATACTGTTTCATCAACAAGTTGTCTTCCTCCATATTCGTAGAATATACGTTGGGATCAAAACATATTTGAATGGATTTGACGACATCGACCAGTTTGGTATGTTCCATCATCGTTGCATATTTCGTCGCCTTTTCCTGATCCGTTTCTTCCATCGATTTCAAATGAACTGTGAGAGAGGGGTTCTTGGGATTGGGTGTCAATCTCAAAATTTCTTCAATACGTGGCACACCACGAGTCACATTCGATTTGCTAGACACACCGGATAAATGGAAAGTATTCAGTGTCAATTGCGTAGTTGGTTCACCAATCGATTGTCCTGCAATCACGCCTACCATCTCACCTGGATGAACCAACGCTTCTTTTTGTTTGAGCGCGATGGTTTCCAATAGTACTTGCAATGCCTTTTTATGAAACCGTTTATTCACTATCAATTCACGGGGATTCAAGTAAAAGTAGTAGAGGATCTCGAACAATTCATTCATTGAAGCAAAACCTATCTTTTTCATTTTTTCGTAGTTGGCCTCGATCATTTCGAATGCCTCGAGTGGAGTGATATCAACCGTACTATTGGAATTCAATTCGAGTTGGCCCTGGATATTACTGATAATGTTTTTGAAAGAAACGGGTAGTGCGACATTGTTGTCGTTTTTGTTTTTGAAAACATGTTTCACCAGATGATCACGCGCGCGAATCATTTTCTTGATGTACATTTCGCACTTTTCACGCGCGTCCTTTATCTGTTTCTTAGTTCGCGTAATTGTACTCTTTGTATAAATCGAAAGCATTTCACTGTGTTGTTCATTGACACCAATAATGTCATAATGCATATAAATATCTTCGATACCCATTCCGACCAATGGAATGATCTGGTTTTCCACGTGAATGGGATCGAAATTGTCATCGCCATAGGCAAACTGAATGATCTTGTTTTTGCTATTTCTCACGGTCATATCGTAACATACTTGCAGGTCCTCAAGACCCTTGATGAGACGGCGCTGAATATATCCGGTCTGACTTGTGTCTCTCACTTGAAGGCCGTTTGCCAGACCGAAATTGAGCGTTTTGGGAATCGTCAAATCGTACATCTTGGGATATTTCTCTGGAGAGAGTGGCGTAATTTCAACAATTGGATCTAGCACGACATTGTTGTGGGTTGCAAAATCCGTGTGATTATTCATTCGAATTATGTTTTGCTGAATAGAGACAAATCTTCCCACGCGAGAGAACATCATTGCCACAATATTGGTCATTTTCTCATTATTTAGAGCCATTTCACCATTGTTATTGTCAAGAACGCTAGACAAACAATTTGTAAATTCGCGAGCAAACTCCAATGGAGCAAGCAATACATTATTGTCGATATCGTCAAGATTGCAAATCTCATCGGCCATTTTTTTTGCTAGGATTTCATCAAGATTCAGACTTTCATTTTTCCAGATTAACGTTTTTGCGATTACTGGAGGCTCACACAAATCCATTGTAACTGGGAGACAATCACCCACCTTGATCTCGGGCGTGAGCACTTCATTAAACACATTTTTTTCTGGATTCCAAATAAGGAGAGACTTGCTCTCCGTAACAATAACGGATCGTCCACCCAACGACTTGATTTCATATAACACATTTCCAGGATCGTGTCGAGTCACTGCAGTAATCTCCTCCCACGTAACAACTCCATTCTCATCCATCGTAGGAACAAATACATCTCCGTCTGTCAAATCCACCAACTCCATATTTTTCTCATCATATTTCTTTACTTTATCTGAATTGTCAATGATTCGGTCAATCCATAGACCAATTTCTGTGTAAACTGGTTTTCCACTTTGCATCAATACGATGGGCGTTTCCCACGAAACCGATTTAACCGCCGTATCTATCAAGCCAATACGACCACCCATAGCGTGGAAGAAGAGTTCGGGAGCGGTCAATCCCGAAATGTACGAGTTTTCGATGAATCCGCGAGCCGCTGGACTGTCATCGAACTTGTGATAGTGTGGTAGTGTACGGTTATCGAATCCATATGGAATACGCTTGCCATCAACATTGGTTTGGCCCAAACACGAAATCATCTGCGAAATATTGATGGGCGTACCTTTCGATCCCGAATTGACAATGATGAGGAACCGATTGTTGGGGTCCAGACTATCGCGACCAATTTTGCCAGCTTCTTCCGTGGCTTTGTTCAAGATATTGTTGACCGTGGTCTCGAATTCCACATTGTTGGATTTCGCCGTATTGTTCTCGAAAATACCCAAATGGACCTTGTCG
>Ga0136642_1001314_pt1 | contig 10902 bp, 11 predicted proteins | sample LowCatLa1302831Y_FD_115313 | JGI IMG/M metagenome (GOLD analysis project Ga0136642, IMG submission 115313) | Freshwater microbial communities from Lower Cathedral Lake, Yosemite National Park, California, USA - 13028-31Y | ecosystem: Environmental > Aquatic > Freshwater > Lake ... | reverse complement strand
TAAAGCCAAGGTGTGCGAGTAGCGCTCCGACGCCACGCTTTCGATATTGCATAGGAGTCAGAGTCGAACCTTGCTTGCCGATAGGTAGGCGTGACGGAATCAGGTCGAAACCGTTAACGCGCCCAACTTCCTCAGCGAGATCTGAAAGCACCTCAAGATCTGCCCGCCAGGTTGGAGCGGTGAAGAGCCAAGAGCTCGGAGATTTAATCTCTACTGCCCCACCGACAGAAGTCAGCGCGGACTGAATCTGATCTGACGAATACTCGTAACCCATCAGGCGTGAAATTGCGTTGGGATCAAAGGTGATCGTTCGTGCTGCGCCAAAAGAGCCTGCTGATGATTCGCCGACCAACTGTGCACCAGTTAACTCAACAAGGAGGGCGCTCGCGCGAGCTGATGCCACAGTCGCAACAGCGGGATCTACGTTTCGCTCAAGTCGACGTGATGCCTCAGATGAAAGACGTTGGCTACGTGAATTCCTTGCGATCGAGATCGGATCGAAATGAGCAGCCTCAAGAGCGATCCGCGTTGTGGAATCAGTGACTTCAGAGTCGAGACCACCCATCGTGCCGGCGATAGAGAGGTGCTTCTTATCGTCACCAATCATGAGCGTGCCAGTTACGAGCGTGCGCTTCTGATTGTCCAAGGTCGTAAATTCCGCTGACGACTTTGTTCGCGTCACAACCACTGTACCCTCGATTTTATCGGCGTCGAAGGCATGCAGGGGTTGGCCGAGTTCGAGCATCACGTAGTTTGTAATATCAACAGCGAGTGAGATCGATCGCATCCCGCACTTCTCAATACGGCGACTCATCCATAGCGGAGTCTCGTTTCGGACATTGACGCCTTCAAGGGTACGAATCTGGATGTAGTCGGCGCCACTCGGATCATCGATTCGAACCTGTACACCTTTATTTGAAGAGAGCTTCTCGCCAGCTAGATAATCAACGTGAGCTGGATCACGGAAGGTCACACCGAGTGAGGTAGCAATCTCTCGAGCAAGGCCACGAGCAGAGAGCGCATAACCACGATCTGGATTAACAGCAACATCAATAACCGCATCATTAATCTCAAGGAGTGCAATTGCATCCGCACCGACTTGCGAAGTTGTTGGAAGAACAATAATTCCTTCGTGATCATCGCTCATGCCGAGTTCACGGGCAGAACAGATCATTCCGTTACTTGTTTTTCCATATGTCTCTCGAGCTGAGATCGCAAAATTCCCAGGAAGTACCGCGCCGGGAAGAGCTGCAACGACAAGATCTCCTACTTTAAAGTTTCGGGCGCCACAGATCACATAACGGATTGAACCCTCGCCACAATCTAGCGAGACGTAGCGAATTGGCTTCTTATGTTCGGCAAGTTCTTCGATTGCCTCAACGCGGGCCACAACGAGTGGACCCGTGAGGTCAGCGCCTGAAATATGGATATCTTCGACTTCAAAGCCAACCTTAACGAATGCGTTCTCGATCTGATCGGGAGTGATGTCGGACGGAATATCGGCGAATTCGCGCAACCACGACAATGGAATCTTCATCGTAGGCCACTTCCAAAGTTCTGAGAGAAACGAATATCGCCTTCAACAATATCGTGCATATCTGTGATTCCATGCTTAACCATCAGGGTTCGTTCTAACCCCATGCCGAAGGCGAAACCAGAGAACTCTTCAGGATCAATCCCAGCAGCCCGTAGAACCTTGGGATTGACCATGCCACAGCCGCCCCACTCGATCCAGCGACCGTTGAAGAAGAAATCAACTTCGGCGCTTGGCTCAGTAAATGGGAAGAAGGATGGACGAAGACGAGTTTTCACATCGGGACCAAAGATCGCGCGTGCGAAGTAATCAAGAGTTCCCTTGAGATCAGCCATCGTAATACCGCGATCAACAACGAGTCCTTCAACCTGACTAAATACTGGAGTGTGGGTAGCATCAAGTTCATCAGCGCGATAGGTGCGTCCTGGGCAGATTACATAGATCGGTGGCTTCTCTTCTAGCATGGTGCGCATCTGCACTGGCGAGGTGTGCGTGCGAAGTACCAACCGTGAATCAAGTGGTTCGATGAAGAAGGTATCTTGCATTGTTCGTGCCGGGTGATCAGCTGGAATATTCAGAGAATCGAAGTTAAGCCACTCTGATTCGAGCTCTGGCCCTTCAGCGACGCGATATCCGAGTCCAATAAATAGATCACAGATCTCATTTGTGAGGAGTGTCAGTGGGTGTAATCCGCCTTGCGGAGTGCGACGGGCTGGAATGGTGACATCGACACGCTCTTCGATCAATACGCGTGCATCGCGCTCTACTTCTAACTCTTTCTGACGCGCTTCGAAGGCGGTGTTAATTGTGCTTCGACCCTTACCAATTACTTTTCCAAACTCAGCGCGGTCAGATACTTCCATTGAGCCGAGCGCCTGATTTGCGCGCGCAATTGGAGACCGATCCCCGACATGCCCGATGCGAACCTCTTTGAGGGCCTCTAGGTCAGTTGCTGAGCCAATTGCGGCAAGAGCTGCAGATGTAATCTCATCGATCTGAGCAGATGTAAGAGTCATAAGGGTCGTTATTCTAGCGATTCCCTGGATTGCCTAAGTGATATAACGCGATAGCGGCAGCGCTAGCGACATTTAGACTCTCGGCAAATCCGCTCATAGGAATGCGAATCTTCTCAATCGAATCTGGCAAGGTAGGTAAGCCCCGTGCCTCATTGCCAAAGACCGCAATAGTTGCCTGATCTGACGGGAGCTCTTCGAGTCTGCGATCACCGGTTCCATCGAAGGCGACGACCGAGTACTGGCCACTTCCAGCGAGTTCGGTAATCTCAGAGAGAGTCAGTTCCTGGGCGACTGGGATATGCCATAGCGATCCTGCGGTCGAACGGACAACCTTCGGTGAGTAAATATCAACGCTTCCTTCTGAGAATAAAATGGCATCTAAGCCACAAGCATCCGCAGTTCGGATCGCTGTGCCAGCGTTCCCGGGATCTTGAATCTGCCAGAAGAAGGCGATTCGTTTCGGAGCGGTGGCAAGGATTTGCGTGAGTGAAAGTTCTTTAAAGCGACAGAGTGCGAGGATGCCTTGCGGTGCCTGCGTATCAGCCATTGCTGCCATGACCTCGTCTGTGACCGGAATAATCTCGTGCACATCGACGAGCTGATCTGAAAACTCCGAGCGTAATTTAGCCTCACCACTCTCCGTGAGATAGATCTTCTCAATTAACGGTGCAGAGGCAATCTTTGGCATCAAGGCGCTTCGGATTGATTGCATTCCATCAGCTATGAAGAGTGACTCTTCTCTGCGAATCTTCTTTCCACGAGAACCCAAAAGAGCCTTCACTCGCTCAACGTGCGGCGATTGAAGGCTCTTAATTACTTGGTGGGTCATAGTGTCAACGATTATTGAGAGATGCAGTAGTTGTCAGATCGCGTTACGCGACGACGACATGCTTGCGTGCAACTTCGACGAGGGCTGCAAATGCAGCTGGGTCGTTTGTTGCGAGCTCTGAAAGAACGCGACGATCTACTTCGATGCCAGCACCATGAAGGCCCTGGATGAAGCGGTTATAGGTGAGGCCGTTTGCACGTGCACCGGCGTTGATGCGCTGAATCCAAAGACGACGGAAGTCGCCCTTCTTATCTTTGCGATCGTTGAATGCATAGACGAGCGAGTGAGTTACCTGCTCCTTCGCCTTGCTGAAGAGGCGTGAACGTTGGCCGCGATATCCAGCTGCGCGCTCAAGTGTTGTGCGGCGCTTCTTCGCTGCGTGTACTCCGCGTTTTACTCTTGCCATTCTCTACTCCCCTTTACTTCAAACCGAGCATGCGCTTGGCGGTAACTGTTACGGTCTTCTTGCCGGTTGCGTCGTTGCTCAAACGACGAGTGACGCGTGAAGATTTGTGCTCCAAAAGGTGGCGCTTGCCAGCACGCTCGTGCATGACTTTTCCGGTCCCGGTAAGGCGGAATCTCTTCTTTGCCCCACTATGGGTCTTCATCTTTGGCATTGCTTCCTCGTTTCTTGTAGAACGTATACAACTGGCTTACAAAGAATTCTCTTTACTTACTCGACTACCTCAACTGCAGGTGCTTCGATTACTGCTTCTACTGGTGGCTCTACCGCTACTTCTGGCTTCTTCTCTGCCTTCGCAGGAGCCGCCTTCTTGATCGCACCCTTCTTCACAAGTGGTCCGAGAACCATTGTCATCGAACGTCCCTCTTTTTTAGGGGCGAACTCAACGAGCGCTACTCCGACCAACTCTTCCGAAAGTTTCATCAACATCCGATATCCCATTTCTGGTCTCGTCTGTTCACGTCCTCGGAATTGAACCGTTACCTTGACCTTGTCCCCTGCACGAAGAAACTTTTCGATGTGATTTCGCTTTGTCTCATAATCGTGTGGTTCGATCTTTAAACCAAGTCTCATCTCCTTCACCACAATGTGGGTCTGGTTCTGACGAGCTTCACGTGCCTTCTGTGCGATTTCGTACTTGTACTTTCCGAAATCCATCACCTTGCAGACTGGAGGTTGGGCATCAGGTGAGATTTCAACGAGGTCTAGACCGACTTCATCTGCCATCGCAAGCGCCTTGTCGATATCGACAATGCCAACTTGATCACCTTCATGTCCAATGAGTCGCACCTGCGGAACGCGAATTCGATCATTGATTCGTAGATCAGCGCTGATAACTAGCTCCATTCTTTACGGCTTAGTACTGATGACTACCGCGTAGTTACTTGGTAGTTATCGCGTGAAATATGCCGCACAAGAAGAGCGCGAAAACGCTCAGAAGACCCCATATCGCGGGGTTTCATTCTTGACCAACTAACCGAAGTCAGTGAGGTGGGAGCGGCAAGCTCCACTTGATGTCGTAAGGGTACCCGCGCCAGGGCTAAAGGTGAAATCCGAAGGGTCGGAGAGCGAGAAGAGGGCTAAATTGGCTCGGCCTAGCCGCCGATCGCGTGAACGCCGCCATCCACGTGAACCATCTCCCCCGTTGTCTTTGGGAACCAATCGGAGAGGAGAGCAACTGCTCCCTTAGCTGCCGGAACTGGATCTGAGGTGTCCCAGGTCAGAGGCGAGCGCGCATTCCACACGCTCTCAAACTCGTCGAAGCCAGGAATAGATTTCGCCGCGATAGTCCGAATTGGGCCAGCTGCAACCATGTTGACTCGAACATTCTCTTTCCCAAGATCACGCGCCAAGTAGCGAGCTGTTGATTCGAGCGCTGATTTTGCAACGCCCATCCAATCGTATTTAGGCCAGGCAACTCGAGCATCAAAGGTGAGCCCTACAACGCTTGCGCCAGCGCTCTGATCAAAGAGTGGCCGCGCAGCCATCGTGAGAGATTTCAATGAATAGGCCGAGACATGAACCGCGGTTGAGACATCCGCCCATTCAGTATTGAGGAAGTTGCCGCCAAGAGCTGCTTCAGGGGCGAAACCAATCGAATGGACTACGCCATCAATGCGATCAACATGGAGGCGAAGCTGGCCTTCAAGCGCAGCGAGGTGCTCTTCATTCGTCACATCGAGTTCAATAACAGGGGCAGGCGTCGGAAGGCGGTTAGCGATTCGCTGAGTAATACTCATCGCGCGCCCAAAGGAGGTGAGCAGAACAGTTGCGCCCTCTTCCTGTGCAAGCTTGGCGATATGAAAGGCGATTGAGGCCTCTGTAAGGACGCCGGTAACGAGAATATTCTTTCCTTGAAGTAGTGCCATTAGTGACCCATTCCTAATCCACCATCAACAGGGATGACGGCTCCAGTGATATATCCCGCATCAGGTGATGCGATAAATCGAACAACATCTGCAACTTCGGCGGCAGAGGCAAACCTAGCCAGCGGAATCTGCGCTACATATTTCTCACGCAGCGAATCTTCAAGAACTGCAGTCATATCCGTCTCAACAAAACCTGGTGCGACGACGTTGAAGGTGATTCCTCGGCTCCCATATTCGCGAGCAAACGAGCGAGCCATGCCAACGAGTGCAGATTTCGTTGCCGCGTAATTGACCTGGCCTGCTGAGCCCAAAGCTGCGACCACGGAACCAATAAAGACCACTCGACCAGAGCGACGCTTCATCATGCCGCTAAGTACTTTCTGGGTCACACGGAATGAGCCAGTGAGATTGGTATCGACAACTGCTTGAAAATCATCCTCGCTCATGCGCAGTGCGAGCCCATCTTTCGTAATACCAGCATTGGCAACAAGAACATCCACTCCGCCAAAACGAGTTTCAATCTCGGTGAAAGCACGGTCTACGCTCGAAGGATCAGTGACATCCATAATCACCGCAGTCAGGCCTTCCGGTGCATCGCCAGAGCGGTGGGTAATAACAACGCGATCCCCAGCTGCTTCGAAGGCACGAGCGATTGCAAGACCGATCCCGCGATTTCCACCTGTTACAAGGACAAGGCGTCCAGTCTCGTTGCTCACATTCCAACCGTACCCGCTACTGACCCGTACTCCCAAGATTGCCACTCAGGAGGCGCAGGAGAGATATTCACCTTATTCTTATCACTATGCGTAAGAAGAGAAATGACTCAAAGGTCCAGTCCATCACATCAGCTCAGACTGGTCTCACCGTCGATCAATCTTCTAGGGCTCGTCGATACTTCATTAGCATGATGATCCGTACCGCCTGCTTCATTCTCACCGTCGTGCTCCCAAGCCCTTATCGGTGGATCGCACTCTTCGGTGCCGTTGTTCTTCCCTATGTTGCAGTTGTAGTCGCCAACGCCGGTCGAGAGACCATCACCGGACAATCAGTACGCTTTAACTCCCGAGCGATTGGCGCTGGTAAAGATCAAAGTAAAGACCTCGCTTAGCAACGAGCTCTTCGTGAGTGCCAGATTCAACAATTTTTCCACCATCTAGAACGAGAATTTGATCAGCATGGGCGATCGTTGAGAGACGGTGCGCAATTACAATGCTAGTTCGACCAGATAGAGCGCTCTGGAGAGCCGCCTGAACTAAGGCCTCGTTCTCTGAATCAAGATGCGCGGTCGCTTCATCTAAAATCACAATGGAAGGCGCCTTGAGAAGTAGGCGTGCTATCGCCAAGCGTTGGCGCTCACCACCTGACAAACGATGTCCACGTTCCCCAACAACTGTATCTAACCCATTAGGTAAAGATTGAATAAATTTCCAGATCTGCGCCGCCTCGCATGCGCTCTGAATCTCTGCAATCGTTGCATCACTCTTTGCATAACGTAGATTCTTCTCGATTGAATCATGGAACATGTGCGAATCTTGAGTGACGACTCCTATAGCGCTCCGTAATGATTCGATGGTGATATCTCGAATATCTATGCCATCAATTGTGATCGACCCAGAAGTCACATCATAAAGACGAGGTAAGAGACCAGAGATCGTGCTCTTACCTGCCCCCGATGGCCCAACTATCGCGGTGAAGCTTCCTGGCTTTGCAGTGAACGAAATTGCATCGAGTACCACCCCCGAGTCAACGACCTCTGCTTTTGCAATTCCTTCGAGGGAGGCAAGCGATATCTCGGCCGCCTTTGGATAGGCGAAGGTCACGTTCTTAAAAGTGATCTCGGGCTTATTTGTTGAGAGTATTCGTGCACTAGGGCGATCTCTCACCATTGGTTCCAGGTCTAGAACCTCAAAGACGCGCTCAAAGGAGACGAGCGCGGTCATGATATCCACTCGAATATTTGAGAGCCCAGTCAACGGTCCATAAAGTCTCGCCAGTAAGGCGGTAATCGCGAGAAGAGTTCCTACCGTAATCGCACCGTTGATCGCGAGGTGTCCCCCGATGCCGTAAGCGAAGGCCGTAGCAATCGCCGCGATCGAGGTGATGGCTATAAAGAAGATTCGGTTGAGAACAGCGATCTGAATTCCCATATCCCGTACGCGTCCGGCCTTATCGGAGAAATGAACAAGCTCCTCATCGCTCTTGCCATAGAGCGAGACTAGTAACGCACCAGATACATTAAAACGCTCCGTCATGGTCGACGACATCTCTGCATTGAGATTAAACGATTTGCGAGTGTACTCCTGCAATCTGCGCCCAAGCCACTTCGTGGGAATCAAGAAGATCGGAAGAAGTAAGAGTGAGACAACTGTGATCTGCCAAGAGAGCGTCATCATGGCTCCCGCAACCAGGATCAAGCTAAGAACATTACTTACTACTCCGGAGAGTGTTGATGTAAACGCTTGTTGGGCGCCAATCACGTCAGAGTTGAGGCGAGATATTAAGGCTCCAGTTTGAGTGCGAGTGAAGAAAGCAATCGATTGGCGCTGTACATGTTGGAAGACTTGAGTGCGAAGGTCATAGATTAAACCCTCACCGATTCGGGCAGAGAAATATCGACTCACCATATTTATGAGTGCATCTGCAACGGCGAGTAATCCAACAATCAGGGCTAGTTTGGTAACTAATCCACCATTATGAGGGATTACTCCTTTATCGATCAGCGTCCGGAGCAGAAGCGGGGTCGCAACAACAAGCGAGGCGTCAATAACGACAGCGATCAGGAAATAAATAAGTTCAACTTTGTAAGGAGCAGCAAAAGCGAGTATCCGTTTAAAGGTGTCCGGCTTTAACTTCTGATTCTTTACAGATTGATCTTGAGTGAGCGATCTCATCGCCATCCAATTTCCGTGCACGGTCATGGCGCGTTCTCCTCAGAATTAAACAGTGAAACCTATCGAGCGAAGTTGCTCGCGACCATCGTCAGAAATCTTGTTTGGACCCCAAGGTGGCATCCAAACCCAGTTAATCTTGACATCTGATGTCAGATTAGCGAGAACAGCACGAGTCTGATCTTCAATAACATCCTGTAGCGGGCATGCTGCCGAGGTAAGTGTCATATCTAAGATAGCCACATTACTTTCATCGACCTGCATATCGTAGACAAGCCCGAGATCAACGACATTTATACCTAGCTCAGGATCGATGACATCCTTCATCGCCTCGGTAACATCATCAAGAGATGCTAATTGACTCATTTCTTCTCCTTCTCTCTGGCTTGTAGGGCTGCATCTTTAAATGCCATCCACCCCAATAATGCACACTTTACTCGAGCTGGGAACTTTGAGACGCCAGCGAGTGCGACTCCATCTTCCAAGATTGCATCGTCACCCTTAATACTGCCTTTACTGCTCATCAACTCTGAGAAGGCATCTAAGGCGAGAAAGGCTTGCTCGACGCTCTTGCCGTGGACTAGATCGCTCATAATTGACGCACTCGCCTGTGAGATCGAACAGCCCACACCATCCCAGGTCACATCTTGTACTACGTCGCCTTTAAGGATCAGATTAAGAGTGATCTCATCACCGCAACTTGGGTTCACATGATGAACTTGGATGCTCTTCTCATCTGAAAGACCTTTATGCAGCGGGTGCTTGTAGTGGTCGAGGATGACCTCTTGATACAGGGAGTCGAGTTCCATTAGGAGACCTTAAAGTATTTCTGGGTTGCCGTAATAGCTTCTGCGAGAGCATCAATATCGGATCTGTCGTTATACAAGTAGAGCGAAGCTCGAGTTGTTCCGGCGACTCCATACTTGCGCATCAAGGGCCAGGCACAGTGGTGGCCCGTGCGTACCGCGACACCGTATTGATCTAAAACTTGTCCCGCATCATGAGGATGAATACCTTCGAGTGCAAAGGAGATCACTCCACCTCGATCGATCGTTTCCAGCGGACCAAAGATGTTGAGGCCCTTGATCGTCTGTAGCGTATCGAGGGTGTACTGAGTGAGCTCAGTTTCGTGCTGATGAATCTTCGCCATTCCAATATTTGTTAAGTAATCGATCGCTGCGGCCAGGCCTACTGCCTGCGCCATATTTGGAACGCCAGCTTCGAATTTACGTGGTGCAGGCGCCCAAGTAGCGCTCTCCATCGTGACGGTCTCAATCATCGATCCGCCGAAGAGAAATGGCTCCATCTTTGCAAGCAGCGCAGCTCTCCCCCAGAGAACTCCAATACCAGTTGGTCCAAGCATCTTGTGGCCGGAGAAGGCTACGAAATCTACGTCGAGCTCCACCACGTTCATTGGAAAGTGTGGCGCAGACTGACAGGCATCGAGAATCACGATTGCGCCGACTGCGTGAGCTTTTGAAGTGATGAGCGCAACTGGTGGAATTGTTCCTAGAACATTCGATTGATGGGTAATAGCCACAATCTTTGTTCGCTCATTAATGAGTTGATCTATATTAGAAAGATCGAAACGCCCATCTGCAGTCACAGAAAACCAACGAATCACAGCGCCAGTGCGCTTGGCTAACTGCTGCCAAGGAATCAGATTGGCGTGGTGCTCCATCTCGGAGACCAGAATCTCATCTCCTATGGTCAGAGCAAATGGAGCAACTTGTGTATTTGAGAAAGAATAGGCGATCAGATTGATGGACTCTGTTGCACTCTTTGTGAAAATTACTTCCTCACTATCGGCTCCGATAAAGGTGGCAACTGTAGTGCGAGCGCCTTCATACGCGGTTGAAGCTTCTTCTGCGAGTAAGTGCGATCCTCGATGAGCAGCAGCGTTGTGGTGCGTGTAAAAGAAGCGCTCTGCATCTAAGACCTGCACTGGCTTCTGGCTGGTCGCCCCAGAATCGAGATAGACCAACCGAGCATCATTGCGCATCATCTTCTGGAAGATGGGAAAGTCAGCCTTTATCGCTGCGACATCGAGGGAGTTCATTATTAGGCAGTGACGTACTCTGCGTAACCATTCTCTTCAAGCTTGTTAGCGAGTTCTGGTCCACCCGCTTCAACGATCCGGCCAGCAGAGAAGACATGTACGAAATCAGGCTTGATGTAGCGAAGGATTCGGGTGTAGTGGGTGATTAGCATGATGCCGAGATCGCTATTCTCTTTAATTCGGTTGACACCTTCTGAAACAACGCGCAGCGCATCAACGTCAAGACCAGAATCGGTCTCATCGAG
>Ga0136642_1001313_pt1 | contig 10905 bp, 13 predicted proteins | sample LowCatLa1302831Y_FD_115313 | JGI IMG/M metagenome (GOLD analysis project Ga0136642, IMG submission 115313) | Freshwater microbial communities from Lower Cathedral Lake, Yosemite National Park, California, USA - 13028-31Y | ecosystem: Environmental > Aquatic > Freshwater > Lake ... | reverse complement strand
CCAGCTGCCGCTCCAGTCAAGGTAGAAGCCAAGAAGGAGGCAAAGAAGCCTGCAAAAAGTCACACTGCAAAGAAAGACGCAAAGGCCGCTAGCCCATCACCAGCCGCTAAGTAATCGCAGTTTAGATGACAATGATGATCTCATCGTTGATGATGAGATCACATTTGGTCGTAATCGAAAAGCTGATGAATATGGTAAGTTAGTTCACAGTGATGAACTATCGGACTATGTAAAGTTTAGATTATGGCTAGCACGTCAACTAGCTATGAGAGCATATGAAAAAGCCCAGGCATAAGCTGGGCTTTTTTGTTATCCTATTGCATCCTGATCAAACAAGTCCGGATGCTCTTTACCCCAATTACGCATGATAACGGCGGCTTCTGCGTTGGCTTCATTTTCTTGTGGGCTACCTGTAGCACCTGCACCTTCATCGTTTAATTGTTCGTGCAGGTCTTGTTTGTAATGTACGAGTTCATGTGCTAGTGTGCGGCACACATCCATAATGTGACGATTCTTTACAGTAACATCGATATGCTTTACGCCCGGCATGTATCCGCCAAAGCTCTTACGCTCGATACTGGTTGTGCTGTCAAATAAGAAATCAAATTTTGGCAAACGTTTTAATTCTAAATGTTCAGCCGCAAACTTAACAAAGTCGTGTAGTATACTATACGTTGACTTTTTATCTAACCCTTCTGCTAAGAATTCTTTAGCTCGCATATTAACTCATCGCTTCTTGACAGATCAAGTGTGCGCCAACAACTGATGTGGTACCTGAAACTGTACTAACAGCAACAGTTAATTGATCAATCTGTCCGCCTCTGATACTGTTGTACAAAGGAAAGAAATAGCTGAAATCAATATCCTGTAAACCTGAACCAGCTGCCAGTGTAAACGCAAACACAACTTCGCCGCCTGCAATACTAGTAGCACCAAAGTCACGTTCTGCGAAACTGTTGTTAGATCCTGAGTTAGCCGTTGGCACAAAATTTGCCGGACCACTTAGTGTGCTGGTGTTGGCAATACTTCCTGCAATAATTTCAACTACACAACGTGTATCTGATGATAACATTAAACGACGTGGTAGTAACTGTCCGCGATTGATAAGTCCAATACAATAACCTGTGTTGAATGTGTATGTGCTGGCTGTGGCATTTGTTGTCAATGCTTGATTGATAGTAATGCTTGAGTTAGTGGTCACTGATGTAACAACGGTACTTACCGGCACACCAATGCCTACAATGCTCATACCTGCTGTGATACCTGTTGTGCTGGCAAACGAAATATTATATGATTGAGCGATACCAGTACCAGTTGGCAATGTGCCCGAGCCTGCACTAGCAGTTTGAGTTACCTGGGTAGCAATAACTGGAATCGTCGTAGGTGCAAGACCTGTAATAGGATCGGCTAACCATAATGTGGTTGTGTCATTTCCAATGATACGACAAATGATACCGTTCTTGTCTGCGGCTGTACCACCTTGTCCTGGGAAGAATATGGTACGGCCTTGCCATTGATTAGCTGTAAATGTTGCGGCTGGAAAAACCAGCGATAACACATAGGATTTCATTGATGCGGTACTGGCCACCGTTTGGCTTACACTTACAGTCCAACTTGAACCAGATCCTGCTGTGATATAAGTACCTTGAGTAACACCTACTCCAGTTATCTGTTGTCCAATTGCAAGTGTACCAGTTACTGCACTGGTTGTTAATGTTGTTCCTGAGATGGTACCTGTAAATGCCGTTGCCGCGGTAGCTGTTGGAGTTTGGGCAGTTGGCGTTGCGCCAGCGGACGGTGCATAGACACTACCGTATTCCTGTGTACCCAATTGACGTCCGCGGATTGTTAACAGCGGATAACGTGTACTTGATGCGGCCACGGAACGCACCTGCAACCAGTTTGGTAATCCATACGAATATGTAAATCCACGCTGTTCATCACGTCCGCCTTCGATAATAACTGACACACCATAATGGAACATGTCGCTGGTAGTAGGAGTTACTGCGGCCAAGTTACGAACTTCATAACGCACTGGCAAATTACCTGTACGTGCCCAAGGAGTTGTTTGCGGGCCTGTGGCATTTACTGTATTGTTGTAATTACCCCAACCAGTTTGATGTGCAATAACTGGCTCACCATCAATCCAGAAACCAAAACGTGTTGCGCCTGCTCCGTACCATCCATATTCAATCCAAAACATCTGTATGCGGTTAAAGTCTAGTTGTTTAACCATCTTTTGATCGCCATTCCAGCTGTCTAAACCCACGCGAGTTTCGTTAACTACACCATTTACATCTGTTCGTACTACTGCATACATACCAAATGGATTAGTAGGTGTGGGGATACTTTGTTCAAAGAACACACCGTTCTGTTCATCAAAGAAACCAACACGCTGTACTTGTCCAGCGGTAGCCACACCTAGTTGACAGCCAGTAGCCATAAACATGGTCTTACCTGGCTGATATCTATGGTATGGACGACTCTGACGTAATGCCACATCGCCTTGAGCATTACCCACACGCATACGCACCCCGCCCGAGCTTGGAATAGCGGCAACTGTTCCGCTGCCTACTGTAACTGGTTCCCAACGCAATGGCTGTGTTCCGTATTCAAAGTCAGCTTCGTATACGTTTTGGTGTACTGATACTTTTAAACGTCCAAGAATATCGCGTACTCTTGCTGGCATTGCTGAGGATTCGTGATATCCTGTGGTAATATTTAATGACATAAAATTCTCCTAATCTAGTATTGATGACATGCGCTAGTACGCCACATTTTATATTGTACAACTATTTAGCCAGTTAAATAGCTTACTATGATAAACAAAGAACCTTTCGAACGACTGATAGCAGAACTAAAAGAAAACGGCAAATATCGTGTTTTTAACGATATTGTACGTGAAGCTGGCAAGTTTCCACGAGCAATATGGTACGGGCCTTACAATATTAAAAACATAACCAACTGGTGTAGCAATGACTATTTGGGCATGGGTCAGCATAAAGTTGTGCTTGATGCTATGCACACAGCATTAGATCACACGGGTTCAGGTTCAGGCGGAACACGCAATATTGGCGGGTCAAGCCATTATCACAAAGCATTGGAACATGAGATAGCCACCTTACATAAAAAAGAAAAAGCTGTGCTGTTTAGCAGTGCTTATGTAGCTAATGAATGGACTATGATTGCTCTGGCCAAGATTATTCCTAATATTGAATATATCAGCGATGCTAACAACCATAACAGTATTGTTGTAGGTATACAGCATAGTCGCGCTAAGAAAGTTGTATTCAAACACAACGATTTAGAAGATCTAGAACAGAAATTAAAGATTAGTTTTGCACAAGGCAATGTGCCTTGTGTGGTATTTGAAAGTGTTTACAGTATGGACGGAGATGTAAGTCCAATGGCAGAGATATGCAAGTTAGCTACAAAGTACAAAGCCATAACTTACATTGACGAAGTACATGCTGTAGGCCTGTATGGTAAAACTGGCGGCGGCAAGATAGAAGAACTTGGGCTTGAAGACAAGATAGACATAGTCAATGGAACCTTGGGAAAGGCCTTTGGAGTTCAAGGAGGCTACATTGCTTGCGATAAGATTGTAGCTGATGCAATTCGTAGTGTTGCCGCTGGTTTTATTTTTACAACCAGCATGAGTCCTGTTACTTGTGCTGGAGCATTGGCCGCTATTAAATATTTGAAAGACCACGATGAGATACGTGAAAAACATCAAGAACGTGCTCGCAAATTAAAACACAGATTACTTGCGGCTGGCATTCCTGTTATGGATTGTAGCACTACACACATCATACCTGTGTTTGTAGGCGATGCTAAAAAATGTAAAGCTATAAGTGATGCACTGTTAAATGATTACAGTATCTATGTACAACCAATCAACTATCCTACAGTTGATGTGGGAACGGAGCGGTTGCGATTTGCACCTACTCCGTTTCATGATGATGGAATGATCGAAGACTTAGTTAATGCACTAAAAGTCTTGTTTCATTCATAAGGTATACCACCCAATCCACAACCAAAGCGACAAAGTCCTTGATAACAGTCCTTACACAGGACTGTAAGGATTTCTTGGACGGTCTGTGCCATCGTCTTCAGGGTAGACTGGATAGTCATTAGGATTAGTCGTCACTAGCATTTGCGCCACACTTAGCACGTTTGGCTCGGGTCAATGCTCCAAAGTCTACTGGCCATTCTGCACCAGGAGCCAGTTCTTTAGCGTTCTTAGGGAAAGCAAAGTTAATGCCAGCTGTCTTTTCAATTTGTGCAATTGGTAAACGGAACTTGGTTAGATCATTACCTAAGTTAGGATATGGTGCAACATGTGGGAACGCCCATCCTGCAATTTCTCCTGTAGCTTGATTGACAACAATCTTGTAAAAACCGTGCGGAACAACTACACCAGCACCGATTTTCTTGTCTGTAGCATCATAAATGCCGCCTGCGATGATTGTGAATGTTTGATTGCGTTGCACTGCCCAACCACGTACTGAAGTTTCTAACAGTTTCCAAATACCACGATTCAAGCTACCAGCTTGTGGGCTCATGTTGGTCATTAGGAACGATTCGAACTCTACTTGTACGTCCCATGATAAATCTCCGTCTGGCGCCATATGTCCTTTGTCGTAGCCGGTAGCCGCATAGTCATCTGGCCGAGCACCGCTTGGTACGCTTTGATCCGGAGCAAATGCATTAGTACGTGCTACACATCCTAGTGCATTAGGAGGAGTTAGCGTATAAGCAACATAGTTTGGTAGTTTAGCAGGAGCGTCATAAGCAACTAGATAAGCCTGACGGCAAATTGGTTGTAGTTGACGTGCTGTTTGAGCGAAACCGTATGGTTGATGAACAGCACAGGCCTGCACTGGGTTTGGAGCTCTTTGTGTCCAAGCAAAACTTGAAACACTTGTAATGGCTAATAGTAAGCCTAATAAGAATTTTTGCATAATAGCACCTTGTAATTAAGTACTAGTATTTAGTTAATCTATAGCAAACGCATTTAATTATTAAATTCCGTATTGATTACGTTTGATTTTAGCTACAGGACTGTGTGACATCGTCTCTGCTGACTCTCTGCTAGCACTGTCTGCGATACGGGTGCCTTTGACACCCATTAGTTTGTCAGCCATTTTAACTACTTCTTCATCTTCTGGAGTGTAACCGACTATAACTAAGTTTTCTGCCCAAGCACTTTCTTGTTCAAAGTCAACATGTCCAGCGGCATCTGCACGAGCAGCCGCTAGTGCTAGTCCATAACGATATTGCATGTATGGATCAGTATTACGTAGTTGACGTTGTACCCAAACACCAGGTAGTGTATCATTTAGTTCAGCATCTAGGCCTATAAATGTACCGTGTGATTTAGCACCTTCTGGAAGGAATTCTTTCGCTCTCATACAATATTTAGCTTAGAAGCTATTGTTGAACCAGCCTATTTTACGTCCTTCTGCGATCCGTTTGTCGTGTTCTTCCACAGACCCAGGCCAACGCCAAGCCCAAATGGCAACAAGGGCCATAAATGAAGCAGTATAGATAATACCACGTGTAGGTACTCCTGTAACATACATTATAATTAAACTCGAGCTCATCATGGCCAACATAAAGTATTTCATCTTATGTGGAAACACACGCTTTTCGCCCCAGTTGGTTAGGAACGGCCCAAAGATTTTATGGTTGTATAGCCAGGCATGCATCTTAGGCGAACCTTTAGCAAAGCAATAGGCCGCAAAAACTACAAAACAACTATAAGGTATGCCGGGTGTGATCAACCCGACATACGCCATACCTAGGCTTAAAAAGCCCAGTATTTTCCAAAGAAACTGTTTTACACTATGAATTGTGACCATTCTTTAAACCTTATATTTTCGAAGCCCTGCTTCTTACGCTTATTTACTAGTTCGTAGTAGTCAGGCTTATAAGGTTTGATTCGTGGCTTCCATCCCTTAACTTTGTCGCTTTTGCTGGCATTGCATGGAGCACAGGCAGTTGTACAGTTTTCCCACACCGACTTACCGCCTTTGCTTACTGGCAACACATGATCCAGTGTGGCTTCTTTGCGGTCTATTTTGTCGCCGCAATATTGGCATTCACAGTTGTCGCGTAGGTACACATTGCTACGACTAAAACGTACACTTACTTTTGGTTTCATGTAGTCGCGCAGGATCATAACACTAGGCACAGCAGTTTCCCAATTGGCCGAATGAACGATCCAATTGTCGTGCCAAAGTAGTACATCGGCCTTGTCTAAAACCATGTATTTTATGGAATCTTCCCATGTGATAGTGCTTAGTGGCATGTATGAAACTGGCATGCCGTCAGCGTTAAGTAGCAGAGTATCTGCCATTTTGGTTACCTCTTTCTGATGTGTTACAGACCCACCGTAGAAGTACTTATTGTACACTCACTTTGTATTTAAGTCAATATGCTTCTAGCAAACTCTAGACCAGACTTATCCAAAGCATTAACCCATTGATCCTTTTGATCATGCTCAAAAACTATATCATGATCAGCGTGTGCTGTACACCAACTGGTTGCATGAGTGTATGGAGGATTGCCTTTAAGTTCATTGAGCAATTGGTTTGGACTCCAACCGCATAAGCCCAAAAACAGTCTCCATTTTTTAGGACGATCGCCTAATGCTAATCTGGGCAGTATTTCTTCGCTACTACTCAAACTAAAATGATCAGTTATGGCCATTGTATTATTGCAAGACCATTCCGAAGTGTGTAAAAAACTTAGATTCTTTACGCTTACTGGGCCACCCAAGTATACAAACCCCGGCACATCTACATGTACACCCAGTTGACTGGCAAACTCGTTAACAGTCATTTGGCTACGTTTGTTTAACACAATACCCATACTACCATTAGCATGATGTTCTGTGATTAGTACAACAGTTTTATACCAGAAGTTGCCTTTGACTGAAGGCGGTGCGATTATTAAATTACCTGTTATGTCCATGCAGGTATTTATTAAGCAGTTAGTGTGTTGAGCAGATTATTTGAATATGCTATTCTTTTTGCACGATGCTCACCTGAACTACGTTCGTAATGTTGATCGAACGCGGCGGCAGCTTCTTTGGCAGTTTTAGCACTGCGTATATAGGCAGCGGCTTTAGTTTCTGTATAATCTAATTCCCACTGCACAAATTCTAACTGTTCTTGAAAGGACGATTTAGTAAGATCATGACCAAACTTCTTCTTAAAGTCTAATTGTCTAGTTCCGCGCCATTGAGCAATACCGTACGATGTAAACTGTCCAGTTTTTCTATCTTTGTCGCCTTGTGCATTTGTATCAAGATTTTGGCCAGACTCAGCCTGCAAGTTGCCAACAATACCTGCGGCTTGTGCAGGAGTCCAGCCTTTGCTTATAAAGAACTTAACCGCGGCTTTGGCTTTTTCACTAGGTTTGATATTTCCAATAGTATTATCGCTAGAACCACTATCTGTTGAATTATCTTTTTTCGTCGATGGCGACCAATCGATATTTAAACCAGCCATAGCTTCATATGATCCTGGGATGTATTTTCCATTGTCATCATATTGTTTGATAGTACCGTCAGGAAGGCGAGCCCATTCTTTTTTCTTAACTGTCTTTGGTGAAACATCTATCTTATCAGCAGTCCCTTTATTTGCGGGTATTGATGCAGATCCAATGGCTGCTTGTTTTAATTGTGTATATCCATTGTATGGATGTATGCCGTCACCTTTGCCATTGTGCATATTAGGATCAAATTGTTCTAATGGGCCTAAGAATTTTACACCGGCTGCATTAGCCATGGCTTCCAGTTGTTGATTAACACCTGTTAGGTCAACAACATATTTCTTGCCACCAGTGTGAACTGTTCCCGGAAACATTATTGATTTTTCACTGCCAGTTCCAACTAAAACAACATTAGCACCAGCATTTTTAAGAGCTGTCAATTGTTGTGCAACTGGCCCTAATCCACCATTACCTGGTTTTTTGATACCACCTTCGAGTTCAATAGGAACACTATTACTAGCCCCACTACTAAGGATAACACTAGCACCTTTAGCTTTGCCCGTTGCAATAAACGCATTGATTCGGTCTAACACATTACTGGTAGAAATTCCGCCTTTAACATATGAATTTTCGCCGCCGTTAATGCCAACAGCAATACTATCGCCTATAACAACTACGTTACTATCACTTGCTTCAAGTATAATATCTAAAACTTTCATTTCTGTCCCTTGCGGGTTCCGTAATCGGGTAAAGGACCACCATGCGCTTTGCCTTTAATCTTTTTGCCGCCAACTGTAATACGAACTTTACTCGCACCGTGTCCGATTAAATGGCTTTTCTTTCCGTCGCGAGCACGGTAGCCTTGTGACTTGCAACTGGCCAAGCCGCTGGCGCCCAAGTCTTTGTCTGCAACTGTACTCAAACATAACTTCTTACTGGTAGGGCCGTGTTCTTCTATTTCTTTATAGGTAGGTACAGCTTCATGTCCGCGGATTGGCCTAGCACCTGGACGCTGTGTTCTTCTTTGGCTAGTACCAAAGGCTTCTTCATTGATAAATTCGTTTGCTCGCATAGTAATGTATTTATTGGTTTAAGTACTCAAATACATTTAACCATTTGCGCTTGCCAATAGTAGCTTTTAAATGGGTTAAATCTGCTACAGTTTTACTACGAAATCGTTCCATATGATCAACTGGTACAGGCTCAAATTCTATGGGCACATTTTCCTGTTCTGCTATTTCTTCTGCAATGTCTAAGAAGCTGTGTGCTAGTCCTGTGCCCACATTCCAAATACCCGAACCTTTAACTGTTTTGATAAAATCTATTTGCAAACGGCACAAGTCCCCAACCCAAACGAAATCTCGTTTGATGTCTTCTGCGCCTTCCCACACAGTTATCTTACCTTCTTTGCGAGCTTGATTGCGCCATTTTTCAAGCACATTTGCACGGTGGCCTCTTAAATGTTGCCACTTGCCATAGACTGAGAAATATCTAAAGCCTTGTACAAATATTTTAATATCCTGTTGGAATACCCAACGATCAAATAAGAACTTGCTCCATGCGTAGGCTGTTTGTGGACTACAAGCAGATAACTCACTAAAGTCTTTAGTGTCTCCATATACACTACTACTGCTAGCGTATTGTAAATTAACGCCGTGGTGGTTACATTCGTTGAATATCCATTGGCTAAACTCTAAGTTTTGTTTTAGAATTTGATCAACATCTGAATAGCCCATATCGGCAATAGCACCCAGATGTATAACTTGGTCAAATGAACTGACATCCGGCCTTTCGACAGGATGCCAGTCATAACCTTCAACATACCAGCCTTCTTCTTGCTGAAGCCAACCGATAATGTTTTTAGCAATAAAGCCATTTTCACCCGTAACTAATATCTTCATGTAGATATTTACTATCTATTTTACAACGGATCAAATAAGTTGTCAAATTGATCATCAATCACTATAGACTTTTTATCCATATGATCCTCAGTTTTGATATTACCTACTGGAGGTTCTCCAGTAGAATCAATATGATGTTTAATTAGTTGCCTTTCAAGTGATTTAACTTCGTAATCAGGAGTTGACGAACTAGCTCTTGGATAGTTAGTCATATCAAAAATTACTAGGATAACATCGTTTTTATGAATACCGTAAAAATGTTTAATTACATCTAGCATGTCATCGCCTGATGTAGACATAGGTTTGTTGGGCCAGCCAGGAATGTGCCAAGCCTGCCGATAAGCACGTTCACCAAAAGTTGTAGGGCACCATTTAAATTGTATACCAAACTTCATCACAACTGATTTGTATACAAATGCATAACAATATTGTCGTATATTATGCTTTCGCATATATGTACGAATTTCGCTAGCATTAAGCAAATCTTTTAATTCAATCGAATGTTGCGGGACATTAGTTAGATCAACCATTTTTAATTTCCTTTTCTATGCGTACTGGGTTCCAAGGACCTGGACCATAGTCTACAATTTGTATTTGCGTGTCTTTACAAATTAGCAAAACATAGTCCCTAATATCTTGCCATGTAGTTTCCACTACCCACTCTGTCATGCCTGCACCTATTCCGTATGCTTGATGCCTAAAGTGTCCCAAGACGCTGTCTTCTATCCATTTGATAATTTTAATGTCAGGATGGTAGCAAAGCCAAGTATAATGAGCTTCCCAGCATGGGCCAAATGGCAATTGATACTTGCCAAGACGCCCGATAGGATTGCTGTCAGTAATGCCAGGTTTGGTATTACGTTCTCCTCCAATTTCCTTAGGAGGATTAAAAGTGTAGTACCATGCCATATTAAAACCCTGCCTTCCAACTACGTACTTGGTCACGTACACTAGGAATACCAAGGACAAAACAAATATGTTTAAGTCCGTTGCTAACCAGAAAGTTGCTGTCCAATTTGGCATACTGTGGATTGTTCCATTGAGGACAAGCGGCTTTGACTTCTAACTGCGAATTGTTAGCAGTGTTGTAACGATGAATTAATTCAGCGGCTAGATCATCTTCTTGTTTATACGTCCATGCAATGCCTTTTTCTTCGTTTTCTTTTAACAAGATAGCAAAGCTGGTTAACAAACAACCATCAATACTTTGATGTCTAAAGTTACGGCTTAGCCAGTTAAGACTACGTTCCAAATATACACCTGTATTATCAAGTGCAAAAGTCATATAAGTCTCATTCAAATTATGAATGGCTCCAGAAATTTTATTGCCAGCACGACGAATCATAATGCCCGGGATATTATCTACAACTGCTTGTATCTGCGGTGCTGGATAGATACCACAAGCAACTTTGATAAAGTGTTGGTCAAAAATGTCAACACCACGCTTGTTACGTACATTGATAGCTAAGAATAAGTGTCCGGCAATAAACAATGCCAGTTCATG
>Ga0136642_1001312_pt1 | contig 10910 bp, 9 predicted proteins | sample LowCatLa1302831Y_FD_115313 | JGI IMG/M metagenome (GOLD analysis project Ga0136642, IMG submission 115313) | Freshwater microbial communities from Lower Cathedral Lake, Yosemite National Park, California, USA - 13028-31Y | ecosystem: Environmental > Aquatic > Freshwater > Lake ... | reverse complement strand
GATTTAGCCACAGATCGGGTAACTGCGCGAATCCATTGCGCAGATTGGTTCGAAATTCGAGAGGCTGCATTAAAAGCACACGCAACTCAAATTGATCCAGTTACTTGGTTTCCAGTGCCACGCGAAAAGCTGATGGAAATTTGGCCAACTGAAGAATTCGAACTTGCACTGTCGCGTATCGGTGACATTGTTGAAGAAGATGACTTATTTACTGGGTTACGAGGAGAATAAATGTTTCGCTTACTTTCAATTGTGCACATCACCTCACCCGACCCATTTCCATCTCCAAGTGGATTTGATAGTTCAAAAGTCACGCCAGGTGCTGTCGGCGGTTTAGTTTTTCTAGGTTTAACTTTTGCCGTTGTTGTCTTGTTGTTTAGTTTTAATCGCCACATGAAACGTGTTAGCTTCGAAGAGTCCGAAGACTAATTCGAATGTCGCGTTATCTAACGAGAAAAATGATTGGAATTCACTTTCTCGGTTTCCTCGCGCTAGCATCCTGCCTTGCCTTAGCTGCCTGGCAATGGGATCGCGCACACATGGCACAAAGCCCAACTTCGTCGCAAGAATCAGTCCCATTTGAAAAGCTGAGCCCGCTAAGAGATTTCTTGCCGCTCTCTTCAGTGGGAGCAAAAACTAAAGTGTCGGGAATTTGGCAACCTGGAGAGCGGATTTTGTTACCAGAGCGAATTCCAAATGGACCTAGCTTGGTAAACCCAAATCCGGATAAAATTGTCTTTAAGGAATTCGTTGCTCCTATCGGATTTTGGGTAGTAGATATATTGGAACTTGCTGATGGCTCGAGCGTGGGTGTGGTTCGGGGATTCACCACAGATCCGAAATCGACACCAGCTGCAGTTGGCAGGGCTGAAGTATCGGGAGTTTTGCAGCCATCTGAGGATGCACCTGACGTGCACCTAGTTAATAAATTGCAGTTACTAACCACAAATATGATCACTTCCAAAGCGAAAACGATTGCTCACGATGGTTATCTCGTAGCGAATGCGGGGGATGGAGACCTAACACCCGTTGTTCCAATTGTTGCTCCAAGCCACAAATCGAAACTTCATGTGCGCAATGTTATTTACACGTTCAACTGGCTAATTTTTGGATTGATCGTGCTAGCAATGTGGCGGCAAATTGCTAGAGATGAACTTGAATCCACCACATTGTTAGAAAATAGGAGAAACTAGAGCCATGACAACTAATTCAGCTGACTTTACTAAGCAATGGAAGTTCTATCGAACTATGGCTTTCGTGGTGGGAACAGTATTACTGGTGTTAACAGTTCTGCTGATTTGGGTTCGCGCCTTAGGAAATCCAGAACCAGCATTTTATGTGGCTGCTTGGACCGCACATGGTTACATATTTCCGATCTATGTAATTTCAACTTTTTTATTGTCGATAAAGTTAAAGTGGCCATTTGGCAAAACCATTTTGATCATGCTTGCCGGAACTGTGCCAGCAATGTCATTTATTACCGAGCGCCGCGTTGCCAAAGAAGTGGCCGCACGCGACTAAAGCCAGCGGTGCTGACCTTCTGGTTCATCAGCCCATGATCGCTCGTCTTCAATTGGTTCCACGTGTGTAGAGACAGTGGTGTTTTCAAGATGTGCTTTAATTTCGGCTTCAATAATTTCAGACAGGTCATGACCTTTTTGGATACTCCAGTCACCTGGGACTAGAACATGCATAGAAACAAATCTTTGGCGCCCTGCTTCACGGGTTTGGAGCGCATGGAATTTAACAATTTCGCTTTCGTGCTTGGTTAGAACTTCAACAATTTTTTGATGATCTTCATCAGAGAGTGCTTTATCCATCAAGCCAGCAGTACTGGATCGAAGTAAATTCACTCCAGTAATAATGATGTTAAGGCCAACCGCCATTGCAACTATTCCGTCAAGTCGCTCCCATTTGGTAACCACAACCAGTCCAACACCGATAACTACGCCAACAGAAGTCCAAACATCTGTAAGCAGGTGCTTGCCATCAGCATCTAGCACTGGTGAGCGATGCTTCTTGCCGGCGCGCATCAAAATTACGGCAACAGCACCATTAAGCAAAGAGGCAAGCGACGAGATCGTTAGGCCCCAGCCAACTGCCTCCAATGGTCGTGGCGTAATTATTCGCTCTACGGCCGTAAACACAATAATCAGCGCAGCAAGCAATATCATGAATCCCTCGATACTTGCCGAGAAGTATTCAGCTTTTCCGCGACCAAAGTGGTGAACATTGTCCGCAGGCTTCATTGCAGTACGAAGCGCAAAGAGCGCAACGATAGCTGCGACTATATTCACAATGGATTCGAGAGCATCAGATAGTAAGCCGACTGATCCGGTTGCAAGGTAGGCACCAATCTTCATGCCAAAAACTACGAATCCAGTGACGATAGATAGGTAGGCAAATTTAAGTAGATTTACTGGTGCTGACTCGTTTTGATTAACGCTCATAGTTCATTGTGACAGATCAATTTGTGCGGCGAGGCCCGACTATGGCTGATGATGAGGTACTTTTTCGGGCCTGCCATTTCGTTCGCTGGGCCGTTTGCGCAGTCCGGACTCGTAAAGTGCGCGCAATATTTCCCGAGTTGTAACGACTCGAGCGCCGTTAGTAATTGCCAAACCCCGCATATGTTCTGGAATATCAAAGTGATCTCCCTGGAACCCTCGATCCGGGAGTCCAAGTTCAGTAGCGAACTCCTTTAGTTCTTCAATCGAGGTATGGCTCACCATGTGGCACCATAACCAGTCCCGCCATGGCCACATTGCGGTGTCGATAAATATCGCCATAACAAATTATTCCGTTATGCCGAATCGATTGTGGAGTCGGCGAAGCGGAGCAGGGGCCCACCAGTTCCAATCTCCGGCCACTCGCATAAGCGCAGGAACTAAAAGTCCGCGAACGATTGTGGCATCGATCATGATTGCAAATGCAATTCCTAGGCCAAGCATCTTGATGCTAGTAACTCCACTCGTTATAAAACAGGCAAAAACAATTGCAATCAGGATGGCAGCTGCAGTAATAATGCGACCAGACTTCTGAAGACCCCTACTTACCGCCTCCGTAGTGGAGGCACCGGCATCGTGTTCCTCTTTTATTCGAGAAAGCAGAAACAGTTCGTAATCCATTGACAACCCAAATGCAACAATTGCGACTAAGACCAAGGTTGACGTATCTAGCGCACCTGTGACAGTGAAGTTACCAACCAGCCAGTGCGCATTTCCTTCTTGGAAAACCCAAACCAAAAGACCAAGCGTTGCCGACAAACTAGCCAGGTTGAGTAAGACTGCTTTGATAGGAAGAATTACGCTGCCAGTAAATAGGAACAAAATAACCAAGGTTGCAATAGACAACCAAGCAAAGACAATTCCAAGATGACTCGAGATTCCTGCTTGTGAATCAGTAAAGACTGCAGATTGGCCCCCAATCAAAGTTCCCGCGACCGGAGCCGGCACACTCCGCAAGTCTGCAATCTGATTTTGGGCAGCGATCGCGCGCGATGGAACGGAAGAAAACATCGTAATTCTATGGAAGTTGGCTGACGACTTAATCCCTTGATCCGGAGGTAGCGGACTTTCCTTGCCACTCTGTATGTAGATGTCACTTGTGAGAACGCTGATGATCCCAGTATGAGTGCTTAACTCGCGAGCGTACTTATCAACTTCGGCCGTGGTCGCAGTGGTCGGAATTACAACTTCAATCGGCGCTTGGTTGTCGAATCGCTCTCGGATTTGAGCCGATGCAATCGCTGCTGGGTTTGCTGCTGGTAAAACCCGATCATCTACTTGACTAAGTTTTACATTCAGGGCGGGCGCAGCACTTAAGAAAATAATTCCCAATGTGGCAAAGATTACGAGAGTCGGTCGGCGCATTACATTTCGTGCCAGCCATGACCAAGCGCCATCTTCCCGAGGCTTTAAGTCACCGCGCCGTACCTTGAACTTATCAACGTTAGTTCCGAGCAAATTTAAAACTGCAGGCAAAGCAACCAATGATGAAACCACGGCAAATAGCACCACGCTGACTCCCGCGTAAGCGAACGAGTCCAAAAAGTACTGTGGGAAAACCAGCATTGAGGCAAGGACAAGAGCTACGGTCAAGCCTGAGAAAAATACGGTGCGCCCTGCAGTATTTATCGTTCTGGCGACAGCAGCTTTCACATCGCTAGTCCGATTAAGTTCTTCGCGGTATCGATTAACAATCAGTAGCGCATAGTCGATACCTAGGCCAAGCCCAAGTCCAGTGATCAAATTTAAGGCGAAAATAGAAACATCGGTCACTCGAGTGATCAGATAGATAACGAAGAAACTGCCAGTGATTGAACCAAGTGCAACGATCATCGGTAGGCCAGCAGCAATTGCGGCGCCAAATACTATGAATAGCATCAGGATATTCAGGGGAATTGCAATCGACTCAGCCTTAGTTAAATCAGTTTTAATCTGGCTATTAATTGCGTGGTAAAGAACCTCTAATCCACCAACATATGTTCGATTACCACCCGTCGCCTTATCGTAAGTTTCTTGGATATGTGCAGCAGTAGCCGCTGATTCAGATTCAGAAATATTCTTATTAAAGTAGACAAGTGCTAAACCAGCATTTCCATCTTTACTCTTAAGCTCAGTCGGATTGCCAGAAGACCAATAAGAAACTATTGACTCAACATTTTTTTCTTTGGAAACATTGGCCAAGATTTCCGTGGCAGCAGCCTTTGAAACTTCGCTGTCGATGTTTGAGCCAGTATCAATAACTAAGATGGCTGAGGCATCATGGGCATTAAAATCTTTTCGAAGGATGGTGTCAACAGCAGCAGAGTCACTTCCTAAATCGTCGTAGCCCTGACTCTTGAGCGAGCCAAACATACCGGCCCCGACAATGCCTGCAACTGTGATGGCAATCAGGTATCCGACTAAAATTTTCTTACTGTTATTGACGACAAATAAACCCAGGCGAACAAACATCAATTTCCTATACAACTATCTAAAATTATTTCCTTAGTTGTAATACTAGCTAGTTATTTTATGCTCACTCTTTTAGTCGTGGATGATATTGTTCCAAGTCGAGAGTCACTTGTTTTAGCACGGTAAGAAATCGTGGTCCTTTTGGAGCCAACTGAATTAGTAAAAGTCCAGACACCTGACGAATTGGTTCGGACAATTCCTACTCGCTGCCACTTGCCAGCACCAACCTGGCGTTCAACGGAGACTTTAACGCCTACAAGTCCAGGTGAAACGCTGCCAGTGATTACCGCTTTTGCGTTGTGCTTAAGCGACTTGGGTACTGCAATCCAAATTTTGCCAGCCACAGATATTGATTGAGTTCCGGTATTAACTGAACCCTTGCTGTTGGTTGCCCGAATGCGAATCGTATTTTTCCCTGGCGGTGGTCCAGCCCAAACCATCTTCCAAGCTCCCGTGGCAGTCGTTGTTGCCTTGGTGATCGTCACCCAACTTGCGCCAACTTTGCGCTGTAGCGAAACAGTTGCTCCTAATTGGGCCGGAGTTATTTTGCCAGTGAACGTGTATGGAATTGGAGTAAGTGCGACCTTCGGCCAGTTCACCTTCGTGATGCCAGTAAGTGTCTTTGCGGTCACGGTGGTGGAACCTGCAATGGTTGCAATGCCAGCAATGATTTTGGAAATGTATGTTGACTTAATTCCAAGCACGCCGCGCAATGTATCTGGGGTTAACAGTTGCCCTGGAGCGATCGTCAGGGAAGTTAGATTTCCTGCAGAGTCAGAAAGGTCAAGTCGGCTGACGCCACCACTCACATAATTTGAAACTAAAGTCATAGACCATACGTCAGCAATGGGCACACCTGCGGCATTTAACCTTTTAACTAAAGTTGCTTGATCGATCGACGCCACCCAGCTGGCATTCGGATTGTTAACCCGTGGATCTTGTGACCAATGATCATCAACACTTGATAACCAGCTAATTGGTGAAGTTCCCCAAACTTGCGATCGTGGCTGCGTCATACCTCCGGTTGAAGACGAGTAGTAGCCAGTAATAACTGCTAAACCGCTCATAACAACCATCCCTGAATCAGGCGCACCGGCTGTTGCACCGGCTGTTGCATCGACTGCTGCTACCCAGGCAGATCCCGAAGCAGCATATTCTTTGCTAAAGCCAACGAATACTTGAGCGCTGTCGGTAACTCCGATATTGCACAGGCAACTAGCGTTCAACCCAGCTCGAGATTGCATTAATGCAAATGAGCGAGCAGCAACTGCTTGTGCCTTTAGTGCTTCAGCAGGCCAAGAGGAAGGCATTTCGCCCAATCCATACAGATACTGATTGGTTAAGTGCAAAGTGTTTATGGCATTCTTTGCTTTAATTTCAAAAGTGCCGTACTTGTAACGATGTGGGCAACTAGTAGTACTGCATGGCGCAGTGCCAAGTGCAGCGGCCGCAACAACTCCAGCGTTCAAATTTACTAACGAGCTGGCGTTATCCCAACTAATGATTGCTGATGAGCCTGTTGCTGTCGTAACACCTGTTCCACTCATGGTGAAAGTGCTATCAACAAAAGTAAAAGTCAAATCAGTTGCTGCTGGAATTGGTATCACGGAACCGCCGTCAATTACGATGCTTAAAGCGCCACCCGCTAAAGTATCAACAGGATTGTCTTCTCCACGAACAAAAATTGTGCTTTGTCCAGTTTCAATTCCCACCTTGAGTGCAGCAGGAGTTGGCTGCGAAGCCACCGTGGTTCCTTGATAGTAATGAGTTAAAATTTGGTCGTACTTGAAGCCATCAAGCGCCATACCGTAAGCGCCGTATTGACTTAAACCCAAGCCATGGCCCCAGCCGGCGCCCGTAATTGTGAATCCCGCTGGAACTTGTACCGCATTTGCTGCTTGGGCTGGCACGATAGAGGCGCCAATAAAGCAGGCTGAAATTAAGGCAGAGACTATAGCCTTACGGGAGTTATTCATGATTCTCAAGTTCACTAGGGGAAGTGTGCTATTTGAAACTTACACAGCCAATGTGAACATCTAGGGAACCAACATCCAAGAATTAGATAGGAATTGTCCGAATTTCAACGACTACCGGCGAATCTAGGGCGATTTTCAGGACACGCCAGACTGTGACTTACGATTAGTACAACGCAATTGCGCATACGTCTCCATAGCAAGGATTACCTGTGAGTGTTCTAGACAAAATTCTTCGTGCCGGTGAAGGCAAGATTCTCCGAACACTAGAGTCCTACGCGAATCAGATCAACCTACTCGAAGAGCATTACCTTGCATTGAGTGATGCTGACCTACGCGGCATGACCGATGATTTTCGCAGCCGGCTTGCAAATGGGGAAACTCTCGACGACTTACTGCCAGAAGCATTCGCAGTTGTAAGAGAAGCAAGTAAGCGAACATTGGGTCAGCGTCACTATGACGTTCAGTTAATGGGTGGAGCTGCACTTCACTTAGGCAACATTGCAGAAATGCGAACCGGCGAAGGTAAGACTTTAGTTTCAACTTTGCCCGCTTATTTAAATGCACTCTCAGGTAACGGTGTGCACGTGGTTACAGTTAACGATTATCTTGCAGCTCGCGATGCCCAGTGGATGGGACGAGTTCACCGTTTCCTTGGATTAACGGTAGGTACGATCCTTTCCGACATGACACCAGAACAGCGACGCGATGCCTATAACGCGGACATTACATATGGAACTAACAATGAATTCGGTTTTGATTACCTTCGCGACAACATGGCTTGGACTCCGGAAGAACGAGTTCAGCGTGAATACAACTTTGCAATCGTCGATGAAGTTGACTCGATTCTGATTGATGAAGCAAGAACTCCGTTGATTATCAGTGGACCAGCTGATGTGGCGACTAAGTGGTACGCCGAATTTTCGCGATTAGTTCCGAGGCTAACGATCGACGTTGACTATGACGTGGATGAAAAGAAGCGCACCGTTGGAATTTTGGAACCAGGTGTTGAGAAAGTTGAAAACTGGCTAGGGATTGAAAATCTCTATGAATCAGTTAACACTCCACTTGTTGGCTACTTGAACAATGCAATTAAGGCCTTGGCATTATTTAAGAAAGACAAAGACTACGTAGTAATGAATGGCGAAGTACTGATTGTTGATGAGCACACTGGTCGGCTATTGGCTGGCCGGCGCTATAACGATGGTATGCATCAAGCTATTGAAGCTAAAGAAGGCGTGGAAATTCAAAACGAGAACCAGACGCTGGCAACAATTACAATCCAGAATTACTTCCGCATGTATGACAAATTGTCGGGCATGACTGGAACCGCAATGACTGAAGCTGCTGAGTTCCACCAAATTTACAAACTCGGTGTGGTTCCAATTCCGGCAAACCGTCCGGTGCAGCGCCTTGACCAAACTGACTTGGTTTACCGAACTGAGGATGCAAAATTCAAGGCGGTTATCGCAGACATCGAAACAAAGAATCGCGCTGGTCAACCAGTTCTTGTTGGCACAACCAGTGTTGAGAAGAGCGAACTACTTTCGGGTTACTTAACTCGTTCGGGAATTCGCCACGAGGTACTAAATGCCAAACAACACGATCGGGAAGCAACAATTATTGCTGAAGCTGGGCGCAAGGCAGCAGTCACTGTTGCGACCAACATGGCAGGTCGTGGAACTGACATCATGCTTGGCGGTAACCCAGAATTCAGAGCCGCTGCGGAATTAGAACGGCGAGGACTTGATCCGGTTGAAAACCAGGCAGAGTATGAGGCTGCCTGGCCTTCGGCATTGGAGGCTGCACAAGAAGCAGTTAAGGCTGAGCACAACGAAGTCGTATCAGCCGGTGGCCTATATGTGCTTGGTACGGAACGACATGAATCACGCCGCATCGATAACCAGTTGCGTGGTCGATCTGGTCGACAGGGTGATCCTGGAGAAACCAGATTTTATTTATCACTTGAAGATGACCTGATGCGCCTATTCAAGGGCGAAATGGTCAACTCGTTCTTACAGCGATTCAACGTGCCCGATGATGTGCCGATCGAGGCCAAGATGGTGACGAATTCAATCCGGTCCGCGCAAACTCAGGTCGAGGCACAAAACTTTGAAATCAGAAAAAATGTTTTAAAGTACGACGAAGTAATGAACCGACAGCGTCAAGTTGTTTATGCTGAGCGCTCACGAGTACTTGATGGCGAAGATGTGCAAGATCAAATCCAAATGTTCATGGATGACACCATCGAGGCATATGTTGTAGCAGCAACTGCCGAAGGGTATCCAGAGGAATGGGATCTACCTACACTTTGGACTGCCCTAAAGACGCTTTACCCAATCAGTCTCACCGCAGAAGATGTCGCCAAGGAGGCTGGTGGCGAGATCGCTGATCTTTCACCAGACTTCTTACAGGCCACCTTGCGAGAGGACATCGAACAGGTTTATAAAGCTCGAGAAGATGAACTTGAAGCACCTGTCATGCGCGAACTCGAGCGACGGGTAATTCTTACGGTTCTGGATCGTAAATGGCGCGAACACCTTTACGAGATGGATTATTTACAAGAAGGAATCGGACTGCGCGCCATGGCACAACGCGATCCTCTCGTTGAGTATCAGCGTGAAGGGTACGACTTATTCGTTGCCATGATGGATGGCATAAAAGAAGAGTCCGTGGGTTATTTGTTTAACGTTGAAGTTACGGTCACTCCACATGTACACGAAGATGGCGAAACCCATTCCGATATTGACGTGGCAGCAAAGGGGCTAGAAGCTCATGCGCCAGCAACAAATTTGCAGTACACCGCCCCAAGTGAATCAGGTGAGGTGAAAACCTCAGTTGTGAGCGATGGCGCGTATGCAAATGTTGGCCGTAACGACGTTTGTCCTTGTGGCTCCGGGAAGAAGTTCAAAAAGTGTCACGGAGCTTCCGCTTAACATCAGAGCGCCCAAACCAAGCTGGTTGCACGCCAACGCCCATCAAGCCCTTCAAGACGCATTGCCAAAGCGAATGAGCGATTAGGTGTGCCAAAAACTGAACTAATCTCTGCTACACCATCATCAGTTTCATGTACGTGGATACTCCGCACTCCGAGCCGAGGCATTTTATTTCGCGCAATATGTCCCTGCAATTGGGTCATGACTTCTGGAGTTATCCAGCGAGTCAATTGGGTGGCTGGCCGGGAACCATTTACTACTTCCACCAAGGCATGAACTAATCTCATTGACCATTGTTGCGCGGACGGTAGCTCAGCACGTGGCGTAGCTTGCGGATCGAAACTAGTTGCGCTGTTATCTCCGATACGTGGCGGAACATAAGTAAGCGCATTTGCCCCATCGGTCTGCGGCCATTCAAATGGCAACGTTTCCTGTAATCCATATTTCGTACGCTTTGGCAGATTTAATACTTGCGCATTGTTTGCGCGGCGTCCGTGCGGTGTTGGTAAGGCATAGACAATTGCACTCATGTTCCCCCCTGAACATTTAGAACGAGTTGCAGTAACTTCAATCAAGGCAGTTAGGCCTCAGGTGATTGCAGGTACTTGCTGGAGTTTTTATACCCCCAAAAACTCCAGTACAAACTTTCTAAATTGTTTGTAATTGAGTGTCAATGGTTCATATTTTTAACAGCGAATCTGTGGATAACCTAAGCAGGTTGTCCACACCTTTAGTTGACGACTTGAATTGTCCTAACTATTGAGGTCCATTGAATTATGGAATTAGAAGACTTTGAGCCCTAGCCGCCAATAATCGGAGAACTTCGGCGAGTAATTACAGATGCTTTCGACGAAGTGAAAAGTGAATCGCGGCTAGATCTGGATTATGAAGTGGCAGAGACGGTCAGGTTTGAACAGGGCCAGGTTTCATGGTTTGATCGGCTTCCGCTTAACCGCACCCAAATTCAAGTTCGACTATCACATCAGGCGTTAAGTATCGTGACCGGGAATCTAATTCACAAATCAAGAGAATTCTTAATTGTC
>Ga0136642_1001310_pt1 | contig 10913 bp, 10 predicted proteins | sample LowCatLa1302831Y_FD_115313 | JGI IMG/M metagenome (GOLD analysis project Ga0136642, IMG submission 115313) | Freshwater microbial communities from Lower Cathedral Lake, Yosemite National Park, California, USA - 13028-31Y | ecosystem: Environmental > Aquatic > Freshwater > Lake ... | reverse complement strand
GAATTGAAAGTTACTCGGGGGGGCTGCGAGTCAAGGGGAGTCTGCGCGCGCCCTGGCGCGGAACCTGTCGCCGATGCTCGAGCCCGATCGACGGCCTCAGCGAGATTGCCCTCAATGAACGCTTCGTCGACCCCGAGGACCTCGACGAGGAGTCCTACCTGATTGAACAGGACTACATTGACCTGGCCCCTATGGTCCACGACGCAGTTTTCCTTGATTTACCGCTAGCCCCACTCTGTTCGGCGACCTGCAAGGGGCTATGCCCCTACTGCGGAATAGACCGAAATGAGGCCACCTGCGAGTGCCAAGGAGAGGCCGATCCGAGATGGGCTACACTCAATAGTCTTAGTTTTGATAACGAAAAGCCCGCCCCCGGCGCCGAATAGGCCCGAGACGCCGAAAGAGAAGAACGATGCCAGTACCTAAGAGGAAGCAATCCAAGGCCCGTGGCCGCTCACGCCGTGCGGCGAACTGGAAGCTCGCACTACCTTCACGCAGCATTTGCCCCCAGTGCTCGACCTCGAAGACCCCTCACGTGGTCTGCCCTAACTGTGGTTGGTACAAGGGTCGCGTAGCCGTAGAGGTTAATTAATCTTGGGTCTGCCTATCGCCCTCGATGTTATGGGCGGCGACTTTGCCCCCAGTGAAATAATCGCCGGCGCACGACGAGCCAAAGAAGAGCTCGGACTTGAGGTCATCTTGGTCGGCCTTCCCGATCGGATGGGCGATACCACTGGCTTCGAGGTGTTCGCCTGCAGCGAGGTCATCGATATGGATGACGATCCCGGTGTTTCGGTGCGGAAGAAGAAAGACTCTTCGCTCGTACGCGCCGCAGAACTCGTACGTGACGGCAAAGCCTGCGCCATGGTTTCGGCCGGTAACACCGGTGCAACAATGGCCTCCGCATTACTGCGCATGGGACGCCTGCCCGGTGTGGTGCGTCCGTGCATTGTCACCCCGGTGCCCAACCCGGGCAAGAACCCGACCGCTCTCGTAGACGCCGGAGCCAATGCGGAGTGCACGCCCGAGATGTTGGTGCAGTTTGCCAAACTCGCCTGCGCGTACATGAACGCCCACTTCCAAGTCGCGACACCGTCGGTGGGGCTCTTGTCGATTGGAGAAGAATCCTCGAAGGGGACCCCTTTGGTCAAAGAGACGCACGAACTATTGCGCTCTGATTCGACTATCAATTTTTTTGGCAACGTGGAGGGACGAGACATCATCCCCTCTCCCGTGGACGTGATCGTGACCGACGGCTTTACTGGCAATGTGGCGCTCAAGACAATAGAGGGCTCGCTGAAGTACATCTTCGGCGAATTCGTCAAAGCCATGGGGGTTGACGAGAACACCAAGAAGGCCGGCGAAACTCTCGCGCCGTATCTCTTGCCGGTCATGGCCTCGCTTACCCCGGAAAACCACGGCGGAGCAATGCTGCTCGGCCTGGAGGGAATTTGCATTATTTCTCACGGGTCCTCCAACGCGACGGCAATTATGAATGCGCTGCGCGTAGCTGACGAGATGGACAAAGCGGGAGTTGTGAACCAGATGAGATTGGCCATTCGCCCTGATCAAGAGGGCTAAACAAGCACGGAAGTGTGCATTCAAAGTAGGCTTAGTCAACTACTGAGGAGAGATGTATGACCGATTCACCACTCACGCGAGACGCCGTCGCGGAATTAGTAAAGACCCAACTGGCCGAAATCCTAGAAAAGTCACCGAGTGAAATCGACCTCGCGCTCTCCTTCGCTGATCTCGGAGCTGACTCGCTCGCCCTCATCGAGCTCGTCGAAGCAATCGAAGAGCAGCTGACCCCGCTCGTGAGTGAATTTCACATCAATGACGAGGATCTTGAAGGCCTCACCACCGTCCAAGAGGCCGTCGATTACGTATCGGCCAAGTTGGCCGCGTAGGAGTCCGTGGTCCTTCTGACCATGAATACTGCCGAGCTGGGTGCTCGATTGGGTGTTGGCCACGAAAGCGAGCTTCTCGCCACGGCTCTCACTCATTCGAGCTACGCCAAAGAGCACCACACCAGTTCGAATGAACGACTTGAATTTTTGGGCGACGCGGTGGTGGACTTGATTGTGGCCCAGCACCTCTACTGTGCCTATCCGACCATGGACGAGGGGGAGGCCACGATTGCCCGCTCCCAGGTAGTTAATGAGGCGGCTCTCGCGCGATTCGCGCGCGCTCTTGGCGTAGGTGAGCTGTTGCGCGTTAACAAGGGTGTCGAACGTGAAGGGGGGCGCGAACGTGATTCGATCCTCGCCGACGCCTTCGAGGCGGTAATTGCGGCCGTCTATCTCGAACGTGGACTTGATCACACCACGGAGGTCGTCATTGCGTTGCTGGCCGAGGCTATCGCCCAAGCGGTCGAGCACCCCACTCAGGCTGATCCTAAGGCCCAGTTGCGCAAATGGTCTGAATCACAAGGTTACGGAGCCCCCCTCTACGAAGTCAGTGCTGAGGGCCCGAGTCACGCGGTCCAGTTCACCGCCACAGTTGTAGTTGGTGGCGAGGAACTCGCAACCGCCCATGGAACATCGAGAAAGAGTGCCGAGGCGCAAGCAGCGCTAACGGCGTGGAATGAGAAAAACAAATGAATGAACTTCCCGAAGTAGAGACAATGCGCAGCGTGCTTTCACGCGACCTCGTTGGACGCCAAGTCAAACTGGCCACCATTACGGTGGGCAAACTCGTTAAACCCCACAAGAGCGCGAAGGAGTTCCGAACCGCTCTCGAGGGGCACGCCATCAAAGAGGCACAACGCCTGGGTCGCAACCTGATCTTCTTGTTAGACAATGGACACCGACTAGTCCTGAACCCTGGATCGGGCCAAATCCTGATGGCCGCAACTGCCAAGGTCACTAAACCAAAATTCACGCAGCTCGTTATTAACTTCGACAAGGTGGGGGAGCTTCGACTCGTTGACCCGAAGGGTGACGCTCGGGCCTTCGTGGCTAAGGCGCCCGCCGAAGGTGAGGGAGCGGAGATCTCCAAGTTCGCGCGGCTCAGTGTCGGTGGCGATGGACTAGCGCTTCGCAAAACCATTAGCGAACTGGCCGACGTGGGCATTGACGCCATCGAAGACCAAATTGGTTGGGACCGTTTCGCGGCGGTTATGCGCTCACGCACCACGCCGCTGGTGGAGGTCTTGACCGACGAGCGCATCTTCACTGGTTTGGGGGACATTTACGCCGACGAGATTCTTTTCTCCGCTGGGTTGCACCCCAACCGATCCGCGGAGGGGCTCACCACCATTGAGATTCGCCGCCTGCACCGCAGCTTCCTCGAAATAGTTGCCGACGCGATTAAGCACGAGGGCACGGCCTTCGAAGACGCCCCCTGGACCGACCCCTACGGGAAGTCCGGTAGTTACCAGAAATTTATCGAGGTTTATAAGCGTGAGGGACTGCCCTGTTCTCAGTGCCGCGCCCCAATTAAGCGCGTTTCCACCAAGACCCACGACACCTATTTTTGTGAGAAGTGCCAGGCGTAAGCCGGGCCTCTCTACTTGGTAGCGTCTTTCCGTGTTTCTGAAGCGATTATCCATGAAGGGCTTCAAGTCCTTCGCCGACACCACCGTTCTCGAGTTCGAGCGCGGGGTGACCGCGGTCGTGGGACCAAACGGTTCGGGTAAGTCCAACGTCGTTGACGCCGTTACGTGGGTTCTAGGGGCCCAAAGCGCCAAGTCGTTGCGCTCGGGAAAAATGGATGACGTCATCTTTACCGGAACGGCGAGTCGTCCCGCCCTCGGTCGCGCCGAAGTTGCGCTAACCCTGGACAACGCCGATGGGCGACTCGGCGTGGAGAACGCCGAAGTCACAATTTCGCGCACCCTCTTTCGCACTGGAGAATCGGAATACGCCATTAACGGCACGACCTGTCGACTACTGGACATCCAAGAACTTCTGAGCGACTCTGGAGTTGGTCGTAACCAGCACATGATTATTGGTCAGGGCCAACTCGACTCAATCTTGAATGCCAACCCCGAGAATCGCCGAGCGGTTATCGAAGAGGCGGCCGGAGTACTAAAGCACCGACGTCGCAAGGAGCGCGCGGAGCGACGGCTAGATCAAACCAAGGAGAATCTCGACCGACTCGGCGACTTGATTCGAGAGGTTCGCCGTCAGATGCGCCCCCTCGAACGCCAAGCCGCCTCGGCGCAGAGTTTCAGTGAAGTTGATTCACAGCTGCGCGCGGCACGACACGCACTGTACGGGCAACGGCTAGATGTCTTCACTAATCGCCAGGTCGAGATAGAACGCGAGCTCGGTAGCTCAACTGACAGCGAAAGCACACTGCGCGCCGAAGTGGTGACCCTCGACGCCCAGGCCACCGCGGCCGCGGCGGAGATGGCCTCACGGCGAGAAGAGACCCTGGCCTCGGCTTTGGGAACCCTACAGGGGCTTTCAGAGCGCTCTCGCGGGCTCGCCCAGGTCATCACGGAGCGTGAACGCGCCCTACGCCAAGCGCTGATCGCCTCGGCGGATGAAAACGTTATTGCCACCCTCGAAGCCGACGCCGCGCAATTAAAGGGCGACCTCGAAGAGTTGGCGGTGGAAGAACGGGAACTGGCCTCAATGCGCCACGGGGTAGCAGCCGCGGTTTCGGAGTTTGAAGTGGCCCTGGCCAGCTACGAGTCGACCTACGCCAATCAGTCCCTAGAGAGTGATGAGGTGGCCCTCTCGAGCATGCAGTCTCGTCTGGCCCTACTGGAGCGCTCGGTGGATTCGTTGCGCGAACAAAATGAGCGCGCGAACGCGCGCCTTAACGAGACCCGTGAGCGGCACAGTCTTGCGGTGAGTGGGTTTGCTTCAGCCCAGTCCGAACATGATCAGATCGGCGCCCGACTCGAAGAGGCCGAACTCGAAGTGCAGAGCGCCGAAACGAACGCTACCCAAGAAGAGAGAAAGCGTGAAGCCAGTGACCTGGCTCTACGAAGCGCCACCGAAGTGGCTGCCCGCACGCAGGCTCGAGCCGAAGCGCTCGCTCGAGCCCTCGACGAATTTTCCGGTGCGGGTGGTCGCGCAATCATTGGCAACCTTGAAGGCGTCCTGGGATCATTTCTAGACCTCATTGACATTGATAACGGGTGGGAACGAGCGGTGGAGTCAGCCGCTGGAGCCAGCGTTGGGGCCATGGTGGTGGATGGCAAGCAGTCTGCGCGCAAGGCCCTCGAAGCGCTCCGTCGTGAGGGTGGCGCGGGGCTTATTTTGCCGATCGGTGAACACGACATTCGCATCACTGTTGCTCCCGCGGGAGCCACCTCGCTGCGCGAAAAGGTACGCGCTCGTGCCGGTGCACCGGTACACGTAACTCGAGTGCTCGACGCACTCTTCGCGCGGGCCTTTGTCGCCGATAACTGGGAGTCGGGCATTGAAGTGGCCCTGGCGAATCCCGAATTAGTAGTGGTAACGGCCGATGGTGATCGTTTCTCCTCGGCGGGGTGGCGCGTGGCCTCCGGGCGAGCAGTGGTAACACGTTCCACCGTCGAAGAGGCTGAGCGTACGGCCCGAGAGGGCGCCGCCGAGTTGACGCGAGTGGCCGAGCAACGCGAGCGCGACGACGTGGCCGCCAGCCAAGCCCGACTCCGCCTGACGAACGCCCAAAATGGCCTCAATGCGGCCCGCAGCAATTTCGAACGTAATCAATCCGCGCTCGAAAGACACCGCCTTTCCAGTCACGAACTCGGTGAAGCCATTGCGACACTGGAAGTCCAAGTGGCGGAGGTGAGTGACCGGATTACGCCAATGGAGCACGAACTGGGCGCTCTACGCTTTCAACTTCCGGCACTGGAGCTCGCGGTAAGCGACGCGGGGGCCCGCGCCCAAATCGCCGAGACCGCCAAAGTTCAGGTCGAGCGTTTGCGCGAGAGCGCAGTGAACCAAGCGACTGGTCTGTCTCGTCGTGAGGCCGAGTTCGGGGAGCGTCGCCGGATCATCGAAACTCGTCGTGGGGAGATCGAATCTCGCCTTGAGGGTCGCTCCACCGAGCGGGCCGAAGCGGCCAAGCGGCGCGAGGCGATTGAATTTGACCTCGCGGCCCTCGCGCGTCTCGCCACCTTAGTGGTGACCGCCACCGAGGAGATCAAGGTCGCTCAGGGGGCGATGGACTCCACTTACCGTGAACAACTCGAAGCCACCCGTGCGTCGGCGGACAAACTCGAAGAGGTTCGTCGAGCACGCCACGCCGCTGAGATTCGTCTGAGTGCCCTATCAGACGGCAAGCGTAAGTTTGAAATTGAACAGGCTGAGCTAGTCGTCAAAATTGACAATCTCCACGAGGCGATCCGCCGCGATTTGAACGTTGAACCAGGCGCCCTCTCTCGAGTTGAGATTGAACTTTCCGAGGGCGAAAGCTTAGAGCGGCGCGTCGGTGAACTCGAAGCCCGCATTACTTCGCTCGGGCCAATCAACCCGCTGGCCCTCGAAGAGTTGGCCGAACTCGAAGAACGTTATGGCGACTTGGATCGCCAGGTGAGTGACGTGCGTCACTCCGCACAGGAGTTGCGTGAGATCATTCGCGCCCTCGACGACGAGATCATGCAGACCTTCACCACGGCCTACGCCGACGTGAACAATCACTTCAGCGACATCATTGGGCGGGTATTCCCTGGTGGCCACGGGCGACTCACCCTGACCGAGCCCGAAGACCCACTCAATACCGGTGTGGATATCGAAGTGCGACCTATGGGCCGTAACGTACGAAGAATTTCGCTGTTGAGTGGCGGTGAGCGTTCAATGGCCGCTATGGCCTTCCTCTTCTCAGTCTTTCGCTCGCGCCCCTCTCCCTTCTACATGATGGACGAAGTCGAAGCCGCGTTGGATGACGTGAACCTCCAACGTTTTATTGCCCTCGTTGATGAGTTCCGTGAAGAGGCTCAATTAGTTATCGTCACCCACCAGAAGCGCACAATGGAAGCTGCGGACGCGCTCTATGGCGTAACGATGGTCCCCGGCGCTAGTTCCAAGGTGGTTTCCCAGCGCAATAAGCGAATGGATGAGGTAAAAGAAAAGCCCGAAGAAAAACTCGTAACCGCGAGGACCTTCCAACCTGGCGTCGAGGACGCTGAATGATCTTCGCGGTCATTGGGGCCGTTACGGTTTTAGCGCTGTTGTTGCTGGCGCTGCGTCGACGTTCACGAAAGTCCGGTCGAGTCCAACCAGTCCGCGCTCGGGCCGCAATGCCCACGGTATTAGTTGATGATGTTGCGCAACGGCCATCACTAGCCGGGCTCGGCTCGAAGTTGGGCTCGAGTCGGGGAGTCTTTGACCGACTCCGCACCGTGGCGGGGGCACCGAACCGCGAATCTCTCGCCATCGTTGAAGAAGTCCTACTTCGCTCCGATGTGGGAGTGCCCCTAACCACCGAGATTCTCGAGAGCTTGGGCGCAATGGACTCGGGCCAGTCAGTGCTTGAACACGTCCGGGCGGCCCTGCTCGCCAACCTCCAGCGAGACCGCTCAGTTACCACCACCGCCAAAGAGGACCACGTACCCGTTTGGTTATTCGTGGGCGTAAATGGTGTTGGCAAAACCACCACGATTGGCAAACTTGCCCAACAACAACAAGGCGCCGGGCGCCGCGTCATTCTTGCGGCTGGTGACACCTTCCGTGCTGCCGCAGCCGAACAGCTAAATCAGTGGGCCGAGCGCACGGGAGCGGACATCGTTCGCGCCAGTGAGGGAGCCGACCCCGGGTCGGTTATTCACGACGCTATTGGTCGCGCCCACGCCCGGAAATTCGATCTGGTGCTGGCCGATACGGCGGGCCGCCGCGCCAACTCGACCAATTTGCTCGATGAACTCGCCAAGGTGCGGCGCATCGCCGACCGTACTCCGGGCGAAGTGGTGGAGACCTTCTTGGTCCTCGACGCCACGACGGGACAAAACGCGTTGGTCCAAGCCAAAGAGTTTTTAGCCAGTGCGGGCGTCACGGGTATCGTCCTCACCAAGCTTGACGGCACCGCACGGGGTGGAATTGTTGTGGCCATCGAGCGGGAACTGGGCATTCCCGTCAAATACATTGGCGTGGGCGAGGGGGTCGACGACCTACTGGTATTTGAGCCCACCGCTTTCGTGGACTCACTTCTGGGCGCCTAGGACTAACCTCGTTGCATGTTCGACGCCCTTTCTGACCGCCTCGAGAAAATCACTGCTGGACTGCGCTCGCGCGGACGTCTCAGTGACGCCGACCTTGACATTGCATTGGGCGATGTTCGCCAGGCCCTGCTCGAGGCGGATGTTGAACTCTCGGTAACGAATGCCTTTACCGCGGCCGTCCGTGAGCGGCTCCAGGGCGAGGCCCTCTCGCAGTCGCTCAGCCCTGGCCAACAGGTCATCAAGGCTGTTCACGAGCAGCTCGTTGAAGTCTTGGGAGGCGAGGCGCTCAAGATCACCTACGCCTCAAAGCCCCCCACCGTCATTCTCTTGGCCGGTTTACAGGGTGCGGGTAAAACCACTACCGCCGCCAAACTCGCCAATTGGTTCAAGCAGCAGGGTCGTAACCCCTACCTCATCGCCGCCGACCTTCAGCGCCCCGCGGCGGTGGAGCAGCTGCGCGTACTGGGTCGTTCCATTGGCGTAGACGTTTATTCGGACAGCTCGAACCCCATCGACGTTGCCAAAAAGGGTCTGAAGGAAGCGACTCGGATTGGTCGTGACGTAGTCATCATCGACACCGCGGGACGCTTGAGCATCGACCAGGAGTTGATGAACGAGGTCAAGAAGATCTCTAAGGTCACCGACCCCGACTACACCTTCTTGGTAATTGACTCGGTTACGGGGCAAGATGCGGTCCACACCGCCAAGGCCTTCCACGACACTTTGGCGTTGTCGGGAATTATCGTGACCAAGCTGGACTACGACGCTCGTGGTGGTGCCGTCCTCTCCGCGCGTGGCGTGGTGGGCAGACCGGTGGTCTTTGCCGCCACCGGTGAAAAAATTACTGACTTTGATCTTTTCTACCCCGACCGAATGGCCTCGCGGATTTTGGGTATGGGTGATGTGCTCACTCTTATCGAACAGGCCGAAAGGAATGTCGATCCCGAGGTAGCGGCGGCTCAGGCTTCGCGCATGATGAGTGGTGAGTTCACGCTCGATGACTTCATGTCTCAACTAAACCAGATTCGAAAGATGGGATCACTGGGCGGGTTGATGAAGATGATGCCCGGAATGAGCAAAGAGATGCGCAACGCCGCTAACAACGTGGACGATGGTCAGCTCAACAAAGTTGAGGCAATCATTCAGTCCATGACGAAGAAGGAGCGACAAAACCCGGTGATCATTGATGGATCTCGGCGCACTCGCATTGCTCGAGGTTCGGGCTCGTCGGTTTCGGCGGTCAACCAACTACTGAATCAATTCACACAAATGAAGAAGATGATGAAGCAGATGGGCGGGGGAGGCGCACCCCAAATGCCCGGTATGGGCAAAATTTCGGGCGCCGTGGCCCGAGCTCAGATGGCCCGAGGGGCTGAGGTTCCGGCTGGTCTCGAGGCGCTGAACGCTGGCCTACAGGCCGGACAGCGGACCAATCCACCCGCAGGAGGGCGTAACAACAAGAAAAAGAAGGGTGGGAGGGTGACCCCTCCCAAACAACGCTAAACTTTCACATTCAGGTATCTGACCCGGTTCAAGACTGAACCGCCGGTTTGAAGGGAATTTCGACGTGGCAGTAAAACTTCGCTTAGTGCGCATGGGCAAAAAGAAGCAACCGACCTATCGTGTCGTTGCCGCTGAGAGCCGCCGTGCACGTTCAGGCGCCTTTCTCGAGATCATTGGCACCTACGAGCCCCGTGGGCTCAGTGCCGCAAATCCCGAGACGGTCATCAAGATTGATAACGACAAGGCTGTGGCCTGGTTGCGCAATGGCGCCCAGCCCACCGAGCGGGTCGCGAAGATTTTGAAGACTAGTGGCGCGCTCGATGCCTTTGAGGCGGCGAAGGCCGCCAAGTGAGCGACGTGAACGACTACGAAGATGGCGACATCAACGCAGTTGACTCTTACGACGACGAGGTTTCCGCTGACACTGCGGTAACCACTCTCGAATACATCGCAAAGTCACTGAGTGACGACGCCGAGGCCGTATCGGTCTCAACCTCTAACCGTTCGGGCAAGGTAGTGCTCTCCCTTCAGGTTGGTGGCGACGACATGGGTCGCATTATTGGTCGACGCGGACGCACCGCGCAGGCCATTCGTGCTCTCGTAGCGGCCGCGGGTGTTCGCGACGGGGTAACAACCTCAGTCGACATCGTCGACTAGTTATGACCGACGAGCGTCAAACGCTCGAGGTGGGTCGAATTGTTAAGGCCCACGGCCTAAAGGGACAGGTCATTGTTGACCTCTGGACCGATCGACTCGAACGCCTAGAGGCGGGATCACAACTCTTAACGGATAAGGGTCCATTAACCGTGGTTTCTAGTGCTGCGCACCAAGACAAGTTCATTGTGACCTTCCAAGAGATAACCGACCGCAACGGCTCGGAGCGGTGGCGGGGAACTATTTTGATGGCTAATCGATTACAAGATGACGGTGCCATCTGGATTGACGAGCTCTTTGGGGCTGTTGTTGTGGACCAACACGGTGTTGATCGCGGCAGAGTTACCCTCGTTGAGGAGATGCCCTCCAGTGACCTCCTGGTCCTAGATTCGGGATTCTTAGTCCCCTTGACCTTCGTGACATCGGTGGTGCCCAATGAGCGCGTCGAGATTGAAGCACCCGAAGGGCTCTTCGAATGAGTCTGCGTATTGACGTTCTGACCCTTTTTCCCGAGGCTATTGAGAGCTACGCGACGACCTCGGTACTTGGACGCGCCCGCGAAAAGAGTATTTGGGAACTGCACCTACACGATTTTCGCGAATTCTCAGAGGGCAACCACCACAGCGTGGACGACACGCCCTATGGGGGAGGT
>Ga0136642_1001309_pt1 | contig 10916 bp, 11 predicted proteins | sample LowCatLa1302831Y_FD_115313 | JGI IMG/M metagenome (GOLD analysis project Ga0136642, IMG submission 115313) | Freshwater microbial communities from Lower Cathedral Lake, Yosemite National Park, California, USA - 13028-31Y | ecosystem: Environmental > Aquatic > Freshwater > Lake ... | reverse complement strand
CAAGATCAATATCTTTACCGATCTCAACGTTTCCAAATAACCTGAAGTTAGGCTCGGCCGCTACCTTTTCAAAGACCTTTGCAACAGTCTTAATCTTTGGATGATCAGGTGCTACACCTGAACGTACCAACCCCCACATTGTTGGGAGTCGCTCGAAGAGATCGATAGAGAAAGTTCTATCATCGTTTTGGGAGTTCTGGAGCGCTTGGGCAGTGAAATACCCAGCGGGACCTGCGCCGACGATTGCGATCGAGTAATGAGCCATGTGTAATTAACCGATCATTGTTCCGGTAATTGAAGAGAGCGCTGAAAGCACAGCCTTTGAATCCCAGCTTGGCTCTTGTGGCTTGGCAAGGTTATTTAAACCTTCTTCATTCAAGTACTTCTTTAGCTTCGGAGGGATAACTCCCTTCGTTGCCTTTGGGTTTCCGAGATCTAACCAGGACCAACTTCCCTTGGCGTCGACGATCACGACCATATCGGTGTGGCTGACATCGTACGTACTTGGCTTTCCAGTTTGCCAATCAAGTGGGAGCTTCTTCATTTGGGCGGCGGTATATGGCGACTTAGTTAAATTCGCACCGAAAAATGTCCAAAACTTCTTAAGGTTTGTGTCAGTCCCGGTAACGAGCGTCCAGTTCTTATCTTGAAAGAGTGCTTGATATGAAGTTAAGCGAGCAGGTGTATCGCGCGCACCGTCAACAGTCACTTCAAGAACTTTCACTTTACTCTTTAACTTTGAGGCAGCGACTGCATCGCCGATCTCGCGCATATTAATTGTTGTCATCGGGCAGATCTCCTGACACGATGTTAAGAAGTCCGAGATGATGACGGTCTGACCCTTGAGTGATGCAAGGGTAAAGGTCTTGCCTGAGCTATCGACGAGCGGAATATTGAGAACGTTTGCAGGGATTGGCGCATTGAGGAATGAGCCACCACCTGGGGCAGCCGCCCCTTGGCCAACTGCGAGTGGAGTTGGCTTCGGCGCCTTCATAGATGCACTTGCGCTGCCAGCCTGTGTGATCGCTAGCGCGCCTAGAAGTGTGGCGAGTGAGAGCGCAAAGGTGGCCTTTGCCTGTCGGATCACGCGGGAATTACGAGAATTCGTCGTCATGGATAAATCATAGAGCCAAGGCCTTGGGTCTAGGTTTCTTTAACGACTAGCCCTACGCCAATCAAGAGAATAACCCCGGCAATCCCTTGAACCATGGTGATTTTCTGGGAGTAAACCAGGTAACCCACAATCATCGCGACCAAAGGATTAACAAAGCCAAAAGAGGTTAAAACTTGAGGACTTACTCTTGAAGAGATTCCTAAATACATAAAGTGTTGAATTGCAAAGGATGCCGTCAGGAAGATGACTCCAGGTATGAGAAATTGATGAAAATCTAACGCTGGTGTTTTTAAGACCGGCCGTACGAGAAGACATCCGATCGCACCGATCCAGATCTGCATGGATGTTGAGATCAGAAGTGGGTACCCCGGATTAAATGTTATCCAGACCTCAGTTGCTCCAAACCAGGCGAGAGTTGAAAAGAGAGCGGCATAAATTCCGGAGGGGTTCGTTGTCCCACTAGGAGAACCGACGAGAAAGACCACTGCAATTGTTGCGATGACGACGCCCATGATTGCTAACCGATGTGGACGTTTGCCGATAATGGCGCCGTAGATAGTTGCCATTGCTGGAAGAGTTCCGTAGAGCAGAGCGCTAATTGCTCCTGGAATCTTTGTGCTTGACCACGCAAGCGCGCTCGCACAGATCGGATTAAAAAGTAACGAAGCACAGATGATGGGGATCAACCTGCGATCAAAGCGTAAGAGCGCAAGTTGGCTACGTTGGAAGAGGATCAGGATGAGAAGCAGAGTGATTCCACTGCCAAAGGTTCGGTAGAAAACCAGATTAAGTGGGGCGACGGTCTTAGTGACATCACTCATCACCGGATAGATCGCGCCACCGAGAATCCACATACCGGCGACACCGATCCACGTCAGAATCGCCTCTTTACGAAGGGTAATCATCTGACGTGGGCTAAATATTTGTACTAGTAACGCAATGGGGTATTTGTGTCATCCTCATAAAGCTTGGCAGGAATATATTCGCCAGCCTTATCGCCATAACGCGCACGTGCACGGCGATAGACCTGCTCAACAGCGCCACTTACCTCTAATGGGACACCGAGTGAGCGAGCAAGATCGCCAGCGAGCTTAAGATCCTTACAGGCTAGGGCTACAGCAAAGCCTTCGTCATAATCACCATCACGGAGCAATGGAATGATGTCGCGCTCAAGAATCGTGGAGTTCGCAGGTGAACCTACGAGCGCCTTACGAAGAACTTCGAGATCTACTCCAGCCTTTACACCAAGTACAAGTGCCTCAATCGAAGCGACGAAGTAATCGAACCAGAGCATGTTCAGTACGAGTTTTACTGCATAACCTGTGCCTGCTTTTCCGCAATCAAAGAACTTTGCAGGGTCACCCATAATGTCAAAGAGCGGCTTGGCTTCTGCCAATACTTCTGCTTCCCCACCAGCAAAGATCGAGAGCACACCTTTATCTGCTCCTACCGACATTCCGGCCACTGGTGCATCAACAACGCGAACAGATGCATCGAGTGATTTTGCGACGAGCGCTGCAGTCTCTGGAACCGAGGTAGACATATCAATCCACATTGATCCTGGCTTCATAGCTTTTGCTACGCCACCTGAGATCATGCATGCTTCAATCGATTGTGGTGTTGGCAACATCGTGATGAGGAAATCCGCACCAGCGACACAATCAATTGCACTTGTTGCAGCCTTCGCACCAGCAGCAACTGGCTTCTCCATAGATGCGGTATTCAAATCGAAGACGGTGATATCAATACCAGCTGCCGCCAAATTGCGCGACATGCTTCCACCCATACTGCCTGTTCCAATAAATGCGACCTTCACGAATTTCTCCTTTGAGTTGGTGGGGTGCAGAGAGTTTTAACTAATATCGATCCATGTTGTTTTTAGCGCGCTATAGGTATCAAGTGCATGAAGTGACTTGTCACGTCCGCTGCCAGATCCTTTAAAGCCACCAAATGGTGTGATGACATCGCTCATATCGAAGGTATTCACCCAGACCGTACCTGCGCGAAGGTTGCGAGCAAACTTATGGGCCTTTGAAATATTTCCGGTCCATACTGATGCGGCAAGGCCATACTCAGTGCCATTCGCTAACTCCAGCGCATGGGCCTCATCCTTGGCATCCACTGCGACAAGCACAGGGCCGAAGATCTCTTCTTGAGAGAGGGCGGATTCATGCTTCACATCTGCAATCAAGGTTGGCTGGATGAGGTTGCTTTCGCCCGCCGCCTTCTCGCCACCAAAGACGAAGCGTTCGCCACCTTGACCAACGAGATCTAGATAGTGGTTGACTCGATCGCGCTGAAGCTTCGAGACGATTGGCCCCATCATTGTTGCTGGGTCCAAGGGATCGCCAACTGTGAAGGTAGCGAGGAATGAGGTGATCTTCGCAAAGAGTTCATCTTTAACGCCACTCTCAACGATTAATCGTGAACCCGCGTTACAAGTCTGACCGGCATTGTAATAAATACCCCATGCAATCGAACTTGCGCAGGCATCAAGATCAGCAACATCGTTGAGTACGACTTGTGGGCTCTTGCCACCGAGTTCTAGGGCAACCTGTTTCATATTTGATTCAGCTGCGTACTGCAACATCTTGCGTCCAGTAGGACCACTTCCAGTAAAAGCTAACTTTGAGACACCGTTGTGTCTGGCGAGTGCCTGCCCTGCAGTTGGTCCAAGGCCAGTGACGACATTGAGAACGCCATCTGGTAGACCAGCTTCACTAGCAAGTTGGGCCAATCGAATTGCAGAGAGCGATGATTGCTCTGCTGGCTTCAATACGACGCTATTACCCATTGCAAGAGCTGGGGCAATCTTCCAGGTCGCGATAATCATTGGGTAGTTCCACGGAACTACAGCGCCAATAACACCGAGTGGCTCGCGGGTAATCATCGCAAGAGAATTACGAGGCGATGGTGCAATCTCGTCATAGGTCTTATCAATTGCCTCGGCGTACCACTGAATACTGCGGGCAGCACCCATCACATCGACGTTGATCGAATCACTAATTGGCTTACCGACATCTAAGGTCTCAAGGAGTGCGAGCTCTTCTTGGTGCTCGCGAACGAGATCGGCCCAACGCAACATAATGGCCTTTTTGTCGCGTGGATTCATCTCTCGCCAGATGCCAGAATCGAAACTGCGGGTTGCTGCGCGAACTGCGCGATCTACATCCTCGGTATCGCCGGCGGCAATATGCGCCACTACGCGCTGATCACCCGGATAAATATCTTCGAAGGTCTCACCTGATACCGCATCGACAAATTTGCCATCGATAAACATCCGACTTTCGGGCTTCAATGCTGCTGCCTTCTTCTGCCAACTTGCGAAATCGCTCATGCGAATGCCTTCCTAAGCGTTAGGTCGTGAAAAATAATCCCAGTTTGGATCAATACCCATACCTGGTGCATCTGGCACATGAATGAGGCCCTTCGCATCAACGGCAAGAGGTGTTGCCATCATGTAGTCGCGGCGATCGATATCCCACGTTGGAGGATCGTAGGGAACTTCAAGGAACGGTGCGCCACCAAGTCCGGCGGTAACCTGCAAGTTGGCGAGAAGGCCATAACCGTTTGACCAGGTGTGCGGAGTAAAGATTCGGTTCTTTGATTCAGCCAGTGATGCGATGGCTCGAGTTCGCTCAAGACCAACGGAAAGTACAACATCTGGTTGGTAGACATCGAGCGCATCGTTTTCGATGAGGTGAAGTAGCTCTGGCAGCGTGCGAACCATCTCGCCACCAGCGATACGAACGCCACGACCACGCAGACGCTTGAGGCCATCAATATCTTCCATTGGAAGAGGTTCTTCAACCCAGTAGACACCAAGCTGTGCAGCGCGATCGATAAATTTCATCGCATCGACCATTTCGAGTGATCGACGAGTATCCCCGGGCATGCGCCAGGCCTGATTGAGATCAACCATGATCTCTAAATCATTACCAACAGCTTTTCTAATCGCTTCTAAAGTTTGGATTCCGAGATCTAGATCTACTTGTGGGACTCGGATCTTCATTGCTTTAAAGCCAGCTGCCCGAATTGCCTTCGCTGATTCTGCGCGATCTGCAGGAGTCATGACGGCCCCAGTAGATGCGTACGCTGGGATCGATTTCATAGCGCCACCAAAGAGGGTAGCGACAGGGGTCTTAAGAGCCTTGCCGATCGCATCCCAAATCGCCATCTCTAGCGGCCAATAGCGGCCCGCGTGGAAAGAGATCGTTTCGAGAGATCGTACGTGCTCATGAATATTGAAGAGATCTTTACCGACAAAGTATTTCTCGTAGCCATCAAAGCCATCCATCATGTCGCCAGAGCCGTAACCTGTTACTCCTCCATCGGTCTCAACAATCGTGAGCGTTGATGCAAATTGAGTACGTGGGGCCGGATCCCAGTTAGGGCGAAATGGTGGTTCTAACTCCATGCTTGCGCGTTGGAAGGAAATCTTTGTGATCTTCATAAGTTAATTATTTTCCTATACGAAAGAATGGATTTGAAACATCAAGTGATGCCTTCATGAAATCTTCGGCTGATGGCTTGCCAGCTGCGCCATTTGTTAAAGCCGTCAACATCGCTTGTCGTTGATTAGCAAAAACTTCCTCTTCATCGTTGGCAGCTGGATTAACCCACAGCGCCGCAATAAGGACTAGATCATTACAATCTTGAAGGCTGATTACACCGTTACGGAGCGCGTCACCCACACCAGCTGCTACGCCGGCTTGAGTCGCTCCCCATGTGAAGAGACCGTGTTGATCATTTTCAATGGGTGCCTTATTTACAAAGAGCGTAGGTGGATTCGCCGGCACACCAGTTTGTGCAATCACCATAAATGGCACATGTCCTGCACGAGGAGTGGCGAGGGCGGTTGCCCAAGCCACTCCAGCAGGCCCAGATCGGTCACCAAGTACCGTGTTTGTATGAGCGGCATTTGCACCGCTACCCACGAAGGCTTCACCGATCTGGATGTGCATACTTTTCCTAACTAGTTAGTTATTCGCTTGAAATATTAGAGAAGACCGACTGAAGCCAACCATGACTTCGCGACGGTATCTCCATCTTCACCAAGCACGTCAATACGAGCATTGAGAGTTGCCATTGTCTGGTTTGAGATCAAACCTGAGATTGGAGCCAATGCCTTGATGAGCTGTGGGTACTTCTTTGCAATTGCATCTGTGGTGGTGATAGCTGCGTTATATGCAGGGAAGTAGTGGACATCTTCCTTTGGAACCATGAGGCCGAGTGCGCCAATACGTCCATCCGTAGCGAACACCTCACCAATTGTGCACTGACCATTTTGAGTTGCAGCGTAGATAGCGCCGGTATCAAGTGTCTTGATGGTGTCGGTTGCAGGAACGTTGTAAGCCTTCTTGAAGCCAGCCATACCATCTGGACGGCTTGCAAACTCAGACTCTACGCACCATACGCGCTTGTCAGCAGGAATCTTTGTGACCATATCTGAATATGTCTTGACTCCGTACTGGGTTGCAACGGCCTTTGTGACTGCCCATGCATAGGTATCGTTGAATGAAGTCATTGGGAGCCAAGTGACCTTGTTTGCCTTATCGGCTGCAGCGACCTTGTTGTAAAGGGTATTTGGATCAAGAGTTGTGTCAGTCTGCTTCTGGTAGACCAACCAAGCAGTTCCTGTGTACTCCCAATAAAGTGAGATCTGACCCTTTGTCATTGCATCACGGGTTGTTACTGATCCCTTGATGTTTGTCTTATCAGTGACCTTGCCACCGTGTGCAAGTACATACTGCTTAACGATCTTGCTGAGAACGATGCTCTCAGTAAAATCCTTCGAACCGATGACGAGATTAACGCCCGCGAGGGAGTTCTTGCTAGCTGCGGCGTTAGCTGGAGTTACAGCTGTGAAAGCTGTAAGAGCCGCTAAGGCAGCTGCGGTTGCGATAGCAACTACTTTGGTGCGCTTTACCTGCATGATGTACCTTCCTTAGGTATTAGATCCCTCGAGGTCGAAGGAATTCTTCTGCCAGACGCGCCAACCAATCCATCGTGAATGCGACGATAATCGTCAACATTCCACCCGTAAGTAGCACTATCTGTCGGTTTAACTTCAGACCAGGAATGATCAACATTCCGAGTCCGCCCCCGTTAACGAAGACACCCAATGTGGCTACGCCTACGGTAAGAATTAATGTGGTTCGTACTCCGGCAAGAATCACGGGTACAGCCAGCGGTAGTTCGATCTTTCTTAGAGCCTGACGCGGAGTCATGCCCATGCCCATCGCGGATTCCACGATAAATGGGTCGATCTCTTGGAGTCCAACGATGGTATTTCGAAGAATTGGCAGCGTTCCGAAGGCAGCGAAGGTACCGATCGCCACTGGCTTTCCAAATCCAAAATTGATTCCAGCCAAAATTAAGAGCCCAACTGCAGGAAAGGCCTGGCCGATATTGGCAAGGGCGAGTGCGATTGGCGTGAAGCGTTTCATCTTTGGGCGGGTGAAGAGAATTCCACCTGGGATTGCGATTGCGAGAATGATTACCGCTGCAGAGAAGCTCAAGAAAACGTGATCTTCGATAGCTTTAAAGATGAATTGCGGATTAATTGTGACTTTCTCGATGATATCGAGCTTATGGTTATGAATATACGTCAACATCAGTGTCAAAATAACAAGGATAAGAATTGGCTGGATCAACAATGAGCGATTACGTTTAAAGATTAAGCGCGCAGATTGCGAGTAGACCGATCCAGCCGCTAATTGCGGCTCTAGCTTTTTGCTCACGAATGCGTCGCCGTTGAACGAGTCTTAGCAATTACGTTTTGAAGTGCATCAAAGGTGAGATGACCACGAGTTCCGATATTGATTACATCTGCTCCGCCAATAAATTGTTCCATCGCCTCACGCAGTGTGCCAGTTTCAGGAACGGTTACTGTCCCATTGGCCCCGGCGAGAACATCAATCTCTTTGAGCGAGACTAGACCGAGCATACGAACAGAAGCAGCTTCGCCTACAAAACTCTTTACACGATCGGTTGCGGGCGCCGAAAGGATTTCAAGTGGAGTTCCGTATTGCTCGACATGCGATTGTTCAGAGAGAACTGCAATGCGATCGCCAAGAAGAAGTGCTTCTTCAAAGTCGTGGGTAACGAAGACCACAGTCTTCTTGAGTTCACGTTGTAGTGCGCGGAATTCTTTTTGGAGACGAACGCGTGTGATGGGATCGGTTGCACCAAATGGTTCATCCATCAACAAGACTGCAGGATCGGCAGCGAGCGCACGAGCAACACCTACGCGCTGTTGCTGTCCTCCGGATAGCTGCTTTGGATAGCGATTTGAGTACTCGGCTGGATCTAATCCAACAAGCTCTAAGAGTTCGTTGACTCGAGCTTTGGTCTTTGCCTTATCCCAGCCAAGGAGATTAGGGACAGTGGCTACATTTGCCGCAATAGTCATATGTGGGAAGAGACCAATTTGCTGAATGACATAGCCAATATTGCGGCGTAGTTCGAAGGCTGGAGTGTGTGTGACATCTTCTCCGCCGATAAGAATTTTTCCAGAAGTAGGCTCAATGATGCGGTTGATCATCTTCATGGTTGTTGTCTTGCCGCAACCAGATGGACCAACAAAGACTACGAGCTCACCTGCTGGGATAGTCAATGAGAACTCTTTGACGGCATCCTTTGCGGTATTGGGATAACGCTTAGTGAGCTTCTCTAACTTGATCTCTTGACCCTGGACGCTAGGCAATTCGCAACCCCTTTGATGTAGTGACTCGCTTTAATAGAACAAAGAATGCATCGAAGATCAGTGCAAGGAGAGTGATTCCAAAGGCTCCAACAAGTGTCTGATTCATAGAGTTGAAAGAGCCAAGACTTGATAACCCGCTGAAGAGATAATCGCCAAGTCCTGGGCCGCCCACATAGGAAGCGATCGCTGATAGACCAAAGATCAACATGCACGAGACGCGTAACCCGACGACGATGACAGGCCAGGCCAGTGGGAGTTGAATCTTGCGCAAGATGGCAGAAGATTTCAGGCCCATCGCTGAAGCAGATTCCATGACAGCTGGCTCAACAGATCTCAAACCCACAATCGTATTTCGCACAATCGGAAGTTGTCCGTAAAGCACGAGTGCAATCACAGCTGGCACCCAACCGAGTCCAAAGGGACCAATAAAGAAGACCAGCATCGCGAGCGAAGGAATTGTGTAAACGATCGACCAGAAACCAGTGACCGCTTCTACGAGCGCTAAATGTTTGTGTACCAAAATTCCGGTAAGAATTCCGGTAACAGCAACGATCGCAATGACTAAGAGAACTAACTCGACCTGCGCAATAACTTCACTCAGGATCTTTGCCCATTGGATATGGATGAACTGCCATAAATTTGGCGGCTTGAGAATCACATGAGTATCTTGATACCAAAGTTAGGCTGTTGCAATAGGCGCGACGAGAGTTGTATTATCTGCAACGATGCCTTCCAAAGAGTCTTTACTCCGGAATTCCCCCGCGCGAAATGGGGGTCTCGAACGCGACCTCGAAATTATTGAGCTGATTGCTGCTGCATCGCCTACTCCCCTTCGCAATAACGAGATCGCGATCAAGAGCGGGCGAGATAAATCCCAGACCAGTAGGGCGGTCTCAAGGCTGCTCGATACTGGAATGCTCATTCGCCAAGGTCAAGGCGTCATCGTCGGACCACGTCTCTACGCAATGGCGCGATTCACCTTCGAAGCTCAGCTCGTTTCATCCTCTCGAGGTGAGATGCATGGGCTCGTGCATTCACTCGGCGAAACGGTCCATCTCACCGTGCTGCAAGGACTCAACGTTGTCACTATTCATTCCGAGTCACCAGCCCATGGATTCCGTGCGTTGAGTTGGATGGGCGTCACTGCGCCGAGTTATATGACTTCTTCTGGTCGAGTACTTCTGAGCGGACTAGATGATGCGCAATTGACGAGGTTGTATCCACTTGATGAAGATATTGCTGGAGCTCCACCACTCTGTATTACGCGCAACGGTCGTCAACTCCTTGAAGTGGTGCAAGAGGTTCGTAAAGATGGCTACGCAACGGTCAATGAAGAATATGAGCCAGGTCTCGTCGGAACGAGCGTTCCGATCTATGATTTCTCTGGTTCAATCATCGCAGCAATCAATGTAGCTGCTCCCAAGGCACGTTTTGAGAAAGATTTAGATAGCGCTGCGGCACAGATGCGGGCAGCGTCAGAACGTATTACACAATCTTTAACGCAGTACTAATCTACTCAAACATCGACGGAAGGCAGAAGAATGAACGCATTTACTCTCACACCAGGGACAGTGAATATCCGATTTGGCGCGGGCAGTGTGAATCAACTTCCAGAGATTATTGTGGGGCTTAATAAGAAGAAGGTCTTCATCATCACCGATGCTGGTGTTGAAAAAGCAGGCGTCCTCGCTACTGTCCAGACAATCCTTCGGACCGCTGGCATTGAGTCCGCGGCCTTCACAGAGATCAAGCCAAATCCAACAACAACTCTGATCGATCAGGCAGCAAAGTCAGCCATAGCATTTGGCGCCGATTGCTTGATCGCTCTCGGTGGCGGCTCATCCCTTGATTCAAGTAAAGGTGTGGCACTTGTTGTAGCAAACCCCTCCTTCTCATCAGCAGCATTTAATTACTCGATGACACCAGAACACCCAGCGGTCCCTATCATCGCGATCCCAACAACTTCTGGCACAGGTAGTGAGACCAATAACTGGGGAGTCATCGATGACCCAATCAAACAGTGCAAGTTCTATGTTGGTGATGCCTCAACCACACCTGTCGCTGCAGTGCTAGATCCCGAGCTCACTCGAGGAT
>Ga0136642_1001308_pt1 | contig 10916 bp, 4 predicted proteins | sample LowCatLa1302831Y_FD_115313 | JGI IMG/M metagenome (GOLD analysis project Ga0136642, IMG submission 115313) | Freshwater microbial communities from Lower Cathedral Lake, Yosemite National Park, California, USA - 13028-31Y | ecosystem: Environmental > Aquatic > Freshwater > Lake ... | reverse complement strand
TATAACCAGCATTGGTAGCATATAATAGAGCTGCAGTTTGATATTGTCCATTAGATGACATTGAAATTGAATAGAAATAATATAATGTTGCAGATAAATTCCAAGTATTCAGTGCTCCATATGCAGTAGAAGTATAAATATAACCAGCATTCCAATTCGTTCCTGCAGTTTGATATTGACCAGTAGATGAAATTGCAATTGATTGCCAACCATAAGCACCGGCTGGTACGCTACTTGGACCAGTAGCATACCAACTATTTAATAACCCATAATTACTTGAAATATAAATATTACCAGTAGCACCATTATAAACAACAGCACTTTGATATTGCCCAGTTGCAGAAATAGATACTGAAGTCCAATTTTGAGAAGAAGGTCCAACTGCATACCAACTATTTGAAGCACCATACATTGAAGAAGTATATAGATTTCCATTTGCAACACCAGCAGTAACATATTGACCATTACTAGATGATGCAATACAACTATATGCTAGATTATTGGTTGTTACTTGTGTAAAAGTATTTGCTAATCGGGTAACATCCAAATTCAAAGAATTAGTAGTTTGTAAAGTACCATCTTGATAATTTATGATACTAGTGCTAAGTGTATTACCAATAACATTTCCAGCAGTAATATTTCCAGTTACAATAAGATTAATACTACTAATATTAGCACCTGGTGAAATATAGTTAATGAAACTATAAACAGTTCCAGTAGTATATGATGCTGCTAACATATATTGACCATTTGCAGATATGGAGGCACTACCCCAACCTTGTGTATTACTTGTTTGTTGAACCCAACTATTTGTTAAACCATAATTGGTAGAAGTCCAAATATTACCATTCGTATTATTCCATCCACCAATAGATGCAATTTGATATTGACCGGTGGATGACATAGAATTCGACCACCAACCTGTGGCAGTTGATGTTACTGAATACCAAGAATTGGTTGCACCGTAATTTGTAGAAATCCATATTAATCCATTACTTGTATAAGATACTGCAGTTTGATATTGACCTGTAGCAGACATTGCTAGTGATTGCCAAGCTAAATTTGTGGTTGTTGCTTGAATCCAACTATTAGACGACCCATAATTTGTCGAAGTCCATATATTTCCAGTACCATTGGCACCAGCACCCCCGTGTGATAATGTTTGAAATTGCCCTGAATAGGAAATAGCTATACAACTAAATGCAGTCGCTCCCAATGCAGGTGGACCAGTTGTATACCACGTATTGGCTGCTCCATAATTCGTTGATATATATATATTTGAATTAAGAGCAGCAACGACTTGTATTTGTCCATTTGCAGTCATACTAATACCAGCGGAACCTTGCCATCCAACATTAATAGATAATCCACTAGAAATCCAGGTATTTATACTACCATAATTACTAGAAATATATAAAGCAGTATTACTACCAATTGCTTGATATTGTCCATTTAGAGACATTGCTACACTACACCAATTTGCATTAGCTGGACCAACTACATTCCAAGAACCTGCACTACCATAATTAGTAGATGTATATACATTTCCAGAATTGAATGCAGAAATAGTTTGATATTGACCAGTGGCAGAAACGGCAGATCCTAACCAACCAATATATATATTAGGTGATACATCATTATAATTTGTTCCAAATTTATTTAAATTGAAATTCAAAGCGTTTGACATTTGGATAGAACTATCTGGAAATGTATTGTATAATGAGCTGACTGCACCAGTTGTAGTAATAGCACCAGCAGTAATAGCACCAGCAGTAATCGCACCAGTAACATTCACATTCCCGTTCAAACCACTAATCGCCATACTTGCAAATGGTGTCACTGATGAATACACATTTCCACTATTTGAAGAAGCAATGATGTATTGACTATTTGATGATATGGCAATTGATACCCAATTTTGGGTAAATGTATTATATTTATTCACCCAAGTATTCGCCAACCCATAATTCGTCGAAGTATAAATATTACCACCATTCACTACTGCCATTTGGTATTGTCCATTCGCTGACATTGTTACGGAATTCCAATTTAGATTCGCTGGACCCGTCGCAAACCAACTATTGAGCGCACCATAATTCGTCGAAATAAAAATATTACTTCCAAAAATAACACTCGTCTGGTATTGGCCTGTGGATGAAATAGCAAACGATTTCCAATTTTGAGAAGAAGGACCGACCGCATTCCATGTGTTCGATGCACCATATGCAGTAGAAACATAAATATTCGCTCCATAAATGGCAGCAGTTTGGTATTGACCCGTCGTAGAAACGGCGACTGGTTGCCAACTACCAGTAGTAGGTGCAACACTTACCCATGTATTAAGCGCACCATATGCAGTAGAAATATAAATATAACCTGCTTGTGCAGTACTTGTTTGATATTGTCCATTTGCAGACATACTAATACCAGTGTATTGAGTACTAGCAGGACCAACAGCAGCCCATGAACCGACTGCACCAAAATTAGTAGAAACATAAATATTACCCGGATTGGCATTGTTAATAGCAGTTTGATATTGTCCGTTTACCGAAACAGTGACCGAACTCCATGTTAAATTCGATGGTCCAGTAGCAGCCCATGTTCCGACTACACCATAAGCAGTAGAAGTATAAATATTACCACCGCTAATGACACCAGTTTGGTATTGTCCAGTGCCAGATGTCGCCACGGCAGTCCAAGCAGCCGAACTTGATGGACCGACATTATTCCATACAGTACCGAAATTGGTATAATCGAGATTGGAATTCGCACTTCCTTGGAGAGAACCATCGCCGTATTGTTCATATGATGTAATAGCACCATTTGATGCAACTAAACGATTATTTGAATAAATATCACCATTAAATGTAGTATTACTACTAAAAGCAGTAGCACTGAATTTTTGATTCACTATTGGCGTTTGCATTGAATATAAATTCCAGTTTCTTAAAACTACTAGCATAGTTTGTGAATTTGCAGTAAAGCAAACATTGGAATAAGTACTAATGCCTACTCCAGCGCTAATAGGAGATAGATACCAACTACCTGATGCTCCATAATTAGTAGATAGATATAAATTAGCATTATATATAGTTGTTGCTTGGTATTGTCCAGTTGCAGAAACGGTAACTAGAGCACCTAATCCACTACCTGAACTAGTAATATACCAACTACCACTTGCCCCATAATTTGTTGAAATAAAAACATTACCACCAACTCCACCAGCACCAACGCCGATAGTTTGGTATTGTCCAGTTGCAGAAATAGAACAACCTGCCATGTTAACTGCAGAAGTATATCCAATAGTAAATGAAGCACCGTAATTTGATGAAATATAAAGATTATTATTATTATTAGGACATGTTATATATTGTCCTGTAGCAGATACTGATGGTTGTCCCCAAAAATTACCGACACCGATAGGTGCATACCAACTACCTGATGCTCCATAATTAGTGGATAACAATAATGCATTATATACACCAGCAACTTGATATTGTCCAGTTGTAGACATAGCTGTATTACAACCAGAAGTATTAGTAAAAGTATAAACATAATTGATAATAGACCATGTACTACCATATGTAGATGAAACATAGATATTAGATGCATTAGGACCAGACGTTATAATATATTGTCCATTTGCAGACATAGCAGAAGTACTCCAACTTACACCACCATTAGAAACCACTGGAAGAGGATACCATGAATTAGAAGCACCGTACGAACTAGACAAATAAACATTTGCTGTATTACTAGAATAACCAACATATATATATTGACCATTTGCAGACGCTGATATAGTACCAAAATTGTTTGGTGAAGTAGCAAGCATTTGATTATAAATACTTCCAAAATTTGCGGAATCTATCAATACATTATTAGATGTTTGAATAGAACCATCGCCATATAAATTAAATGGTGCACTTACTCCACCGTTTAGAGATGACATATTTGACACATTAAAATTACCATTGACATTAGCACCATTTACAAACAAACGTCCATTTGATGAAATATCACTTCTCACAAACAATCGACTATTTGCTGAAATATCACCATTAACAAACAATCGGCTATTTGCTGAAATATCACCACTAAAATTGACATTACCAACAACGCCACCATTCAATGTAGATGGTCCATTAACAAACAATCGACTATTTGCTGAAATATCACCATTGAACGCACTAACACTGTTAAATGTTTTACTTATTAAGTCACTTGCTAAAGATATTTGTGATATATACGTATTACCAGTACTGGATGTTCCTACTATATATTGTCCATTTCCAGAAATTGCTGTATATCCATAAGTTCTCCATGAAAAAGGTGCAGATGTAGAATACCATGAACCACTTGCACCATAATTCGTAGACACATATAAAGAAAAACTAGAATTACCACCTACAAGTTGTAATTGCCCATTGGATGACATAGTACAATAAAGAAGATTTTGATTCGGTGTAAAAGTTGTATACCAACTACCGCTTACACCATAATTTGTTGAAATAAAAGTATTACCAGCACTAGTAGTACTATGTATCGCATTTTGATATTGACCAGTTGCTGAAACACTAATACCTTGCCAATTTTGATTTTGCATAATAGTAGACCACGAACCAGCAACTCCATAATTACTAGATACATAAATATTACCAGTACCACCACCAGTAAATGCAGACTGATATTGTCCAGTAGCAGACATTTTTATAATACGACAACCTACCCCCATTGAAACTGAAGTCCATGAACCAGATGCACCGTATGAAGTTGTAATATATAGATTACCACCAGAATTTGTACTAGCAGATTGATATTGTCCAGTAGCAGAAATAGCAATAGATAAACAACCAATGTATGGTATAGCAAGTGTATACCAACTACCACTTACGCCATACGATGATGACAAATATAGGAAAGCAGCATTAGAATTGACAATGGTTTGGTATTGACCAGTCGATGACATAGCAACATCATAGCAGTATGACAATGCATAAGGTGTATACCAACTACCACTTACACCATACATAGATGACAAATATATATTGTTAGCAGCATTTACGGCACCCAAAATATATTGACCTGTTGAAGATATAGCGTAAAATTGTAAATTTAAAGAACCTGGTGCTACTTGTGTCCAATTTTTAGCCAAATTAGTGATATCCAAACTTGGATTAGAACTTGTTTGTACAGAACCATCGCCGTATAAATAGCATGGTGCAACAACACCGTTGTTCAAGTATGATGTTCCGGTGACAAACAAACGACCACTTCCGGAAATATCACCGGTGACAAATAATCGACCGTTTCCAGAAATATCGCCAATAATATTACTTGGAATGAATCCTGGTCCAGTAGGTCCTGTAGAACCAGTATTCGATGCTGTTCCTGGATTACCTTGTTGTCCAGTATAACCAGTATAACCTGTAGGACCAGTATTTCCAGTATTTCCAGTAGGACCAGTATTTCCAGTTACCCCAGTAGCACCAGTATTTCCAGTATTACCAGTATTTCCAGTAGGACCAGTATTTCCAGTTACCCCAGTAGCACCAGTATTACCAGTATTTCCAGTGTATCCAGTATATCCAGTAGGCCCAGTAGCACCAGTAGCACCATTATAACCAATTATTCCATCAGTTCCACGTGGTCCAGTATAACCAGTATAACCGGTATAACCAGTAACACCTGTAGCACCAGTGTAACCAGTATAACCAGTATAACCAGTACTTCCTCTAATCCCTTGTTCACCATATCCTTTTGGACCAGTAGCACCAACAGTTCCAGCCGCACCAGTATAACCAGTATAACCAGTATAACCAGTATAACCAGTATAACCAGTAGCACCAGTAGCACCGGTAGCACCAGCCGCACCAGCTGCACCAGTAGAACCAGTAGCACCCGCAGCACCCGCAGCACCAGTAGCACCACTAGCACCAACATCACCAGCAGTACCAGCAGGACCAACAGAACCAGTAGGACCAGCCGCACCAGAAGTACCTGTAGGACCAGCCGCACCAGTAGCACCAACTTGACCATCAAAACCTGGTGCACCTTGTGGACCTCGAATTTCACCAACATTTACCCAATTATTAATTGAAAGTGTTCCTGAACTAGATGCTACAAACAAATTAGGTGCAACTATATAAGCATCTCCAGTAGTTACACCAGTTAATGGTAATGATGAAGAAGACTCAAATGAACCTAATATCTTTATTGTACCTGGATTAATGCCACCAACTTTAGTAGTACCTGGTAATAATAAACTTCCGTTTGAATCAGCACTTATACTGACAGAACCACCTAAATGTATAGTCTGATGACTTGCGTAAACATCACTTACGTAAATTGATTTAAAAAAATGACTTGGGTCACCTAAATTGTATACATTATCAATATCAGGTATTAAATCATTTATAATCGTATAACTAACATGTCCAGTTGGACCAGTAGCACCCGCAGCACCCGCAGCACCAGTAGCACCCGCAGCACCAGTAGCTCCAGTAGCACCCGCAGCACCAGCAACACCAGCAGCACCAGCAACACCCGCAGCACCGGCAGCACCAGTAGCACCCGCAGCACCCGCAGCACCCGCAGCACCCGCAGCACCCGCAGCACCAGCAGCACCAGTAGCACCAGTAGCACCAGTAGCACCAGTAGCACCATTTCCACCACCTCCACCACTACCAACACCACCAATTATAGCACTTGCAGGAATCGAATTTGCAGGATATGTTCCGTAAATATTACCCGATACAAATAAATTTCCATTTAATGACAAATCACCATTTGTGTTTAACGTGACTACAGTACTAGCACTATTATTTCCACTTAATGGTGCACCACCACCGCTACTACGACCTTCTGAATTGTTAACGAAATTACTAGCATACACATTACCAGTAATAATTATATCTTGTGTTACATATACATAATTTTGCAACACAGTATTGCCACTTACTGCTAAATTACCCCATATAGTTGCATTTCCTCCAGATTTGAAACCACCGTAACCATCCGGAAACATACCATCTAATTCTAAAACAGTAGTCGATTGATATGTATCACTACTAAAATACGCTAATTTAGTTTGAATAGAATTAAACGTATCTTGTACATCAACATTCAAACCGTACAAATGTGCTAATTTCGAGGTAGGCACTGATACATAATTTTGTGTATCATCGTAGACTGTTATGGTGCTATTTGTAATGCTAATGTCTGGTACGGTCAATCTCGTGTTTCCGTACAAATTCATTGAGTTACCTTGGCGGACAAATAACCCTCCACCGCTGATGTCAACGAAACCGTTGAAGTAACTTTGCTGTAAGTGGTTCACGTTGAGAGAAACATCTAACCACTGACTCATTCTTAATATAATACTCCTTGATATTAATTTTATTAGAAAAATTTAATTTATTCAATCTTAATTATGCATATCATAATTATTAATTATTTTAATTACTTTATAATACGGTTATAAAAGCAATGATTTTATTTTTATAATCACATTTTATATTTAGGTGAAAAAGAATGGGATTTATTTTACTATTTAGGATATTATATTTAATACACACATACATATTATAAAAATATTATTATATTATATAATAAAATAAACAATTTATAATATGACTGAATTAAAAATACAAGGTGGAGATGTTCTACCAAAAATAGGTTATTCGACTCTTGGTGGAGATGTTCTACCTAAAATAGGGTATTCGACTCTCGGTGGAGATGCGTCTGACCATGCTATTTCTGTCTATGGTGATATGGGACAACAAAAAGCAATGGTCGACCCTACTGGTAATGCAAATAATGTAATTGCACATAATATGCCGAAATCGATTGGTGGAAGAAGAACTAGAATGCGTAAAAATATTATCATTCCTACTGTACTTCTTGTTGCAAATACGAACTGTAAAAAGACCAAAAGAAGAAAAACAAAGAAGGGGGGAAAATCAAGAAAAATGCGTAAGGGAGGTAAATCTAGACGTTCTAAGAAATAAGCTTTAGAAAATTATTTATATATAATATATATAATTACTTAAAAATAATGACAGCATGGACTGATTTTGCGACAAATTTCTATAAAGAAAAGAAACAATCAAATACTGATTATAAATTTGGTCAAGCATTGAAAGATGCTGCAGTAGAATACAAAAAAAATGGTGGTAAAAAACAACAAGACAAAAAAGAAAAAGAACAACATGGTGGAGAGCCAGAGCCAGAATCAGAGTCATCAGAGCCACTTTCATCAGAACAAGAACAAGAACAAGAACAAGAGCCAGTTTCATCAGAACAAGAACAAGAAACAGTTGAAGGAGGAAAAAAACAAAGAAAATCCGCAAGAAAATCTGCAAAAAAGACAAAAAAATCCAGAAAATCCAGAAAATCTAGAAAGTAAAATCTCGCCCAAAAATAAAAGACAATAATATTATACTATATAAAATGAATAATATTATTGAATATTCCAATGAAAATACAATGGAGAATACAAATTTTAACGAAAAGCAACATGTTATTATAAAAGCGAATTTAATCGAAAATATAAAAAAATGGATTTTATTAGATACCAACATGAAATTAGTGAACGAAAAAATAAAACAAATACGTATTATGAGAAATGAAATCACAGAAGAAATATGTGATTGTATGTTGAAACAAACAAATTCTACGAATTTAAAAAATCAAAACATTAAATTCAATGATGGAGAACTAAGATTTTATGAAAAAAAAGAATATTCTCCCTTGTCTTTTTCTTATATCGAAGAATGTTTGGAAAACATTTTAGAAGATGAATCGCAAATCGAATTTATTATGGATTATTTACGCGACAATCGAGAAATTACTAGTTCGATTGATATTAAACGAATTACGAAAAAATCAGATATATAGAAATAGTATTATAATATATAATAGAATATGAAGAATTCGTATGCAAAAGAAATAGTAGAAAATACATATACAGGAGGATATCCGATGACTGTTTTCATAAATGACGGTGAAATATATGAAGCAAGCAAAGTAACAGAAGGCGGCAAAGCCGCCACTTCCATCGACTTTAACCGAATTCGTTTTGAAAATTTGGTTATTCCACTCGGTATAGATAGTCATGTAAATACACGTCCATTTGTTTCAGAATCTTATCATGATAAAGAAATAAAAACAATTGATGCACCATTATTCGATAAATTATTCGAAAAAATCGCGGTTATTTATAAGAATAATAATTCGAAGAATAAAACCAAAAAAATATTAAAACATGTTTAACATATTATTATGGTAATACAGGGTTGATTATTGTACCAGTTGGTTTAGCAGTTGTTATATAAGATGTTGGTGTAGTAGTTGCTACATAAGATGTCGGTTTGCTAGTTGTTATATACGATGTTGGTCTACTATTCGGTCCGCTTGTTGGTGCATTTGTTGGTGTATATACTCTTACATTATTTGGTTTATTTATTGAATTGTTTTCAGACCATTCTTTATGGTTAAATGCATTCAAATTAAATAATGTACTTGCATTTTGTTTCAAATAATTTACTTTATTTTCTAAATCGATTTCTGCTGGTGTTTTTGGATGTAATTGACCTTGATTTTGTTTCATTAAATCGATATCAGAAGCACTTGGATTAGGTTTTTTACCATAACAATTGACACCAAATCTTACATATGGGTTTTCAATATATCCACCATTCACACCTGGGCGACCACAATCATTTTTGTGGTCAGTTGTTTTTTGTAATTCGTCCCATGTAGTTTTCTGTGTAGGAAAAAATGCCATTTGACCATCTGACCAACCATAATTACACCATTCACCTCCTTGATTATAGGCGTCTTCTATTTGTTCATATGATGCTAATTGTGCACCATATGCACTACATACTGCTTGTGCATCATCATAAGTATATAAATTATTAGCGACATTAAATACTTCATTCGTATTATCTACTGTTGGTGTTGGAGTAGAATTTGAACATGAACCATAATTTGCAGGTGGTGCTGGTCCTTGTGTTGAAACATTTGATACATTTGAATTATCTGGTAATGATTTTTCAATATTTATATTATTTAATGTATTATCAATTGGTACACCTAAAATATATTTGAAAAAATCATAAATAACAATTAATAACAAAAATAACCATAAAAAAAATTCAGTAATATAAATGAAAAATGGTCTCGTTTCATTTGTCATTGGTATACGAAATAAATATACAATTGTATATAAAAGCATAATATAGATGAGCGTAGTGAAAAATGATATTGGACTTTGAATATAACTGATAGACGAATCAAGCGTACTTTGAACAAACGATAATTTACCTGTTGTGGAAACAGAATAAAACGTAGTAATGATAAAAAGTAGACAAATAAATAGAAAAATCAAATCGAGGGTACGACTTAATTTTAATTCAAAACTTGTAGAATCATTATTTTTTTTAAATAAAAATCCAAGAAAACAATAAACGACAATATATATTGCTAAAAACCATATTAATAAAACAATATTTGATTTATTAAAAATAGTATAAAATAATGTTGTAAAATCAACTTGTTGAGTAGTAGTATCAGATGCATCATTTGAAAGTGTATATACAGGATTTGTAGAATTACCATTTAAAATCGTATTTATTTGACTTGTAGGAGCATTGGTAGGAGTATTGGTAGAATAGGTGATATGTGGATTGGTTGTATTGTATCTGGGTGGATTGGTTGTATTGTATCTGGGTGGATTGGTTGTATTATATGTAGGTGGATTGGTTGTATTGTATGTTGTAGGTAGATTGGTTGTATTGTATGTAGGTGGATTGGTTGTATTGTATGTAGGTGGATTGGTTGTATTATATGTTGGTGGATTGGTTGTATTGTATGTTGTAGGTAGATTGGTTGTATTGTATGTAGGTGGATTG
>Ga0136642_1001307_pt1 | contig 10919 bp, 10 predicted proteins | sample LowCatLa1302831Y_FD_115313 | JGI IMG/M metagenome (GOLD analysis project Ga0136642, IMG submission 115313) | Freshwater microbial communities from Lower Cathedral Lake, Yosemite National Park, California, USA - 13028-31Y | ecosystem: Environmental > Aquatic > Freshwater > Lake ... | reverse complement strand
GAGCTGCTGGCCCAGACGAATCGCGCCAAATATCCACAGTGGCAACGTGTTCTGAGCCCCCGCTGTAAAGGTCGTGACAATGACCTCGTCAAAGCTCAGGGCGAAGGCTAAGAGCCCGCCCGCAATGATGGCGGTGCGCAGGATCGGGAACGTCACGAAGCGAAAGGTCTGTAGTGGCGTGGCGCCCAAGTCGCTCGAGGCCTCCATAAAGGAGTCGGGGGTGCGGCGCAGTCGGGCCACCACGTTATTAAAGACGACCACGATGCAAAATGTCGCGTGCCCCACGATGATTGTCGCGAGTGAGAGCTGAACCGCCACGAGACCAAAGGCTGACTGGAGGGCCAGTCCGGTCACGATACCGGGGAGGGCAATCGGCAGGACGAGTAGCAGCGAGACCACATCGCGTCCAAAAAAGCGGAAGCGATGAATACCCACCGACACCGCTACCCCGAGGACGAGGGCGATGACCGTCGCTCCGATCCCCGCCTTCACACTGAGCCACAGAGCATCACGCACGGCACTGTCATGCCACGCGACCGAGAACCACTGCGTCGACCAGGAACGAATCGGAAAAGTCTGGACGTTCGACCGATCAAAGGCGAAGAGCACGATGATGGCGAGGGGCGCCAAGAGCACCAAGAGCACCAGTGCAGCGAAGAGTCGCAGCAGCCACGTCGTGAGTGGTGAGGTTCTCATAGGGCCTCAAAGGCACCGAAGAAGCGTGCCACAATCAGGTATATCGCCATGATGACAATGGAGACAAAGGCCAATGCCGCGGCGAAGGGCAGGTTGCCACCGTTGAGCGCACTGTCGTAGATGGCGTTACCAATGAAGTTGGCGTTCGATCCGCCAATCAGAAGCGGTGTGATGAAGTCGCCGAGAGTAAGTGAGAAGGTAAAAATCGAGCCCGCGACCACGCCAGGCAACACCAGCGGCCAGAGCACGCGGCGCTGGGTAAACCACGGACGAGCACCCAGGTCGGCGCTCGCTTCGAGCAGGCTGTCGGGGACACGCTCGAGTGCGCCGTAAATCGGCATAATCATAAACGGCAGCCACAAGTAACTAAAGACCAGCCACATGGCCGCGGTGGAGTACGCCAGATGCGTCACCGGTAGACCGAGGCTGCGCTCGACCGCGGGAAGTACGCCCTTGTCCGAGAGAATATTGATCCACGCGTAGACCTTGGCCAAGTAGCTCGCCCACAGGGGAAGCAGAGTCAACGCCAGGAACCACGCACGAGTGCGGGGTGCGGCCACTTTGGCGAGAAAGAAGGCGAAGGGCAGGGCAATGACGACGTCGGTAACGGTGACCATGATGGCCATCAGAAGCGTCCGCCAGATAATCGTTGCGTACACCGACTGGGAGAAGAGTTGCGAGAAGTTCGCACCCGACCACTGGTACACGATATTGCCAGTCAAGGCATCGACTTGAAAGAATGCCGTAATCAGCAGGGCCACCAGTGAGGCCAAGTAGATGACGAGAAACCACAACAGCGGTGGCGACAATGTCGCCACCGCTCGAAGCCAGGGGCGGCGCCATAGCGCCGCCCCGGCCTCGCGTTGAAGTTGATCGAGCAACTAGTTACCCGACAATCTGCGTCCACGCCTGTTGCCACTGCGTGAAGTTGACACAGTTGTTCTGCCCGTTGTCACAGGTTGGCAGTGGGGTCTTCCAGAACTTGATCGTCGCGAAGTAACTCTCGGGCGCATTCGCGTGGTAGGCAGCGCAGCCACCCTTCTGCAGCTTGTCCATGTAGGCACAAGCCTGGGTGTTAGCCGGCGTTTCGCCGAAGTACAGAGCCTCCTGCGCCTGCACCAGTGGCGTGGAAACGTAGTTCATCCACTTGTACGCACAGTTAGGGTGCGGTGCGTTGGTAGCCAGCAGCCACGAGTCGGCCCAACCAGTGGCCCCTTCACTCGGGATGGTATCGGCCACCTTGGCGCCAGCGGCTACCAACGTGTTGGTCTGGTACGGCCAAGCGGCACCGACGGTGGTCGTGCCATTTTGGAACAGTGAAATCTCTTGGCTTGCCAGGTCCCAGTACTTCTTGATCAGGGGGTGCTCTGCCTTCAACAGGTTCACGGCCGCGTTGAACTGCGTCTGGGTCAGTTCATAGGGGTCGGTGATGCCCAGTGAGGGGGTCGTCTTCGACAAGTAGAGTGCCGCATCTGCGATCTGGATGGGGTTGTTCGGAATCGTGACCTTGCCCTTGTTGGCCTTGTTGTAGATGACCGACCATGAGGTGGGGGCCTTGGCGTAGGCCGACTTTGAGTACAGCAACACGTTGGGACCAAACTCGTAACTCACGCCGTAGTGCACACCGTTGATCGTGTTAAACGACGGAGCCTGCAGGAACGGGTGGAAGTTCTTGGCCGCGGGTACGAGGGCCATGTTGACCGGACGGACATCGCCACCGTAAATAAGACGTAAATCCGCGTCACCCGACGCCGACACCAAGTCGTACTGGTGACCGCCACCGTGGTTCATCAGGGACACCATCTCACTGGATGAGCCGGCGTACTTGACGTTGACCTGACAACCAGTCTGCGCGGTGAACGGCTTCACCCACTGCGGCTGGGCGTAGCCCTCCCACGCGATGAGGTTCAGCGACCCCTCGCCCTTGCCAATGCTCGACAAGGTGCTATCACCTTGGGTGGGTGGAGTGCCGAGTGAGGCACTCGCGCCCAGCGTGACCGCGGGCAGGGTGGTGACCGCCATCAGCGCCATGGTCGAAGCGACCACGAGCTTCCTGGTTAGTTGTTGGTAGTTCATTATTCCCCTTTTCTTCCTTGATTACTACGACTCTTTAGACGGAGGTGGCGTCGTCCTCGCGCCAGCGGAGCGTCACAGCATCCCCACCGGCCAGCGACTCGTTACCACCATCACTCGACCGATTCTGTCGCACCACGGTCATGGACTCCCCCGCGTCGGTCGTCACCCGGAATCGGGTCACCATGCCGACGTAGGCCACGTCCAGAATGACACCATGGACCCCGGGGCCAGTCAACGACTCGGTACCAGCGACCACGTCAATCTTCTCGGGGCGAAGGACACTACGTCCCCGCGACGTCGTAATGACGTTGGACGTACCGACGAATCCAGCCACGAACTCGGTCGCCGGGTGTTCGTAGACTTCGGAGGGCACCCCGAGCTGTTCGATCTGCCCGTCACGAAAAACGGCCAGCCGGTCACTCATCGTCAGGGCTTCTTCCTGGTCGTGCGTGACGTAGATAAAGGTAATGCCGAGCTCACGCTGCAAGCGCTTCAGTTCCACTTGCATTTCCTGGCGAAGTTTGAGATCGAGGGCGCCGAGGGGCTCATCGAGCAACAACACGGTGGGTTCATTCACCAGCGCGCGAGCTAAGGCCACCCGCTGACGCTGCCCCCCTGAGAGTTGGCCGGGCTTACGGTCGGCGAATGCTTCCATCTGCACCATCGCCAGCGAACGGGCCACCTTGTCGCGGGCTTCGACCTTGCCCACGCGACGCACCCGCAGGCCGTAGCCCACGTTTTGGGCCACCGTGTAGTGAGGAAAGAGGGCGTAGTCCTGAAACACCGTATTGACGTCTCGGTGGTACGGCGGCAGGTGCGTCACATCAACGCCGTCGAGCAAAATCGTGCCGCCATCGAGTCGCTCGAAGCCGGCAATGAGTCGCAGGAGGGTCGTTTTCCCTGAACCTGAGGGACCCAGCATCGTGAAAAACTCGCCCTGCTCGATAGCGAGATCAACACCACGCACGACGGTGGTCTCACCGAAGCGCTTGGTGACGCCCCGAAGGACAATCCCCGCCTGGGCGGTCGTCGACACTTCAGTTGACGTCATTGTCTCGGTCCTCACGAATCAAAAGAGTACACCGCTCATCTGGTCCACCTCACGCAGCACTACCGTCATTGGCTCCAGCGTCGCCAACGCCCCAACGGAACCGGGTAGCGCGACCTCGCGCAGGAGAACTGGTGGCTGCTCAGGCATCTCCACACGACCAGATGACAGTCGCAGTGTCCTCGGATCGTCGGCGAGCCCCCGACCGATGAGCTTGAGCGCCGCCTCGGCCGCCACCCAGTTAGTAATGGACCCGAGGGGTGTTGGCTCCCCCGTCGACGCAATATCGAGACCGACGTCACCCTGGTCGCTCCACGCCAGTGCGCTCAGTGCGTCCGACCGCGACAGTGACCACCACAGTGCCGGCGTCACGGCGCTCGTTGGTTTTCCGTGCTCGAGGTCGCCACAGTATCGACAGGTTCGATTAATGACAATCTCGTCGAGGGCAACGCCCCGACGTGACGCGAGAGTTGAGCGCACGAGTGCCCGTCCAGTCAAGAAACGTGTGCGCCAGGCGGGGCTATCGAATCGCTCGGCTCGGACCTGTTCCGCTGGCGTTGTCGCAGCCAACACCCACGGCGGGGTCACGGTGGCGTGACGCACCCACCACAGGTAGACCAGTGGTTCGACGGAATCGCTCACGACGAGCACGTTAGTGCCGAGACGATGTCGTTAAATGACCTCGTCCCACGACCAAAGCCGTGGGACGAGGTGGTGAAAACAATGGCGATGCCGGTTCTTAGACCAGAACGAGGCCACTCTTGATTTCGACGGTGGGAGCGCTCTCGCAGGTGCGCGACACTTCCACACGGGCCGCCACGGGGGCCGTAACCACCGCGTTGGGGTTCAAGATGTGCTGGACCTCAGCCAAGTCCTGCGGGTGGGTGACACCGATGCAGCGCGACGTGGTTTCGATCAACTGCACTTCGAAGGTGCCGCCAAGGTTCGCGTTGACGAACTCCGGAAGGTTGATCTCGGCGGCAACTGCGAAGTCGTGGGCGTCGTAGGCCACCTTCATGTCCTTCAACACGTCGTACTTGAAACCCCAGAGGTTCATCGACACCAGGGTGTCAGCGCTGAGGGTCTCGGGGGCACCACCGTCGTCGACCAAGAACGCGCCGGCGACCTTGCGGACACCGTGGCGCTCGCTGACGTCGGTGAGGCGACCATTTTCAACCTGACAGGTGCCACGATTTACTGGACGCTCACCAACCACGGCGTTGCCGATCTGGTAGCCAACGGCAACCGAGGTACGCACATCGCGGAGATACTCGAACAGCGACGTCATGGCGTGCACGCCGTAGAGGTCGTCAGCGTTGGCCACGGCGAAGCAGCGACCGGCGAGCAGCGCCTGCTTGGCGGCCAGCACGGCGCCAAGGGTGCCATTCGTCGTGGACTGGATGACCAGCGTGACCGACAGCTTCGACCACCAGCGACGGCGAATGTGCTCGGCGATGATGGGGCCCGAGTCCTCGTTGACCACAATCACAAACTCGCGGAATCCCGCAGTAAGTGCTTCTTGGGCAATGAGGTCGATCAAGACCTCTCCGTTGAGACCCACCGGTGCGAGAGGCTTGATAGCCCCGTAGCGATGGGCCCGGCCGGCGGCCATGATGACCAGGGCGGGGCGGGTGTTGGATGGGTGGAAGTTAATCGAGTGCTCAACGCGACTCTTCTTAGTGGTGGTCATGACTGGAACTCCAATTGGCTAGTGGTGGAAAGTAAATCGGAAAGGAAATTCGGGTTGGCAACGACGACAACGTCGGGCCGACGGAGGTGCTTGATGGCATCATCAAGCACCTCCGGGTACAGCGCGGCACGAATCACGAGGACCGTGCCATGATCGAGTTCGCGACGAATGCCTTCGACAATCTCCAACAAGCCCGACTGGCGGAGCATGTTGAGGTTACGACCGCAGACAATCACGATCTCACTACCGGTGACTGATTCGCTCGGCGTCTGCACAAGTCGCAGCGCGTGGCTCTCAATCAGGTCGAGGTGGAACTGGCTAAAACCGACACCCTTAGTGGCGACGAGCGCAATGGAGTGGTGGTTCACTGCGAGACACGAGGCCAGCTCGAGTCCCTGCTCGTCAGTACCAATAACGGTGATCTTCATGACTAGTGACCCGAGTTAGGGTTCGTCGTGGAAGTCTGGAAGCCACAGTTCGGACGAGCCGCCGCCATGTTGCCGTCAGGGCATTCGGTGGTGGCTGAGAACTGTGCACCGATCAAGACCGAACCGGTGAAGCTGGCGCCGTACAGGTTGGCCCCAGCGAAGTTCGCTCCGGTCAAGTTGGTGCTCGAGAAGTCCGCGAAGGACAGGTTCGCACCCGCCAAGTTGGCTCCCGAGAAGTTAGCGTTGTTGAACTGTCCATGAGCCACGGCCGCATTCATCAAGTCGGCGTTCGAGAAGTCGGTTGACGTCGCGTTCACTTGGTTGAAAATGGCGTTCGCCAGCACGGCGTTCTGGAACGTTGAGCCCGTCAGGTTCGCACTGGTCATGTTCAGACCGTCAGCGTTGATGTTCTTGAAGGAAGCGTTCTGTGCCATGGCCTGGCCGAAGAGACCGTTCGTCAGGGTCGCACCGTCCAGCGAGGCGTAGTTCATGTTGGACAACAGCGCCTGAGCGCCCGACAGGTTGGCGTGGTCCAGCTTGGTGCTGTCCATGTTGGCCTGGTCGAGGTTGCCCTGCGTGAACTGCACGTGTGACAAGTTGAGACCCGACAGGTTGGCCTGGAACAAATTGACACTCGAGCAGACCGAGTAGGTCACCAGGGCGCAGCCGTTGGTCACGTTCTGGCTCGGTACGGTCAGGTACACGTAGCCACCGCCGAAGGCGTAGGGTGCGCCACGCTTGAAGTGAGGTCCGGCGAGGGCCAAGAGCCGAGCACTAATGGGCTGGTTCAGGTTCCACGGCGAGTACGAAAACTTCACGAGACCCTGGTTGGCGTCGTAGGACGGTGCCGACACTTCGACAATGTAGGACGAGCCACCGCTGACGCGCACGATCACGGGGACCTTGGCGACGAGGGGTGAAGCGTTCCACTCTTGGACGAGTGAGGCCAGGGGCATCGACTGAGCAGATGACACGTTGGTGCCCGCTACTGAGGCGTAGCCACTGGTACCGAACAGGTTGATCTGTCCGCCACCGACGGTGCCGCCCGAGATGGCCATGCTGTACAGCACGCCCGGAGTCTTGGACACGTAGGTCGGACGAGCAACGGGGACGTGACGTCCGGGTTTGCTCGACGACTTACGACCGGACTGGTACACCGTTTTGGTCACGACGTGGACCACGGTGCGAGGCGCCGTGTACGTGGTCGGTGCCGTGTACGTGGTCGGCGAGTTGTAGTTCGTCGGCACGTTGTAGGTCACCGGAGCGGTGTAGGTGGTTGGGGCGGTGTACGTAGCGGAACCGGTGTAGGTGACCGATGAAGCAGTGTGCTTCACGGCCTTCTTCACGGCCGGCTTGGCGTGCGTGGCCTTGACGGCCGCGTGCGGATTCGCAGTGGCCGAGAGACTGCCGTTGATGAGCGCGACGGTGGCCCCGGCGAGCACCAGCAGTGCGGTGGACTTGACTAACTTCATGGCTTACCTCGGTCGGGACGGAATACGTGGATGATCATGTCTAAAACGGCAATGCAGGTGAGAGCGGCCAAGACGCTCCACGCAACACCCAAGTCGGAGTAGAGCGACTTGGGGGCGTGTTCCCGAGCCCACACCATGAAGTGGTGAAAAGGGTTCGAGAGAACGATGGCGGCGACAAGGGAACTCGACATAATTAGGCAGAGACCTTTCTGGTTTGGGCGACCATCGCCCGGGGTGCACGCACCGCGGTCGAAACGGTCTTCTTATTTTCGGCTTTGTACTGGGCTTCCCAGCGGTCCACGTCAGATCCCGAGAGCTCCGACATCCACGACACGAACCATGCCGCAATACGGAACCACAGGTAAATCTCAACGAGGATCAACGTCGCACCAGCGAACACGTCGCTTCCGGTGCGCTTTGGCATCGACGCAGCGATGTCCAAGTTCAGCAACGCGGCCAGGACTGGTGGGATAGCCCACAGCCAGAGCCAAACGAACGCGTGCAGGGTGAGGGCGGTCAAGAACAGTACCGCGAACATGACGCGAATGGTCATGTCGAGGCCCATCTTGAACTGCAACCACCATGGGTACTTAGTCGTGTCATTCATACCGTCACGACGCAGCAACTTGATGATGCCGCCGTCCCACTTGCGACGCTGCGCGAAGAGTGACTTGAAGGTCAACATGGGGCCGGCCCAGGCGCGAGCCGTGGCCGACATCAACGTCGAGTAACCGAGAGCCTGCAACTGCCAGGTCAGTTCCATGTCTTCCACCTGCGACTCAACCGTCCACGGGCAGGGGCGACGCAATGTCGTAGCCACGTCGGCCAAGGCCGATACGCGGAACAGCGTGGCCTGACCACCGAGTACGTAGGTGTTGCGGTGACGGTGGAGAATGTCGCGGTTCCAGCTCGCAAACTCAATGCGCTGCATGCGCACGAGGAAGTTGGAGACGAAGCCACTCTTGGCTTCGGACTGGTTGAACGAGTAGCGGCACATCACGCCAGCAATCTTGCGGTTGCTCAAGACTTCTTCCTCGAGCTGCTGGATCGACTCACGCGTAATACGAGTATCGGCGTCAACCGCCATCCAGTAGTCCGCGGCGTCACCGTAGAGGTCCCAGGCCTGCTTGAGGGCGCCGACCTTACGCGTCGAGTTACCGACGGTCTCGTGCACGGCAATTAGGTCGGGGTAGGCGTCCTGGTAAGCCAAGGCGATGTCGACCGTGTTGTCGGTGCAGTTGTCGGCGATGACCACGATGCGGTCAGGCATGCGGGTCTGGTCGAGCACGTGGTCAAGGGTGTCGGCAATGATGTCTCCCTCGTTGTGCGCCGGAATGACGACAACGAGGCGGCGGTTCTCACCGTAGGGTGACGAGATTGGCGGGATGCCACCGTCACCATCACCAGGGGCGGCTGGTGGGGTGGGGGTGCCGCCACCAACGACGGGCGTCGGGGCCTTGGCCGTGGCCTTGGACTCGGGCTGCCAAATCGGGTAGAGGTTGACGCCCTCCTTGGGGATGACGAAGGTGTCACCAGGCTGCATGCCGGGCTCAACCAACATCGATCCACGAATGGTCGTCCAACCCATGAAGACGTGGCCCTCCTTGGCGAGACCCTGGGCGCGAGCGCTGGGCAACGTCATGGTGTGCTGGGCCAACCCCACGGGGGCGGCGTCTTCAATAGTTAGAGCTGGCGTGGCAGCGGGCTGCACGTCAACATCGATGGCTTCAGTTATGACGGGTTCAGTCGTCATCGTGGTGACTTCGCCATCCGGTCCATACACCGGATAGAGGGTCTGTCCCACTTCATTCAGTACGGACAACTTCATTGGTTTCTCTCCACTCGGATTGTGAAGTCTTCACTGGCACCAAGGCCAGCGTCAGGCTTCGAGGCATTTGGTGACGTTGACCATCCAAGGAAGGAGTGACCTTCCTTCGGCGTGATGGATTCGTCGGTTTGGGTCTCCGCGTCGGTCGAAGGTTCGGCCGCGTTGGAGGTTTCAACGGACTGCGGGTCGAGCTGGTTGAAGTTCACTTCACCCTTCGCCTTGGGCGTTGGGGCCCAGACGGCGTAGACGTTGAGACTGCCCTCCGGGATAGTGAACTTGGCGCCAGGCAACATGCCCGGGTCCGGCTCAGTTGCGTCGGGCGAGGTCGACCAACCGAGGAAGGTGTGACCCTCCATCGCGAAGCCCTGGCTCTCAGCGTTCGGAAGGACGATCGTTGCGTCGTCCTCCTCTTCTTCCTCTTCCTCTTCCTGTTCAGTGACACCCTCGGGGGCACCGACCAGTGGCAGCACCGAAGGGCTGGCTGATTCGGGGAGCAAGAAAATGTGATCGGCGGGGGCGGCGACCGTCGCCAGGCCCCACACGGCGTAGATGTCGAGGCCCGTGGCGGGGATCTCGTAGGTGGCACCGGGCAACATGCCCGCTTCGGGCTCGGTGGCGCCGGTCGAGGTCGCCCAACCGAGCAACACGTGCCCTTCCTTCACGAGGCCATGGCTCTCGGCAGTTGGCAAGACCACGGTACTCACCGGGGCGGCGGCATCAACGGCGACGACATCAGTGGTCGATTCCGTGACCACACGGACGCCTTCTGTCTCACCAGCCGCGGCGCTGGATCCCCAGACCGCGTAGAGCGTGATACCGCTCTTGTCGATTATTGAAACTCTCATAACTGCCTTCCGTTGTGAAGTTGTTGATTAGAGGAAGTCCCATACTTGACGAGGATCGCGCAAACCTCAAGGCAGTTTTTTTTTCTTTCCACAAACCTTTCGATTCGTGAGTAATTTTTTTTTCAGTTAGAAAACAAATTTTCCATTGCATTTTTTTCGCATCTCTCCTAGGGTTTGCGAAAGCGTCTACGAAGTCGTCGGCGATCTCACCACCACCACAAGGAATCTTCACCACTATGTACCTCGCTGAACGAATCGAAGCTGGCAAGCTCCAGTTGTTGGAAATTACTGAGCAGGCGTTGTTGAACCACGAAGACTCCGGTGTTCGTATTGAGAAAGTCTCGACGGCCGCCGGTATGAGCCCCGGCGTGATCTACAGCCATTTCAAGTCGCGCGAGGGTCTCCTTGACGCGGCCTACTTGCACATGTACCAGAAGCAGAACAACGCCTTCTGCGGACTACTCCGATCCCTGGTGCCTTCGCTGCTCGAAGGTCAGACAGTTCTCGAGAAGCTCTACGAGTGTGAGCTTGACCACAACGTAGCGACGGCAATGAACCAAGGGCGCGCCATGCGCTTGCGTGTCCACGCGCGTGCCGTGTCTCGCAAGTCGTTCCGCACGCCGTTCCATAAGATTCAAGACGCTCACCTCGACGAGGTGGCGAGCATTCTGGAGCAGTTGAACGTTTCCCCCATTGCGCAGAGTGCGAGCCGCGATACCCGCCACCTGGCCCTGTTTCTCGAAATCTTCGCCACCGGACGCGCCACCAGCGATGTGTCCTCGACGCCGATCCCGCTCAAGGCCTGGTTCGCCTTCGTTGATCAGGCCATCCGCACG
>Ga0136642_1001306_pt1 | contig 10923 bp, 11 predicted proteins | sample LowCatLa1302831Y_FD_115313 | JGI IMG/M metagenome (GOLD analysis project Ga0136642, IMG submission 115313) | Freshwater microbial communities from Lower Cathedral Lake, Yosemite National Park, California, USA - 13028-31Y | ecosystem: Environmental > Aquatic > Freshwater > Lake ... | reverse complement strand
TTCGTTTCTTAGTTGCATGTTATATCCTAAATGATTCACCACATCCACATTTATCCCTTTCATTGGGATTAATAAATTCAAATCCTTCGTTAAGTCCATTGCGGACCCAATCCATAGTCAGCCCTTTTAAGTATGGCTCGTCTTTTAAACTTACCAAAACAACAAGATCGGCCTGACCGTAGTTAACTACACCTTCTTCGTATACATAATTATCTACATATTCTAACACATAGGCTAGTCCCGAGCAACCGGTCGTTTTAACACCTATACGAATACCAACGCCCTTACCACGTTTCTCTAAATTCTTTTTGATTTTATTCTGTGCTATGTCGGTTACGGTAATCATTTACTGCGGCTTTGATAGCATCTTCTGCAAGTATGCTACAATGTATTTTAACCGGTGGAAGGGCAAGTTCTTCAGCAATTGTACTATTAGTAATTTCTCGTGCTTGGTCAAGCGTTTTTCCTTTGACCCACTCAGTGACGAGACTGCTGGAGGCAATGGCACTTCCGCATCCGTATGTTTTGAACCTGGCATCTGTTATTATACCTTTCTCAACTTTAATCTGTAATTTCATAACATCACCGCAAGCAGGAGCACCGACCATACCCGTACCTATACCTTCTTCATCTTTTGAGAAGGATCCTACATTTCGTGGATTTTCATAGTGATCTATAACTTTATCGGAGTATGCCATTCGTTATTCCTCTGTTGGTATGATATTTATCTGTAAATATTACCATGGCAAACATTTATCTTTTAAGTTATCTTGGCGGAGCCTGCGGAGAGTGGTTAAGTTATCAAATTGGCAAAGATATTAATTATTATGATGTTCGGCTAGGCGATGTATTTGACACCAATAAATTTGTAATTGTAGATCCGTTAGCAGAATGGAATTATACTATAAAAAGTCCGTACAATCATGACGAGTTAAAAGTTCCACCTGATGTGGTTGCTAAACTAACAGAAAAATATTCTGGAAAACATTTTGTAATTCCTACTCACTATCTTGGACCGCTTCGGAATGTTACATTGCCAAACTTAAAAGGCGTAAGGCTAACATTTACCAATAATTCTTCTCCGTTATTTTATTCATTACTTTGGATTAAAACCTGGATAGAATCTAGACCATTAAGTAATTACACTCGAGATTTAATTATGAAGAGTGCCCAAGGTAATACAGGAGACCCGGCATTTTTAAAAGAATCCAATGTAATGGATATTGCACAAAAAATATTAGATAGAGGGCACTACTATGCATTTGAATTATCTGCGTTAAGAGCAGGAATTCGAGATTCATCTAACTGGATTCACAGATTTTACGGGTTGTATTTTAGATATAATTTAAAACCACTACCCGACTATAGGACCGTAAGTTTAGAAAAACTAATGTTCGATCCTTCAAATACAGTTAAAGATTGGCAAGAAGCATTTAATATGGTAGAGCCTATTAGCATATCTGAAATTGAACAATATCATGCTACCAATATTAAGGTAATAGAAAATTCATTTAACATGAGTTATGATACCTGGAGAGAAGACAAATGGATAGCCTTGTTGCGAGAATGGGTGAAATTTAAATGCCCAGAAATGTATTAATAAATATTGCTATGGACATTACTATTACATTACCGGCACAAGACAAAATCGCAGACCTACTGCTAGAAGAAAACAATCCAAATCTAAAGTTACGGACGTTTGTACAAGGCGGCGGCTGTTCCGGATTTCAATATGGGTTTACATTTGACGAAGAACAAAATGAAGATGATTTTGTTGTTGAAGCAGGCACAGTTAAAGTATTAATCGACTCAATGAGTTATCAGTACCTTGCGGGTGCTGTTATTGATTACAAAGAAGATCTGCAGGGTAGTCATTTTAGTATAAAGAATCCTAATGCCCAAACTACCTGCGGTTGCGGTAGTTCGTTCTCTGTATGAAATATAGAGCTCTAAAAAACAACTATATCAAACTAGATGCCAACAAAGATATTTTGTTAGATGCAGGAGATGGTGTTGTTTTGGTTCCAGAATTGGGCAATAAAGTGTATGCTCATTGGTTAACTGATAGTGGCAAAATAACAACGACTTATACTATAGACTATGCTACACTCGTTAGCCAAAAAGTCAAATTAATCAACGCCCAAAATACCCCTATTCGTATCCACTGTATAGAAATTGGTAAAACCAATGCTTGACAACTTGTCAATCTGCCTGTATAATATAAACATACACACAGAAAGGTAGTTATGAAAGCACTGTTAGAAACTACAGACTGGGGCACAAGCACTCCTAGCAATCACACATATCTAATTGACGGTACTAACCTTGTAGCCTACATCAAGTACGGCGAGAAAAATCCTTTCTATTTTAAGAATCCTATCAAAGGGTTTGACAAACGCGGTCGAACCTTTGCAGAAATCAAACCCAACCCTTTTAAGAAAGCCTAATTATGAGTTGCGATGCTATTATTCGTATCCTAGAAGATCACCCTAGCCGTCTTAATAAAGAGGCTATTATTGAGTCTGAAGCCAAATTTGACAATACAGAATTGTTTGAAGGTTTTAAACTAGCACTTAGTCCATACACTACTTTTGGTGTGAAACAGGTTCCTGTACACAAAGGATCAGACGGAGAAGGACTTCCGTGGGAAGCCTTTAAAGAATTGTGCCATTTGCTACAAACACGTCGGCTCACAGGTGACGATGCTCGCAATGCAATCGAACTCGCAATGAATGCCAGCACAAAAAATCAGTGGAACGATTGGTATCGCCGCATCCTTATCAAAGATTTACGTTGCGGTGTTTCGGAAAAAACTGTTAACAAAGTTGTTAAAGGTGCTATTCCTGTGTTTGAGTGTATGTTGGCACACGATGGTGCTAATCACGAAAAGAAAATTGCAGGTAAAAAGTTGTTAGAGCCTAAATTAGACGGTGTTCGTTGTATTACAATCGTTGATTACGAATCTCGTTCCGTTACAATGTACAGCCGAAATGGCAAAGTACTAGAAAATTTTAGCCACATTACAGATAACCTACTGACACACATTGACAGTTTTGAACGCAGTTATGTATTAGACGGTGAAATTATCAGTACCAGTTTCCAAGAACTCATGAAACAGGTACATCGTAAAGACAATGTCAAAGCAGATGATGCTGTTCTTATGTTGTTTGATGTGCTTCCACTTAGTGAATTTCAAACAGGTGTTAGCACCATGGGCCAACGTCGACGCAGTAAATTGCTAGCCGGCATGAATCCTATATTTGAACGAGTAGGCAATATTGGTGTTATTCCGCAAACTGAAGTGGATCTAGACGGTTATGTTGGTGAACTACAGTTTAAAGAGTTTAACCAAACTGCTATTGAGCAGGGCTACGAAGGTATTATGATCAAAGACGTAGATGCCAAGTACGAATGCAAACGTTCGGCAAGTTGGCTTAAAATGAAACCGTTTATTGAAGTGTCACTGGAGGTCACTGATGTTGAAGAAGGTACTGGAAGAAATGCTGGAAGACTGGGAGCATTGGTTTGCTCTGGACAAGACGACGGGAAGTCCATTACAGTCAATGTTGGTAGTGGCTTTAGCGATAGTGATCGAACTGAGTTTTGGGATGGCCGTGATAGCCTTGCTGGTCAAGTTGTTGAAGTCCGTGCTGATGCTGTGACTAAGAACCAGGACGGTACTTACAGTTTGCGATTTCCTCGATTTTTGCGCTTTCGAGGCTTTCGAGCAGGTGAAAAGATTTAAATAGTGCTTTAAAGGAGTTATTACACAAGTGTCAAAAGAAGATCTGATTCAAGCCGAAGGCTGGGTCGAAGAAGTATTACCTAATGCTATGTTTAGGGTAAGAATTACTGAAAATCACAAAATCGTAGCAGTCATTTCTGGACGTATGCGCCAAAACAAAATTCAGATTCTCGCAGGAGATAAGGTCAAAGTGGAAATGAGTCCATATGACCTTACCAAAGGACGAGTAGTCTACAGAGAACGTTAATGTAGTTTATATACCAATATAAACAGCCCATTCTGGGTGTTTAAGATCAAACGGCATACGTTTGCGTCTCTCTACGAGTTCGTAATAACCCGGACGATGCGGAGCCTTCTTTGGCTTGATTTTCTTGTTATTACCTTTGCTTGAGTTGCAAGGGCCACATGCCGTAACACAGTTTTCGTAGGTAGTTTTACCACCGTGCGATACTGGTAACACATGATCTAGTGTAGCAGTCTTACGGTTAACTGCATCTCCGCAATACTGACAAGTGTATAGATCGCGAAGAAATACGTTAGATTTTGAAAATCTAACTGAAATCTTTGGTTTCATGTACTCCTTCAGCATGAGTACAGCAGGAACCGGAGTTTCCCAACGTGCTGAATGCACAATCCAATCCTCGTGCCACGCTAATACAACTGCTTTATCTAATACCAAATATTTTATAGCATCTTGCCATGGCAGTGTTGATATAGGTAATAGAGAAACTGGCTGACCGTCTGTGTTTAATAATAGGCAATCTGGCATAAGCGTATTTATTGTAGGGGTGATTACACTAATTTAACATCTTTTCTAATTTAAAGCAATATTCAAATCGCAATAAATACTATCTAAAGCAGATCCGAAATTGGATTTAATCAAGAGAAAATACATATGAGCAATTTTTTTACCGCTGTCGGTTCACTTTCAACACTATCTGATACAACAATTATTACGGTTGTAGATCAAGACACCAACCAAGTTAAGAAAGTAACTGCCGGGATACTTAAAAATTATATTGCCGCTGGCAGTGGTAGTGTTATACAAGATATCAATCCACCTATTGCTAGCACTACCACCCTTTGGTATGATACTGTTAGTGGACGCAGTTATGTTTATTATGACGGCGGTTGGGTAGATGCCAATCCTGGAAATCAAGGCTACACAGGTTCAACTGGTGCTACAGGTCCACAAGGTGCTACCGGCTCTGGAGCAACAGGTGCCACTGGGTCAACAGGTGCCACTGGACAGACTGGTCCACAGGGTGCCACAGGTGCAGGTTCTACTGGTGCTACTGGTGCTACTGGACAAATTGGACCACAAGGTGCTACCGGAATTGGTGCAATTGGATTACAGGGAGCTACAGGATCTCGTGGTTCAACAGGTGCTGCCGGCGTTAACGGTATTAATGGTTCTACCGGTGCAACAGGTTCTACCGGTGCAACAGGTCCACAGGGAAATATAGGCGGCACAGGTGCTACGGGCATGGGTGCTTCAGGATTGCAAGGTGCAACCGGTGTTAAGGGATCTACTGGTGCAGGTGCTACGGGATCAACTGGTGCAACTGGCGCAACAGGTTCTACTGGACCACAAGGACCAATTGGATTGCAAGGAACAACAGGTGCTACCGGTGCCAAAGGTGCTACTGGATCTGGATCAACCGGTGCTACAGGTTACATAGGGTCGTCAGGTTCGACTGGTGCTACTGGACCTAGAGGTGCTACTGGCCCAGGTGCTACTGGTGCAACAGGCGCTACCGGACAAATGCCTTACAGATTTGTAGGTATATGGAATACCAGTACCGTTTACCAAAATTATGATGCAGTGACCTATCAAGGAGAGACTTGGGTAGTTTTTGCTACTACAGGTCTGGCAGGTTATCCTCCAGAAATTGCACACTGGTATACTCTAGCAGATAAGGGTTCTACTGGTGCTACTGGACTACAAGGATCTACTGGTGTAAGAGGATCAGATGGAACCTCAGTTAAAATTGTAGGTAATGTTTTAAATCCAAGTTTCCTTCCTACTCCATATGGCGGAACAGTAGGTGATGGATATATTGCACAGGATACAGGCAATTTATGGATTTGGAGTGGAACTGTATGGACTGACGTAGGCAACATTACAGGACCTCAGGGTCTTGACGGTGCTACTGGTGCAACAGGTCCGCAGGGTGATCCTGGTCCAATTATTCCTGCAACCAACTATACACTAGGTTCTATCATTGCTGGACATAATCTTTCTGTACAAGACGACGGTACACTGAGTGCCGTTCCAGTAAGTATTTCGGATAATATTCCTACTGAAAATGTTGTATCTGGAGACATGTGGTGGGACAGCGTTCTAGGGCGCGGCTTCGTTAATTATTTTGGTACATGGGTTGAAATGAGTCCACAGGCCGGCGGTGGTGGCGGTGGTGGTGGTGGTTCTACGCTAACATCAGTTAACAGCAATATCAGTCCAAGCACGGACAACTATTTTGACTTAGGTGGGGTAAACTACAGATGGAGAAACATCTATCTTTCATCTAGCACAATTCATTTAAACAGCCAAACATTAAGTATCGGCACATCAAATAATATTTTAATTAACGGACTACCAGTAACAGGGGTGTCTAACATCACAGTCAGTGCTACTCCTCCGGCCAATCCTACAGAAGGAGCAACATGGTGGAACACTGTAGACGGTCAAGGTTATGTTTATTATAACAGCACATGGATTGATCTAAGTCCTGCTTCTAATGCAGGTGCAACTGGTGCGCAAGGTGCAACTGGTCCAAGTGGCGGTCCAATTGGTGCTACAGGTGCTACAGGTGCTAGTGGTGCAACAGGCGGACCAGGTGCAACAGGTGCCACTGGCAGAGGATCTACAGGTGCCACTGGTCCAAGAGGTTTAACAGGTATACAAGGTGCAACTGGACTACAAGGTTCGACAGGACAGGGGGCAACTGGTGCAACTGGTTCTATTGGACCAAGTGGTATCAACGGATCAACTGGTGCAACAGGCCCAGCAGGTGCTACTGGATCGGGAGCAACAGGTGTTAAAGGTTCAACAGGCGCAACTGGTTCAACAGGTGCTACAGGTCCCGTTGGTGCTACAGGTGCAGGTGCTACAGGTTCTACTGGAGCAATTGGTGCTACTGGATCAACAGGTGCAACAGGACCAATAGGCAGTACAGGTGCTACAGGACAGAGAGGATCAACCGGTTCTACAGGCCCAACCGGTAGTACTGGATCTACTGGTTATCAAGGCGGAACAGGAGCAACAGGATCTGGTGCTACAGGTGCAACAGGACCACTAGGACCAAATGGTGCAACAGGACCGATTGGATTCCCAGGTCCTACAGGCCCGCAAGGCCCACAAGGGATAAATGGAGGTCCGGGCGCAACAGGTCCGCAGGGATCGCCCGGACCTACTGGACAAAACGGTTTACAAGGCGCAACTGGTGCCACAGGGCAAACTTTCAATCAAGATTTGAATACATTCTCTAATGTGACATTTGGAAGTGTATCTGTGTCAGGAGATGCAGTTGTCAAGAGAAATCTTACTGTAAACGGTAATGTTGATATGTCTGGTTACGTTAGCGGTATCAATAATACTTTTGGCTATAAGAATCGAGTTATCAACGGAGATGCACGATTTGACCAACGTTCAAAAGGTGCTTCAGTTACTCCTAGTGCTAACAACATCTATGTTATCGATCGTTGGAAAGTAATTATATCTAGTGCTCCTACATTTACCATAGGACAAAATAAAGGTAGTGTAACACCTGCACCTGGATTTATCAGTTATCTCGGTGCTGTTAGCAATAGCAATCACACAATGGCCGCCAGCGATGCGTTCTTGACGTTCACTACAATTGAAGGACAAAACGTAAGTGACTTCAGTTGGGGAACTCCATACGCACAACCAGCGGCAATATCTTTCTGGGCATACACAAGTATTCCAGGAACATACGGTGGATCAGTTACTAACGATGCACAAAACAGAAGTTGTGCGTTTAGTTACTATATTACTACAGCCAATACATGGACATATTGCTCTGCAAGTATTCCGGGTGATACTACAGGTACTTGGACCACTACTGGTACAAGTGGAGGTATTGTTCTTAACTTCCCTCTAGGAATTGGATCAAACTTTACCAATGCCAGCACTGGTACATGGGCCGCATTTAGAGTATTCGGACCAACAGGATTAACCAATATTATTACACAAACTAATGCAGTTTTTTATATTACAGGTGTTCAGTTTGAATTAGGTTCATTACCTAGTGCATGGGATATAAGACCGTTAACAACTGAAGAGCAGTTGGTTAAACGTTATTATCAGTATGTAAGTGCAGGTACAATGGCTAATGCTATCAGCACAAATACAATGGCTTTGTTTGCTAAGTTTAGTCCATCGATGCGTAATGCACCAGTGGCGGTGTCTAATAGTTCACCTACTTTACGAGCAACATTTAACAACGGAACAGGTACTACAACTGCTACATCAATTACATTGTCAACAGCAAGTGGAATGGCAGTAGATGGAGGTATCATTACTGTGACAGGTACATGGCAAGGTGCTGGTCCATATGGTGCAGGCACAACGATTTGGGCGTTGAACACAACAAGTCAGATAGCGTTAGATGCTGACCTATAAGGAATATAAAGAATGAGTTTAACTTTTCCAACCAATCCTTCAACAGGAACAAATTTTAGAGCAGGCAATAACATTGTCTATACATGGACCGGCAATCGATGGAGTGGTACAGTTCCTTTAACAAACACCGCTACCTACGATGTACAAAATATTGGATCAACGGGCCCACAAGGCGCAACTGGTGTAATTGGTGCAACAGGTCTTAATGGATTGTATGCTGGCCAAGGCGCAACTGGTGCAACTGGTCCTATAGGTGCAACTGGTTCAACCGGTGCAACTGGACCTGCAGGTGCTACAGGTGCAGGTGCTACAGGCTCTACCGGAGCAATTGGCGCCACAGGTTCAACAGGTGCAACAGGTCCACAGGGTGCTACTGGATTAGGATCAACAGGTGCAACAGGTCCGCAGGGCAACACAGGTTCTGGTTTTGGTGGATTGATAAGCCTTACAACTGCAACAGTTGGATTGTCTGCTATAACATTCACAGTAAATCAAGTGGCTGTTAGTCAATCAGGATTTATGGGCGGGCAGTATATATTTGCCTATGCTGGTACTTTTGGAAACACGACTGCTGGCATGTACGGGTATATTCAATCCTACGGCGGCACCACCCTAATTTTTAATCCTATTAGTGTGTTGTCTGGATCAGGAACTTATAGTCAGTGGTTATTCGATCTAACAGGACAAACAGGTGCTACTGGACCACAAGGAGCAACAGGCGTCCAAGGTGCTTCCGGTACTCCAGGAGGGCCGCCGGGCGCCACAGGTGCAACAGGTGCAACATTTGCTGGTGGAAATGTAGCAAACCAAACTATGTTTGCCAGCACAGTATCTTCGGTTAACTCAACAACTGGTGCTGTAATGGTAGCAGGTGGTGTAGGTATTCGTGGAGACCTTAATCTTTATGGTATGCTGATAGTCGGAGCAAGTGGTGCAGTTTCTACAACTACCAACGTACTGGTTAAATCAGTAAGTCCGTTTAACAGTACTAAACCTAGTCCTGTCGCATCAGATGGAAGCGCAGGCGCAATAAGTGCATTTATTAGTGGCGGCAATACTCCTTTACTATCATCTACTAACAGCATAAATGCCAGTTGGAATTGGCAACAGATATTATCTAGTGGATCAGTTACCGTTGGAGCCAGCACAGGTACACTTACCAGCACACCGTCAAATATAACTTTACCTCCTGTGGCTCTGACAACCAGTGGCGACATGATGATCGTACATCTACAAGATTTTACCTACAATCACTTTTATAGAATAACATATATCCAAGGTAATATATCGACTAGGGGTTCTGTGACAATCGAAAGACTTATATAATTAGGAAAAAACAATGCCGATATTAAACTTCCCAAACAATCCTCGTGTAGGAGATACCTATACAGGCGATAACGGTATCTCCTACATTTGGGACGGAAACAAATGGGGAGGCCACACAGCGGCTATAGATACAATCAACACCAATTCAAGTTATCTAATAAACAATGGTAATGTTGTACAGGTTGACGGTGGTGGTAATTTAGTGATTCCGGTCGGCGCAACAATTCTTGATGCTAACGGTCAGCAGGTTATTACAGGTGGTGGAGGTATAGGTGCAACCGGTTTTAATGGTGCTACTGGTATGCCAGGTAATGATGGAGCACCTGGTCCAAACGGTAATAGTTTCATATGGCAAGGGGCATGGCAAGAACTTCCACACACCTACGTTGGAGGACAAGATGTTGTTTCATTTGGCGGTAGTTCATACATCAAACTGGGCGACGGCAATAGCGGAAGTAGTCCACCCGATGATACTGCACGATGGGCACCAATTGCCGTTAAAGGCAATGACGGAGCACCAGGATCGCAGGGTCCACAAGGTGATGTAGGATCTGCTACAACATCAACTCTAGTCAATGGTAGTTACAACTTTACACTGGGTGTTGATGGCACAGTTAACTTTAGCCCAAGCGGTGCTAACGGTAAGGGTGTACTACAGACCACAGCAGATCTACAGTTCATAGCAGTTGATAAAATCTGGACCTTTGGCACAGATGGTACTACAACATTCCCGGACGGTGCCACTATCCTCAACAGTAAAATCACTGCGGCACCTGAGCAATCACTACTTTTATATGGTGGGAGTACTCAAGAGGGACAGGGTAAAAACATTCAACTGTATGGTGGAGATGCTGGATCAACTTCAACCAATAGTTATGATGGCGGCCGTGTTAGAATCTACGCAGGTCATGGAGTCAATGGTGGCGCGGGTGGCTATGTAAGATTTAGAACTTATGGCACCGGCACCACCAGTTATAGTCTAAAACTTGACTCTGTCGGCGTAGTGTATCTACCCTATGGCTCACAAATAGATTTCAACGCTCCCTACAGCAGATTCAAAGATGCCCAAAACACCGGAGTACAGTTGGGTTCACCAGATGACCAAAACTATGTCAATGTGGACAACACCGCAGTTACCATACAGGTCAACAGTGATGGCATCGGTGGCGCACACGCATTACCACAACACAACTGGATCTTTGGTCAG
>Ga0136642_1001304_pt1 | contig 10937 bp, 12 predicted proteins | sample LowCatLa1302831Y_FD_115313 | JGI IMG/M metagenome (GOLD analysis project Ga0136642, IMG submission 115313) | Freshwater microbial communities from Lower Cathedral Lake, Yosemite National Park, California, USA - 13028-31Y | ecosystem: Environmental > Aquatic > Freshwater > Lake ... | reverse complement strand
CGTTATTGGTGCGGTGACTGGACTTGGATTCTTCGGGTTAATTGGTGACTCAGTGCACACCAGCAGCGCACTTTCTCTTCGAATCCCTGCGATGCTGACATTTATTCCCTTGCTACCGGTTTTATTTTTGCTTCGAAAATTGCCGGAGAGCTCTGAAATGGAGCTCAGGTAAGTTCGACTTCCGCAACGAGTGCACGATGGTCACTTCCACCGTTGCTAGCGCCACCGCCAAGTTTCTTCCAAGGGCCCCGTCCGAGAATGTGATCTATCTGTGAGTGTGGAATTCGAGCTGGGTACGTTCGGGCACGAATGAGCGTCCTCCAACCTGGAAGTAGCACTCGAAGAAGTGGGCGCCAGCAATTGAAGTCACCGGCGATTAAAACTGGCAAAGTCGGTTCAAGAAGTTTGACAATCGCACTGATTCTGCGGTACTGCAAGTAGGAGCCGTGGCTCAGATGTGCACCATGCACAGCGATGACGTAAAAACTTCTTCCTTGGTCACGCAATTTGGCGATTACTAGTGCACGATTTACTTTTTCGCGGGGTAGTCGACCTAAGGATTCGACATTAATTTCTTCGATTTCGAATTTTGTGAGTAGACCGAGACCCCATGTTCCAGGCTCCAGCGTCACATTCGATCGATTCTTGATTTGAATCTTTTTGAGATCTCTCACCTCTCGGTAGTAGAGACCTCGCTCGGCACTGAAGTGAGCAAGCAGCGGCTGCCAAGATTTTTTCCCAGTTCCAGTACTCACGCGCTCAGCTCTCGTAAGGGGAGCGAAGGCCCCCTTCATGGAGAGTTCTTTTTCAAAGTCCGCAAAGAAGTCAGGTCCACTGTCCCCACGCCACATTTCTGGGCAGATGAGGATGTCTGGACGCAGGGAGATGGCGTGTTCAAAAGCCGAAGTGGCTCGGCCCCAGCCATCGACGCCTGCATGGAGGTTAAATGTTGCTACACGCACCCCAAAACCCTACGCTCTGTGTGCTCCATGTGAAAGGCTCTTGAGGTGGAATCCGTCAACGTCACCTTTGGTCACCGCCTCTGGTGGGTCGACGCCTTTACTGGCGAAGGAGCCCGTGGGAACCCGGCGGTAGTTGTCTTGCTCGAAAGACCAGTTCCAGATGCCGAACTGCAACAAATCGCCTACGAGCTTGGAGTCTCTGAGACAGCGTTTCTTAGAAGGTCAGGCGACAACTGGTCGCTTCGTTGGTTCACTCCTTCAGTGGAGGTGGATCTTTGCGGTCATGCAACACTCGCAACCCTGCACGTCTTGCTCAATGAACTCGGAGTTCCTGGTGGAGAGTTCTATTTTCAAACTCGCTCAGGAGTACTTTCTGGTCGCAGACTGCGTGAAGGACTGCTCGGCATTGACCTTCCTCGTTCCTACATTGAACCAGTAGATCCAAAAGTTCTTGGCGGTGCACTTGGCCCAGTGAGTGAAGCCTTTCAAGCTGGTGCCTCGAGCCTCGTCGCAATTGTGCAGGACTACGAAACGCTCTGCAGTCTCGACGTTGATCCAATGAGTCTCTTTGTCATTCCAGCGTCGCTGATTATTGCTGCCTGCGTTGGCGGACCTGACGCTGATGTTTCAGTTCGTGTCTTTGCTCCTCGACTCGGACTCGCGGAAGATCCAGTAACCGGAAGTGCAATGTGCGCGATTGCTCCGTGGTGGGTTGATAAAACTGGCTCACCAACACTTACTGTTCGCCAAGCTTCTGCACGAGGTGGACTTATGTATTCGCGTCTATTTGAAAAAAACGTTGAAGTTGCGGGAATGACCCGAACCTTCTTCGGCGGAGAATTACGTCAATGAGCGATACGACGCTAGGTCCGGGAAAACATACCCGAGTTGTTCGTTTGCCAAAGAAAGCGAATTACGACGAAAAAGTAATTCACACAATTCTTGATGAAGCGCGTATGTGTCACGTTGCTGGAGTGATTGGTGGCAAGGCTATGGCGCTTCCAACACTTCATGCTCGAAAAGAGTCAATGCTGTATCTTCATGGCAGTCAGTCAAATGCAATTATGAAGTCTGTTCTTCAATCCGGCGAAGCGTTTGTCACCGTGACGCACTACGACGGCCTGCGACTTGCACGTAGTGGTTTCGAGTCATCAATTGCATACCGCTCGGTGGCAGTCTTTGGTCCCGTTTCAGAAGTAACTGACCTTGAAGAGAAGCGCACGTGTCTTGACATGTTTGTTGACGCCATCCTTCCGGGTAGAGCCGGCGAAGTGCGTCCTATGAACGAACGAGAACTAAATCTCACGTTTATCTTGGCGGTTGAAATTAATGAGGCCTCAGCAAAAATCTCTGCGGGACCCACTGATGACTTTGAGTACGACATTGATCTTCCAATATGGGCGGGAACGGTTCCTTCGAAGTTGGTGTTCGCCGATCCAGTGCCAAACACCGACGGGGCAATGGCGGCGGGTGACATTGAACTACCGGCTTCTGTGCGGCGCTTGCTTGAAGGACAGCAATGAGTACCGTCGAGGAACTTCGTGCCCAGATTCTGCTGATTGACCCAGTCGACGAGCGAGAGAAGAGCTCAATTGTCCAGACGCTCGAGCGCCTGACCTGGGCCGGCGATCTGTTTGACGAGGAAGCAAATGACCACCACATAACGGCCTCTACGTTTGTTGTTTCTGAACGAGGCGTTATTTTGCATCTTCACCGCAAGCTTCAAATTTGGGTACAACCCGGCGGTCACGTTGATGCAGGCGAGAGCACCACGCAAGCGGCGCTACGAGAGACGCTGGAAGAAACTGGACTGGTTACTCGCCACTGTGACCCACCAATCTTGTTTCACGTTGATGTTCACCCGGGTCCGCGCGGCCACACGCACTACGACCTTCGCTACATTCTCCTGAGTGCACCTGATGACCCGAGTCCGCCAGAGGGCGAAAGCCCCGAGGTCTACTGGTTTGACTTTGATGCCGCGCAGGAACGCTGTGAGCCAGCACTTGCACCCGCTCTAGGCAAATTGGGCCAGTGGTACCGCTTCGAACGTGCCAAACTGACTACGTGAGCGACACAACAACACTTCGAGCTCTCATGGAAGCAGATCGATGGGTTGAGCGCGTTATTGCTCAGCGTAATCACCTACCTGAAATGGCTGAGCTCGCGACATTGGAAGAAGAACTCCGATCACTCGTGGCTGCACTAAAGCAGTCCCAAGTCGATCAAGCACCGATTCAGAAGAAATATTCTGAACATCAAAATGATGCCGAAAAGCTTCGCAAACGGTCGCACGACATCCAAGCGAAACTTGATAGCTCAACCGCGAATGCTCGAGAGCTGGGTGCACTGCAAACTGAAATTGAGCATGTTCGGGAACTTCTCTCTAAGGCAGAAGACGTAGAGCTTGAGTCATTCCTTGAATTAGAACCTCTCGACCAAGCGGTTGAGAACATTAAAGCTGCGGCCCAGCCAAAGATGGAGCGGCGCGGAGATCTACAAGCCCAGATATCCAGTCTCCAAGCAACCTTGGATGAGGAAATTGTCTCGCTTCGCTCTTCGAGAGAAGTATGTGCTCTCCAAGTGCCCTCAGAACTTCTTAAGACCTATGAGGCGGCGCACAAACGTGTGGGCATCTCTGGCGCTGCACAGGTTGACAACGCAAGATGCGACGGATGTCGTATTGAACTTTCACCCCTTGATTTCGATCGCTGGAAAGCGCAACCAGCGGAATCATTTATGCCATGCCCTGAGTGTGGAAGATTGCTGCTGCCGTGATAATTCTTATTCGCCACGGGCAAACTACGACGAACGCGCAAAACCTCCTGGTGGGTAGGAGCGACCCTGAACTCACCGAGCTCGGTGAAAGCCAAGCACGAGCACTGGCTCCGTTCCTGACCAATGTGAAAGAAGTGTGGTCTTCCCCGCTCCAGCGCGCTCGAAATACCGCAGCGCTCGCCATGCCACACCTGGAAGCAAAAATCAACGACGACTTCATTGAAGTTGACTACGGCACACTTGATGGAAGTCCCCTCAGTGTTGTAACAACTGAGGACTGGAAGACCTTCGAAAGCGACACAACGTTCGCCTTTGGTGGTGGGGAGTCGTTGGCCTCAGTTGACGAGAGAGTCCACGCGCAACTTAACGCTCTGCTAGAAGATGAAACGAGTTTGCTTCACAACCCACGCCATCACCTCGCAATTGTTAGCCACGTGTCTCCAATCAAGTCGGCCGTTGGATGGTCGCTCGGAGCCGACAGCTCGCTCGCGTTTAGAACGCAGCTTCACAATGGATCAATGACGCAAGTATTTGTGCGCCGAAAGACTCCATTGCTGGTTCACTTCAATATGCTGCCTGAGCCTCGTTAACGAAGAGCAATGTAAATTGCACAGAAGTGCAGACCCGCTCCAACAATGGTGAGCGCGTGAAAGAGTTCGTGGTAGCCAAATACGCGTGGCGACAACTTGGGTCGCTTTGTTCCGTAGAAGACTGCGCCAATTGAATACGCAAGTCCACCAGCAACTACTAAAAGAAAAACAGATTGTCCGCCACCTCGGTAAATTTGAGGCATGACGCCAACTGCGGCCCAGCCAACGGCGAGGTAGGGAAGGGTGTTTACCCATTTAGGTGTGTCGAGAGCGAGTTGGCGGATGGCAATGCCAATCACTGCACCAGATCCAATAACAATTAGCAGCACCGTTCGAATTGTTCCGTGCATGGTGAGTCCTGAAACTGCGGCGTAACTGCCAGTTATCGCGAGAAAAATAGTTGAGTGATCGGCACGTCGCCACGCACGTCGTTTTGATGGTGACCAATTCACACGGTGAAAGAGTGCACTCGTTGTCATCATTGAAGTGACACCGAAAATAAAGCAACTGACCCAAATAACTTGCGTCCAGTTCTGTGCTCTAGAAATGAGCAGCGGGGAAGTACCGAGAAGAACAAAAACTCCGACTGAGTGAATCCAACCTCTGAGTAGTGGTTTTGATTGCTGGGATGCTTCAGCAAGATTCACAGTGTCATTCACGAATCCACCCTAGGGTCCCTACACAACGAAGTCCGCCTGCCCTAATGAGCAGACGGACCAGCGTGTTTGGCTCCCCCAGCCAATACTTAAAAAATAGTGGTTCGTGAGAAAGTAAGGTAGTTGAAAGACCCTGCAAACATTGGTTTGTGAGCATATTCACATGGAGTAATTATGAGAGAACGGACACTCGGGCAAGGACTGAAGGTTTCGGCGCAGGGACTTGGCTGCATGGGAATGAGCGAGTTCTACGGCGTTGGTGACGATGTTGAATCTATCGCCACAATCCAAGAAGCACTTGACCTCGGCATTACATTCATCGACACCGCTGATATGTACGGTCCATACAAAAATGAAGTGCTCGTCGGAAAAGCAATTGCTGGTCGACGTGAAACTGTGGTTCTAGCTACAAAGTTTGGAAATCAGCGTGGTGATGATGGTTCATTCCTCGGAGTAAACGGAAAGCCTGAATACGTTCTGAAGAGTTGCGATGATTCACTCAAGCGACTCGGTGTTGACTACATCGACCTCTATTACCAGCACCGTGTTGATCGCACCGTCCCTTGTGAAGAGACCTGGGGAGCAATGAAGTCGCTCGTGGAAGCTGGAAAGGTTCGCTACCTGGGAATTTCAGAAGCCTCGCCGCAGACAATCGAGAAAGCACACGCCGTGCACCCAATGTCAGCCGTGCAGAGTGAATATTCACTTTGGACTCGTGACCCCGAAGACGGTGTCCTCGCCATGTGTCGCAAGCTCGGCATCGGCTTTGTTGCCTACAGTCCACTTGGTCGTGGTTTCTTAACTAATGATGTTGACTCTGTTGGAACGGGCGAAAAAGACTTTCGAAAGATGTATCCACGATTCAGTGGTGAAGCTCGAGATGAAAACAAAAAGCTTGTTATGGCAATGAATCAAATCGCAACTGAAAAGGGTGTCACTCTGGCGCAGTTGTCGCTTGCTTGGGTTTTAGCCAAGGGTGACGACATTGTCCCAATCCCGGGAACGAAGCGCCGTAAGTGGCTACGTGAAAATGTCGGCGCATTGGATGTTTTTTTGAGTAGCGATGAGATTGCAGCGCTCGAAGCCGCCGTGCCTCGCGAAAAAGTTGTGGGCGATCGATACTCTGCGCTTAGCGCCACAACGCTGAACGGCTAAATACTTCGAATCTGAAGATTGTTCAGTTCGTAGGTCTTATCGCACCACTGCATAACCTGAGGATCGTGCGTAGCGACAATGATTGTTGCGGTCGTTGTGGCCAGAAGTTCTAGTACCTGCTGGGTCTCTCGGATTCCCAGCCCACTCGTTGGTTCGTCCAAAATAATGATGCGTGGGCCCGTAACCATGGACCTCACGACGGAGATGCGTTCTTTCTCGCCTCGAGATGAGTCTTCCCACTTTGTTTCTACAGTTGCGACAATCCCAACGTCCGCTAAATCATTTAGGGCGTCACGCTGTGGTGTGCGACCGAGTCCAATGACGTCAACTACGTACCCTCGAAGCAGGCCCGGGTCACTAGGTATGTAGGTGAGGTGCTCGCGGACTTGATCCTCATCAATTGCAGCCAGCGGAACATTTCCAATTGTGATCACGCCCTCGCTAATGTTCTCAAGCGACGCAATTGCTCTCAGCAAGGTTGACTTCCCAACCCCGGAAGGACCCGTGATGGCAATCTTGTGTCCTGCAGGTATTTGCAGTGAGGCACCGCGAAGAAGTGTTTTACCGCTCTCTTGAAGTGAAACGTTGCGCAGTTCAATTTCGTACGAATTTGGGAAATCAACGTCTCCTACGTACAAATCTTTTTCAAGGCTCTCTAAACGTTCTGCGGCTCCACTAATGGCAACGGCCACGTCAACTGCGTGGCGTACCCCGGTGAGTCCTTCGTACGATGAAAAACTGAGCAGCGCAACGACCACAATCCAGACAGGACTGCTCTGTGGGTGCACGGCGTAAAGGGTGAGCAACATCCCTGAGGTTCCAAGTAGTGCGACGAGCGAAGTGACACGGCGACTACGTCGTACTTGAGACTCTGCCACCGCGAGAGACTGCCTGGAGCGTGTGCTGAGTGAGTTGGCATACTGCTCAAATCCAAGTAGTGAGAGCTCTGGCGTTACGGCGCCAAGTTCTAGCAGCGTTGCTCGGTACGAGCTTCTGGCGGTTCGAAGTGCACGGTCAGCAAGAATCAGTGGTCCGACATTTGCGAGCAGGCAAAAGAGCCCAAGCAATTGCCACCCGAGAAGCAATCCAGCAAATCCCCACCAGTGTCCGTGTGGGGGGAGAAGCCCGACCACAACGTCAGCAATCACAGTGGTCGTGAGTGCTCCAGCAAGAGGAATAAAGAATCTGAGCCAAAGGTCTTGTAACTCGTCAGTGTCCTGGAGTGAACGCTCGAGAAGGTCGCCCGTAGCGTATGAGCGCCAGCGAGAATAGTTCCATGAGCCAACGGTGAGCACGAGCCAGCGTCGCCACTGTGAGACCGCTTGAAAGCCAAGGTGGTGAGAGCTCAGTCGTTCATTGAAACGAATAGGAGATCGTAGAAATGCCAGTAGTTCAATAACAATCAATGCACCACCGACCGCCTTTAGGCCGGGCCGATTAGCGCTTTCGACGAGCAGTCCAACCGCGCCAACAAGCAGTCCAACGTTTGTCAGTGATGCAATCAAATTACTAAGTAGTGCCCGAAGAAGTGCACTACGACTCGGACGTGCTCGCTGGAGCCACCTTCCGAGGCGCTCGAGTTCGGATCTCACGACAGAACCTCGAAACGTGCTGTGGGGTTTAGGAGAACTGGATTGTCGACGGTTGCTTCAATAATTGCAATGTTTGAGTGCTGAGAGAGGACGCTTTGAACCTTTCGTTTCGAGTGTTCATCGAGCAGCCCAGCAATGTCGTCAAGAAGAATCAACTGCGGGTCTGCCAGCAGGGCCCTCGCGAGCACCAGGCGAACTTGTTCGCCAGAACTTATGCCTCGTCCATCTGCAAGTACTAGACCATCAAGATCTGCAAAACGATTTTCATCGAGCCCCAGGTCACTGAGAAGGTGAGCAACCGCGGCTCGGTCATGGCTTTCACCCAGTGTGAGGTTTTCCCAAAGTGATCCAGAAAGCAGTCCGCTGCTTGGCGACACGAAACCAATTCGCTCAGCAGACATTTCAACGCCACCCTCAAGAGGACTGAGCCAACCAAGAAGAGTGTGTAGAAGGCTTGTCTTTCCGCTACCTGATGCTCCGGTGATGAGTAGTTGGCCACCCGGAGCAATAACTGCGTCAAAAGGCGCCGAACTTGCTTGTGTGACAAGACGTGAAGCCCGCAGAAGGCAATCCTGTGAAGTAGACCGTGCCACCGGGCTATCGAGCGTTAGAAGAGCTAGTGATTGCATGGCATTTTCTCTTCGGTGAAATTCTGATCCGTAGCGACGTACTTGAGTGAAGATCTCACTAGTTACCAGAACGGCAATAAGAGCATGCTCAAGTTGGACAGTTCCGTTGAGTAACCCGAATCCAACAACCATTGCAACAAGACCAATACTCACACCGCTAATGAATTCCGTAACGAGCGATGAACCAAGGGCTACGCGAATTGCACGCAGCGCCAGCTTGTGCTCAGAGTCAGAAATCGCTCCGATTTCGTTTGAGCCGTACGTAACTGCTCCGAGCCCACGAAGCTCTACCGCGTGATCAAGTAGTTCAAGCTGTCGAGATTCAAGTACGGCACGACGATGGTTGTATTCGCTACTCAGTTTGGCGCTGTGATTTCCTGCTCGGATGTAGAACGGCACCGCCAGAAGTAGGAGTGACACGATGATGGCGCTGCTAAGCCAGCCCACCGCCCAGAACACAATGCCAACACCCAGCAAGCTCAGCTGCGCACTGGTCAGTAGTAAGTCAAGTATGGGCTCTTCAGAAGCATGTTCAATCGCTTGGGCAAGCTCAGCACGACTTCTCTCGCCACTAAACCTTGGTACTGAAAGATGACGGGTAAGTCCAGAACGCCAGAAATCGCGGATAGTTCGAGAAGTTGCAAATGCCCATTCTTCGCTGGCGAAACTGAATGCTGTTCGAACACAGAGAACCAAGATGAGCAACACAGTTGCCCTGTACAGATGCTGAGTGGCGAAGTCGTTCAACGCAACTGCACTGACGACCGAAAGCAGTAGCCCAGCGAATGCATTAAGGGCACCGAAGAGTCGAGCGCTTTTACGAAACTGGGTCACCGCACAATGCTAATGAGATGTTAGAGAGGATCGTCTCGGTGGGGAAGTGACGTAGCGCCATCATTTATCCAGTCACGAAGGGCTTTGGTGGCCCGGCAGTCGTCCTCGTTGTACTCAAGGAGACGCTGGCGAGAGATGAGCCCTTCTGGAGTTTCACTCCTCGCCACTTCGTACCAGAGCATTGAGGCCTCACCGCTTGGATTCTCGTCTCGCCATGAAAATCCGCCAGCCACAGCGAGTGGCTTGAGCCCGAGTGGGCCTTCAGTCTGAATCTGCTGTTTGGCAATGTCGTGCATGTCAATCCACTGAGATGGATTTTGAGAGCGAAATGACTGGAGATCACTTTGCGTTGGCCCTCCTGGCAGCGGGTTCTCAACTGCGCGGTTCATGGCACCATCTTCTGCTTGAGCCCAGAAGCAATAGCCCGCAACAGTGAGACCATTGGCCGCGCACTTTTCTCGGAGGTCGCTGAGCCACCGCCAGAAGTCTTGGAAGATTTTTGCTTCGGCTTCGGTGGTGAGTTCGCCCCATTCAACGAATGCTCGGTACCCGGGTTCGATGCCTTCGACGGGAGTGTTTAGCGTCACACTGGCACCCCACAGATATGTTGCGTCGTCGTAGCTCTCCATATCGATGTCAACTTCAACGTCAGCAGTAGGGCAACTCAATTTGTCTGCGTCAACAATTCGAAGGTAACTGCCACGAACGTGTGCTCGAGCTCGGTAAATAAGATCATCAAGCTTTTCAACTGACTTACCTAGGTAATCTTCAACGAGATACTGCTCAGTGGGATTAAGAACTTTGTTCTTGGCTTGACGAGCACGTTGAGGATCAAGTCGTGCCAGTTGCTCCCTGGTATCGATGCCGAGCTCGTGCAGAGCAAGTTGTTCTTCAACTTTTGAGAATCTGGTTAGTGAAACGTCATCAATTTCTTGAAGCGCTGGTTCACAATGACTGGCGAATTCACAGTCCAAACATTCTCTATGCCAAAAAGGCTTCGTCGGAAATTCACTCTCTCCGGCAATCCATTGTTCATGACCGATCAATACAGTGAGGCGCTGTTGGTAGAACTCTTCGTAGGCAGTCAGGTTGAATCGTGGGTAGTCACTGGTATTTAGTTCGAACCACCACAGGCGCTGGTTTCGGTCAATCATGCCAACGCGTGCGCTGTTGTCGCCGTGGCCGAGTGATTGCAGCACTCTGGTCGCGTGAGCTAGAACGATGCCGTTTCGCTGCACCGTTTGATTCGATCTAGGACCAACTCCGTTGGTGAAGGTTGCTTCGCTTGGTTGAAGTTTTAAAAGGGATCCCTCAAGGATTCTGCGAGTGGTTGCAGTTTCGATAATTTCGTTGTTTTTCACCAACACCGGTGCGTAGATGAACTTTTCATTCTCTCGGCCAACACGAACCAGGATGTTTACGTTCGCACGGCGCTTGCCGGTGAGGTCATCTCTGAGACGTGGTCGAAGGATTACTTCTGTGCCACTTTGCATTAGAGCTTCGGTGTCTTCTACGCCTCGTGCTTCTACGGCCCCAGGAGTATTTGTCAAAATTTCTCGCAGGACCGAGTTCCTCAGTGTTTCCGCGTCCCTTCGACGCTTCTCCATTTCAGGACTTGTCACTGGGCGAGTGAAGTCGAAGGTCGCACCTCTTGTGAGGGCAACTTTGTGCACACAGGCAAGAATTTCTTCACCACGTAGAAGGTTTGACACGCCTTAAGCCTATGAGCCTTCTTGGCTCTCAT
>Ga0136642_1001303_pt1 | contig 10942 bp, 10 predicted proteins | sample LowCatLa1302831Y_FD_115313 | JGI IMG/M metagenome (GOLD analysis project Ga0136642, IMG submission 115313) | Freshwater microbial communities from Lower Cathedral Lake, Yosemite National Park, California, USA - 13028-31Y | ecosystem: Environmental > Aquatic > Freshwater > Lake ... | reverse complement strand
GTCCAGAAGTAAGCCACGATCATGTGAACCAGCGGATCTTTCTATTTCTGTTCAATTAAATCCCACTTATTTCCATAGTTGTCTTTGAATACCACAACTTGACCATAAGCCTCTTGGCGGGGAGTTTCAATGAACTCAATTCCTTTTGATTTATAGCTCTCATAAGTTTCATTAAAGTTGGTTGTATACATAAAGAACCCCACGCGACCACCAGTTGAATTACCTATTGCTGCTACCTGCGCCTGGTTAGCAGCTTTTGCTAGCAGAATTCGAGCACCTTGTGAACTAGGTGCAACTACTACCCAACGCTTTTCAGGCGACAGAACTGTGTCTTCAATAAGAGTGAAACCAAGATCATTAACGTAATGAGAAATAGCGGAATCGTAGTCATCGACAACAAGTGCAATCATTCCCAAGGTGTTCATAGTTAGTCGCCAACAACCATCGGTGTAGCACCAGTTACTCGTGTTAGCTCTTCAAAAGAAGTTGGGTAAACAGAATGCGGATGACCAGCAGCAGCCCAGGCAACGTCATAATCATTGAGAGCCTGATCAATCACAGTGATCTCTGGATGATTAATCCAGCCAACGGGGGATACGCCACCGATAGAAAAACCTGAAGCAGTCTTAATGAAATCGGCATCAGCGCGGTGGAGTTTTTCGACGCCTAAGTTCTTAGCTACAAGGTCGGTATCTACTCGATGACGTCCACTTGTAATCACTAGAAGTGGATTACCGCTGGGCAATTTAAAGACAATCGAGGATGCAACCTGTCCCACTTCAATTCCTAGAGCATTAGCGGCATCGAGTGCGGTGCGCGCTGAGTCAGAGAGAATTGTTACTTCTCCGGGGCAACCCAGATCTTTTAGTAGAGCAGTTACACGAATAACCGAAGGGTTAGTCAGAACTTCTTCCACTTGTTAAGCAACGCGGCTTTCTAATTTGAGTGCTGACATAAATGCATCGACTACTTCTTGCTTGCTCCATGGCTTAGGTGCTTGTGTAATAAAGAAGTCGTTAAGTGCAATATCGGCTAACTCATCGATATCACCTTCGACAAAGCCCAGGGATGAAAGAACTGGGAATTGAAGTTGAGCCAGAATCTTTCGGACTGCATTTACGCAGCGAGATCCATCTTTAGAGCCATCTTGTGGAACACCCATTGCATCAGCGATTCGCTCCATTTTTTCAGGAACAATTTTTGCTTCACGAGTAAGGGTTTCAACTAGAACTAAGCCAATTGTTAAACCATGTGGAACATGCTTTAGGCCTCCAATAGCTTGACCCAATGAATGCTCAGCTGTGCAGTCAGAGATATTCATTGTTAAACCAGCCATCATGCTGCCTGATGCCATTCCAGCACGAGCAACTTTGTTATTACCATCTTTAAAAGCTGCAACTAACGCTGGAGTCATCATACGAACGGCTTCATAACCAATTGCATCGCCAATAGGTGTGCTGCATTTAGCGATGATTCCGGCAATTGCTTGAGCCAGTGCATCGATACCCGTATTTGCCGTCATTGAAGGTGGCATTGAATACGTAAGAACTGGATCAACTAGTGCAACTTGCGCGCGAAGATTTCCATTTGCAATACCAGCTTTGCGACCCGCCTCTGGATCGGAGATAACTGAACCACCGGAAACTTCAGAACCGGTTCCAGCCGAAGTTGGAAGAGCAATGAGTGCAAGTGTTGGTGCTGGATATACCGGGGCTTTAGATTGAAATTCACGGAAAGTGCAGTTGAGTTGTGCGCACAAGCGGGCAGCTTTTGCGGTGTCAATAACTGAGCCACCACCAAGAGCAACTACAACATCTGATCCAGCGGCTTTAAGCGCGGCAATTGCATCATCCACCATTTGAATTGTTGGCTCACCGGCAGGCTTTTCAAAAATAGTAGTAGTGATTCCAGCGGCAGTTTTCATTTGCTCAATGAGCTTTGCGGCAGCTGGATTAAATTTTTCAATATCTTTATCAACCATCAAAAAGACTTTGCTTGTTCCGAGTTCGGCAACAACTGCTGGCAAAGTCTCTGCCACACCTTCTCCAAAGCGGACTTTAACTGGAAGGTGGTTATTAAATGCAGTGATGTTGTCCACGGATAGCTCCTTGATTAATTGGGATTGATTGAATTCTATATCGATTGTGGCTTTTTAGAGTAGCGGCTCAGAATTAGATGCAGCGCGATGCCAATGGCCATACCCCAAATTAAGTCAATTGCGACGGTACTGAATGCCGTTACGATCAGCGTTGCCGCTTCAGATTTAGTGGTCCTGAGCGATTCCATGATCGAAACTGGATTAAGGATCCGATAACTAGTTCCCAGCAATAAACCAGCAATAACTGCCGTTGGTATCTGGCTTACTAGTGGCGCAGCAATGATTGCAATAAATAAAAGTACTAAGGCGTGAAAAACCGATGCGAGTCGAGAAGTGGCATGCGACCTTACGTTCACACTTGTACGAGCGATTGCACCTGTTGCTGGCATCCCGCCAAAAAGTGAGGCAACTAAAGTTGCTAAACCCTGACCAAATAATTCTCGGTTTGGTTCAAATCGCTCTGGGCTGTGTGCGAGTCCGTCGGCAACGCGTGCAGAAAGCAGAGATTCAACGGCAGCAAGAAGTGCGATCCAGAGCGCCGGAATAAGCAGGGCGCTTAGATTATCAAATATCGGTTTTTGATACGCTCCAAGAGACCGGGGGATAGTTCCAATAGTTGCCACATTAATTGCGAAAATTTTCACGATAATCGTCATGAGTAAAAGTGCAACGAAACTGGCCGGTATGTGAAATTTAAATTTAAAGCGATGAGTTATAGAGGGCCAAGAAAACTTAATAACTAAAGTAATTGCTACGACTAAAAGCGATGTGTAGTTGAACCCAGCATGCAGGGCATCTGTAACGGTATTCCATGCAACTATGTAGCTTTTTTCTCCAGCTCCCTTAGCAATTCCCAACGCTAGCGGGATTTGTTGCAGCGAGATTATTAATGCGATACCTACTGTGAAACCTTCAACGACTGTCCATGGCACCCGATTAATTACTGCGCCAAGTTTAAAGATTGCCATTGCAATCACCGTGACGCCTGCGATTAAACCCAGTGCCGGGATTGCCGAGGTTCCGTAAGTATGAACAACTGGAATCAAAATAACTGTCATAGCACCGGTAGGACCACTAACTTGGTATTTAGAGCCACCAAATACTGCAGCAATAAAGCCGGCAATGATCGCCGTGGTTAAACCGGCCGCGGCAGACATTCCCGATGTAATTCCAAAGCCAATTGCCAGGGGCAGAGCAACTATGGCCACAGTTAAACCAGCGATGAGATCAGTGAATAAATCTTTACGGTTTCTAGCGAATTCATTTCTGCTGGGCCAGAAGGAGAAGAACATAAGTGAGTGTAAGCAGACTATTGCTCCGTTGTCAGTTACCGTTATCACTCTATGAGTACTGATTTAATCACCATTGCAACGCGTGCGCGTAATGGGCTCTGGGCCACCTTTTTCTTTATGGGTGTTGTCTCTATGGCTTGGGTTGCACGCATCCCAGAAATTCGTGATGCCAATGGATTAAACAATGGACAGCTTGGCTTAATCTTGTTAGCTAGCACCATTGGTGCACTCATTGGGGCCCAACTTGCTGGCCGGTTAGTCCACTCGTATGGAACTAAATCAGTAATCCGAGTTGCAATAATCATCATGCCGGTTGGTTTGATTTTGATGGGTCTTTCAACTTCGCCATTAACTTTGATTGCCGGGCTATTCATAATGGGCCTTGGATATTCCAGTATGGATATTTCTTCAAATACTCAAGCAGTTGTCATTGAAAAACTTATGGGACGTCGCGTCATGTCATCGTTTCATGCGCTGTGGTCATCTGGAGCATTTGCAACAACGGTTCTTGGCGGATCAATTGCAAAGCATGTGACACCTCGCGCAAATTTAGTGGGGGTAGGTATTGCTTGCTTCTTCTTATTCATCCCAGCAGTTCGTTTATTACTTCCCTCAACTTTAGATGAGCATGATGGCGGCGATGAAGAAACGCAAGCCAAGATTCCGCTATTTGGAAAATCCGTTCTTCCGCTTTGGGGGATGGGAATTGGTTTACTTGGCGGTCTTATTGCCGAAGGTGCCTCAAGTGATTGGGGCGCAATTTTGTTGCGCGATGACATGGGCTTTGGAATCGGCGTGAACGCCTCAGCTTTTGCAGTCTTTTCTTTAGCAATGATTACTGCCCGCTTTTTAGGCGATAGAACTCTGGATTACTTTGGCCCCAGAAAAACGGTGCTGTACGGGGGTTATTTAGGCGGATTGGGGCTTGGGCTGGGAATTGCGATCGGAGTTCCACTTTCGACTTCACACCCACTTGTGGCTTTAGTAATTGTAAATATTGGTTTTGCATGTGCTGGAATTGGAATTGGTCCAATGTTTCCGGCTTATATTTTGGCAGCATCTGAAGTACCAGGAATGGCCTCCTCGGTTGCAATTGCTCGCGTAGGTGTAATCGGCTTGTTTGGTTATTTCATTGGTCCATCGGTTACTGGCGCTTTAGCTCAATTAATTTCTTTGCCGGTTGCAATGACGTATCCAGTTCTTATGTTGATTCTGGCTGGGTATCAATCACACGTCATTAAGAAATAATCCAGGTTTGGACCAAAGTAAAGGCTGAGATAGCAAAGAGCAGATAAGCAAAGGCCCGCTTGAGTATAAATGGATTAACACTTGATGCCTTAATTGATGCAAGACGTGCAATTACTACGGCTGAAAGCGCCATGATTATCGGAAGCTTCCAATTCACTTGGCCCCAAATCGCATAGTGGGCAAGAAAAGCAATGATGGAGTTAAGTACGATAATCAAAAGTGATGTGCCAGCAGCTTTTGAAGCAGAAGTTTTGAAGAAAAGAACTAGGATCGGTATCGCAAGGAAACCACCACCCACGCCAAACAGGCCAGTCATTGTGCCGATTATCAAAGATATGAAAAGTAACCACAACAGCGGCACCTTTTTTTCAGTTCCAATAACTGGCTTAATAAGCATCGAAGTTGCGGCGATAATGAGTACAAGGGCAAAGCCAGATTTAATAAACTCATTGCTAAAACTCTTGAGATTAAGGGAAAAGCCAACATTTGTAACTGTGCCAATAGCGCTAATAATGATTGCTTCCTTTACCAGCACATCTTTGCTCTTAAATTTTGGAATTAACCCCGAGGTTGCTGCTGAAATAACGATGGCAAGAGCTGCAGTTGTTGCGTTAGGAGCAGTAAAGTTGAAGAGAAAGATAAGGATGGGGACCGAGAGCATCGCCCCACCTGCACCTACAAATCCCAGAACTGAGCCGATGAAAACGCCGCTCAGGAGGGCTCCTAATATTTCCATGTGGGAAATAATGACGTAAAAAACCCCCGCAGCTATTAACTACAGGGGATTTTTACTTTAATTCTTAGAGATTAAAGAATGCACCCGTAATATGTGGTCCGAAATTAGCTCCGGAACCAACTAGTGCAAAAATAATTAGTGCCGCACCAGCCATAGATAGGTCCTTAAAGAATCCAATAGTCTCATTTTGCTTTGCTGTTGCATCTGATTCTTTCCAGAATGCATGCATCATGAAAGCTGTTGGGATTAAGAAGATTGCGATAAGTAATGCGCCAAGATCGGCATAAATTCCTAGAGCGACATAGAGGCCGCCAATTAGAATCATTAAACCTGATACTGCAACGCTGAGCTTTGCAGCCGGAACCTTCTTGTACTGTGCATAGCCCGTCATTGCTTCGAGTTTGGTGAGGTGGCTGATCCCTGAGTTAATGAAGATCAGAGCAAAGAGGATGCGACCGATAACGAGTACTGCGTTCATAGGACTCCTTAGTGTGGTGAATACGTACGGGGCCAATTTTAATTGAAGTTTCAACTATTTTCTCTAGGCGACACGCTCGCGCACTTGCCATTTGTCAGCCCAAGGGGCTATTTTTCGAACATCTGTTCGAATACCCACAGCCGCAGAAAGGCGCCCGTCGCAATGTCAGTCCCACAGGTCAATCCCGCCCACGACGTAACAATCGATGGTGCAACAACACCTATTGAGTTCACTTTTAAGGGTCGACGCTTTCGCATTCATGCAGTTTTATCCAGGTGGTGCGAAGCAGGTGGTTGGTGGAATCGCATTAGCGATGGCAAGTACAGACCTGATGATCAAGCCCGGGCTTTGTGGCGTGTAGAAGCTGCACCCATTGGGGCGTTAACAACTTTTGAATTAGAACGCGATGAACTTAGCGGTCAGTGGATTATCCGTAGCGTATGAGCTTTATTCATTTAAATGTTGCTAGTGCCTATTCACTCAAATACGGAACAACACAACCTGCTGATTTAGTAGAACGTGCTGCCGAATTTGAAATGCCCGCACTGGCATTAACTGATCGCGATGGTCTAGCTGGTGCTATTCGTTTTGCCCAAAGTTGCGTTGATTTCGGTATCGCTCCCATTATCGGCGTGAACCTGGCAGTTGATATGGGTGGGGCAAATAATCGCATCACATTGTTGGCACATAGCGATGGGGGATGGCGCTCGCTCTGTCGATTACTGACCAGCCTTGCAATGACTAGTGATAATCGCAATCCAGCACTGACACTTGAATTCTTACAACGTTTTAACCATTACAGCACCAACATCTATGCCCTACACGGTCCGCAATCTATGGTGGGTTCATTGATTACCGATAATCGAATCGATGCCGCCTTTACGGCCTTTAATCACATGCGTGATTTATTTGCCGGTAATGCCATCGAATGTGTATCCCACTTAGTTGCCGGCAAAGGCCCACGTTCCACTTCTCACGCAGCTAAATCACTTATTTTTGCCCGTGACCACGATATAGATGCAGTCATTACCAATGCCGTGCGAATGCGCGATCGCACCGATGGGCCAGTAGCCGATGTTTTAGATTGCGCTCGCCAATTAGTGCCCCTACATCCGCGCCATGTTGAACGGCGCAATGCTGAAGGTTTTTTAAAATCTAGCGATGAAATGATTTCGCTAGCCGCAGAAATTGCACGGGCTGCGGGGGAGCGAACTCCGCGGCAACTACTTGCAACAACGCGTGCCTGGGCTGAACGTTGTTTGCTATCACCGCAACGCGATATTGGTTTAGGTGGAGCGCATCTACCCGAAGCACATGTAGTGGGCGTTGATTCAGCCCATGAAATGCGGGTATTGCTACGCACACGCAGTGAAGCTGCAATTAACTGGCGCTATAGCGATAGCGCAACAATTAAAAAAGTGCGCTCACGTTTAGATGATGAACTATCAACAGTTGCAACGTTGGGTTTTGAATCATATTTTTTAACTGTTGCCGATATCTGTGACATGGCACGGGGCGCTGGTATCCGGGTAGCGGCCCGGGGTAGTGGCGCAGGTTCATTAATCTGTCACTTGCTCGGAATATCTGGTGTTGAGCCATTACAACACGGCCTATTGATGGAGCGCTTTTGTTCACCGTTGCGTCGAGCATTGCCAGATATCGATATCGATGTTGAATCACATCGTCGTCTTGAAATCTACGACATGGTTTTTAAACGTTATGGAAATAACGATTGGGATACACCAGGAAATCAATCACGGTGTGCCACCGTTGCAATGGTTGATACATACCGGGCCCGGCATGCAATTCGTGATGCAGGTGCTGCTCTGGGCTTACCCAGCATGGAGATCGACATGTTAGCTAAATCGATGCCGCATGTGCGTGCCCGCAATATCTCTAAAACCTTAGAGAACCTGCCAGAACTTCGTTCTCTCAATATCTCTGCGCCACTGACTGCAATGACAATTGCATTAGCAGAGCGGCTCGATGGTCTGCCACGTCATTTATCGATGCACCCGTGTGCCATTGTTTTATCTGATGGGGGATTACTCGATCGCACGCCCTTGTTATCAAATGCCAGCGGTTATCCCATGGTGGTCTTTGATAAAGATGATGTCGAAGCAATTGGTTTATTAAAACTCGATGTCTTAGGTGTGCGCATGCAGTCGGCGATTTCATATGCCGTAGCCGAAATAGCGCGCACCGAAGAAAAGAACGTTGATATTGATTCAGTACCTTTGGATGATCCCGATACATATTCACTGATTCAATCCACTAATACCTTGGGTTTATTTCAAATTGAATCTCCTGGGCAGCGCGAATTAATTGGAAAGTTAGAGCCAAGAACATTTACTGATTTAATTATTGATATCTCACTCTTTCGCCCCGGCCCAGTTAAATCCGACATGATCACCCCTTTTCTTAAAGCCCGCCACGGCTGGGCAAAGGCGCAAATCATTCACCCTGATCTCTATGAAATTCTGCGCGATACCGAAGGCGTTGTTGTTTTCCATGAACAGGTTATTGAAATCATTGCAACCATGACTGGCTCTTCCTTAGCTAGCGCTGACGAAAAACGGCGAGCGTTGGGGGATAAAGCTGGTCAACAAGAAGTTTGTGATTGGTTTTTTCCTGCAGCAACGGCGCGCGGTTATGACCTAGCAATCATTAACCAAATCTGGGAAGTCTTGCGGGCCTTTGCATCCTTTGGTTTTTGCAAAGCGCATGCTGCAGCTTTTGCTTTGCCTACATATCAATCAGCTTGGTTAAAAACCCATTACCCAGCGGCATTTTTAGCGGGTGTACTGACTCATGACCCTGGCATGTACCCCAAACGTTTAATCGTCGATGAAGTGCGGCAAATGGGATTAACCGTTGCACCCCTTGATATCAATGAATCTGATGCGGTGTATCGGGTTGAAGATAAGGGTCAATCAATTCGTATCGCACTTTCTACGCTTGCCAAGATTAGTGATGCTGAAATCGCATCGATTATCGCGGGCCGTCCATATATAGATCTCACTGATTTTGTACGTCGGGCCGGTTGCAGCGCACCAGTTACCGAAAGTGCAATTCTTACTGGCGCTTTCGATCGTTTGCACACCGAAGTTAATCGCCGTGACTTACTGTTGCATTTTTCTGATCTGCAAAAATCTCCTAGTGCTGGCGTCACTGGCGCCCAAATGAATTTAGCTTTTCCAGCCCCCGTATTAATCAGCAGCGGTTTGCCAGATATGACACCGGCCGAAAGTGTTAAACATGAAATCGAACGGCTGGGAATGGATATGTCGGCCCACATGATTGAGTTTTATAGCGATTTCCTTAACGCTATAGGTGCGGTGCGTTCGGCAGATTTATTATCTCAACGCTCGCGCTCATCAGTTTTAGTTGCCGGAATAAAAGTTGCCATGCAAACACCGCCAGTACGCAGCGGTAAGCGGGTTATCTTCGTAACTCTTGATGATGGATACGGTTGTAGTGATTCAACATTTTTTACCGATACCCAAGCCGACTATGCCAACACGCTCTATTCCTCATCTCTGCTACTGATTCGTGGCATTACTCGGCGCACGGGCGCACGGGGTATTTCATTGCGAGCAACAGGTGCGTGGGATCTGCGCGCGGCCTATGAAAGTTGGCGCACAAAAGAAAGTACGCTGGCAATATGAGTGAAGAGGTCACTGCCCAAGCAACGATCCTTCATGTTGATATGGATGCATTTTTTGCATCAGTTGCCGAGCGCGATAATCCAGAATTAAAAGGAAAGGCCGTTGTTATCGGTATGGGAGCACGCGGAGTTGTATCGGCAGCAAACTACGAAGCCCGCAAATTTGGTATTCACTCGGCAATGCCGGTGGGCCGCGCACGTCGCTTAGCGCCACATGCAATTTTCTTGCCAGTTGATATGCCGCGCTATCAAGAAGTCTCCGAACATGTCATGGAAATCTTCCAAAGCTTTACGCCATGGGTAGAACCGATTTCATTAGATGAAGCTTTTTTAGATGTAACTGGTTCGCAAAAATTACTGGGGACTGGCCGCGAAATTGCTGCAGCGATTCGCAAGAAAGTAGAGGATCAAGAGGGCATCACGTGTTCAGTAGGAATTGCACCTTCTAAGTTCATTGCAAAGTTAGCTTCGGCGCACTGTAAACCAAATGGAATGTTAGAGATAACGGCCGATCGCATTCTTACTTTTTTACATCCATTGCCGATTCAAGCAATGTGGGGAGTGGGGCCTAAAACCGCTGAAGTACTTGAACGGCTTGGTCTTCGCACCATTGAAGATATTGCAAAGCTACCTCGGACAACTTTAATTCGCGCTTTAGGTGAAGCTAATGGAGCCTCGTTGTATGAACTGGCATGGGGGCGTGATTACCGCGATGTAACACCGGAAGAGCCCGATCGCAGTATCAGTGCCGCTGAAACTTTTCCGCAAGATTTAGATAACCCAGAAGAGATCCTTACCGAATTTTTGCGACTGACAGAACGCGCTACTGCCAGATTGCGCGACCGTGAATTATTTGCAAAGACAATAAGCATCAAAGTGCGCTTTGCTGACTTCTCAACTATTAACCGCAGCAAGACTTTGCCGCTAGCAATTGACAGTACGCATGATGTGTATGACGTAGTACGCCAGCTCTACCAAGCACTTCGCATCGAGAAAGCCAGACTTCGTTTAGTGGGAGTATCACTGGAGAATTTGAGCCACGGTGCACCGCAGCAGTTAGTGCTTGGCGAGCGCGAAATAGGGTGGCGGCAAGCCGAAGGAGCTATGGATAAGGCCCGTGCGCGCTTTGGACGCGGAAGTGTGCGCCCAGCCCGCCTGATAAAGAGCAGTGAAGAGGATGAGGATTAGTTTTTAAGTAGCCATAGCGCATGTCTGTGTTCTATTGTTCGCCTATGCCTTTGTCAGATCACGAAAAGCGAATGCTTCAAGAGATGGAAGCTGCCCTCATGACTGAGGATCCACGCTTAGTTTCTGCCCTTTCCGGGGATGCTAAGCCTTTAGGTCGTAACCGCATTCTCCTTGGCCTAGCTCTTATTGTTCTCGGCATCGTTGTTCTCTTTGGTGGCCTTATTGCAAAGCTGAC
>Ga0136642_1001302_pt1 | contig 10942 bp, 9 predicted proteins | sample LowCatLa1302831Y_FD_115313 | JGI IMG/M metagenome (GOLD analysis project Ga0136642, IMG submission 115313) | Freshwater microbial communities from Lower Cathedral Lake, Yosemite National Park, California, USA - 13028-31Y | ecosystem: Environmental > Aquatic > Freshwater > Lake ... | reverse complement strand
CGAAGCCTGACCAACATCATCTTTCTGACCACGGGGAAATTAACCGATCTGCCGGCTAACCCCTTCCTGAATCCGACCCCGGCATGACCACCTTTCCACACAATTCGGAAGAGAGCCAATAATTGGGCGCAACGATTTTGGTGAATCTAAATGTCAACCCTCGTCCGCCTCTTTGCTTTGGAGCGCAAGCTGATGGATCACTTTATTAGGGATGTAGGACGACTTGTTAGAGGAGGATCCTTAAGGTGACGAGCCCTTTGACCGTGTCAGCCAAGTCTTAACCACCCGCTATAGAAATCCCGGACACTTGACCATGCATAATGCACCGCTCCCCGGCCGAATGAGGGTCGATATCCCGCAACGACTGGATGGGAATACCGCTCCAGCCTTCGAAAAGTCATTTGATCTGACCGGAATTCGTGAACTTGTTCTTGATTTCAGAGAATGTCGTTTTGTCTCCAGTGCAGGGATTCGGATAATCCTGAAAGCCTTTCAGCGGCTATCTCAGGCTGACGGGTCGTTGGTTGCCATCAACATCAGTGAGGAAGTGCATAGACTCTTCGATATCTCTGGTCTTGCTCAAATCATTAACCTCGAAAAAAAGCGGCGGGAAATCACCCTCGAGAAAGGTGAGCCGCTATCGGCAGGTGTTTGTGGGGAATGTTTTCGTCTGGATGCGGAGACGATCGTCAAACTCTATAGGGAGGGCGTGGACCCTTCGATTGCCGAGCGCGAAAAAAAGTACGCTAGGGCGGCGTTCGTGATGGGCATCCCGACGGCTATTTCCTACGACGTAGTAGCCTGCGGCAGCCGAACCGGGATCGTATTCGAAATGCTCGATGCCGAACTTTTCAGCGCGGTCATCCGCAATGACCCCGCTAATCTTGATCGTCATGCCCAGACGCTGACGGATGTTTTGAAAACTCTCCATGGAGCTGTCGGTGACCCTGCCGTTTTACCAGACATGAAGACACGTTTCCGTGGGTACCTAAAAGAGATCGCGGTTTTCCTAAACGATCAACAAAACCAGTATCTCCTAGAAAAGCTAGAGGCCATTCCTGATGCAGACACGTGCGTGCATTTTGATCTGCACAGCAGCAACCTCATGATCCGTGAAGGGGAGCCGATTATCATCGATATGGGTGATCTCTCCATCGGTCATTATTTGTTTGATGTTGGCCTGATGTTCACGATTTATGGGATGCCCGAACTGGGTTTCAGCGAGTTGGCTACGAAAATCCCGGTGGATGTCGGCTTTGAACTGTGGCAGAACTTCGAACGCCGCTTCTTTGCCGACAAAAAACACGCGGAATATGCTTTCTTTGACGAAAACCGCTACTTCTTTGGTTCCTTGAGACTCATCTACACCATCACCTTTCTGCCACAACTCCGGGAGGAGTTCATTAAAATACTCAAAGAGTTCCTGATGCCGAAGATGATGTTGGGTTCAAACCATGAATAGGGTGTTACTTCATCAATTATCAGTAAAATCAGTACTCCCCGCTGAAAGTCAAAGGTCAGCCGCTTAGCGGCGAGACCTTGATGAAATCAAGCTAGAAGACCCCATTCGACTAAAAAAAGTCGCCGCCCTTAGACCGCGCCAACAATACCGACTATCATATGCGCATAATTTAGTGCGCGTGGAGAATGCTATGGCTTCCAATCATCCCGCATCGAACACCCGCTCAAACAATTCAGGCAAGCGTGCGGCCAACCTAACCCTCAGCGCTGATATCCTCACCGCGGCTAAAGCCCTGGATATCAACATCGCACAAGTATGTGACACCCACTTGCGCGAGGTGGTTCAACGCGAGCAGGAACGACGCTGGCGTGAAGACCACGCGGACTTCATTGCCGCTTACAACGCCACAATGGATGCCGAAGGGTTGCCCTTGGATGAGTGGAGAAGCTTTTAATGGCTCGTTTTGATATCTATGAGAACCATGGGAAGCATACAGGCACTACGCCCTATCTACTGGATGTGCAGAGTGATTTGCTCGATGGACTAGATAGCCGCATGGTGATTCCGCTTCGCCACCTCGAGCATTACCAGAACATACAGTTGCCCACACTTTTAACACCAGTACTGACGATCAAAGGACAAGATTTTGTGCTGGAAACGCCGAAGATGGGTGCCCTGACAAAGCGAGTGCTGAAAACCCCAGTCACCTCGCTTATAGATATGCGGGGTCCAGATTGTGGGGGCATTGGATTTTTTGTTTCAAGGTTTCTGACTTGCGGGAATGATCAGGATTGATTGCAAGGTCCGGTAAGAGTCGATGCGTGACCTTTACCACCCCGGCGGCCATCCAAAATCTTCCAGTAGGTGCTCCTCATACCCGGCCTGACTTTTGTCAGGTGAGGTGACAACAGAACGTCGAATCGATTCTGCAGTCGACAAATACAGTTAAAAAGACGGGAGTTAATCAACACGGCTTCAGGCTGACCATCCTCGTTGATTAGGGCACTGTCAATCCGGTATTGCAAGAGATTTAGCATTTCACCCAAATTCTGGGAAAAGGCAACTCTAGGGGTTTGAGTCATCATGGAGGGACACATTTTCTTGTAATGATCAGAATGATCTACACCAGCAGCCATGGACTTGAATTGTAACTACTCAGAGACAGAACGTCTCCAATGTCTAACGATGAGGTAGATATCAAAACCAATCTAGAACTCCTTGATAAGATCTGGTGCCCACTATCCAGAGTCGCTTGCAGAATCGTCCCTTCCAAAGAAAGCTAATGGTCATGGCGGCCCGTGAGATCTTTTAGCGAATCGAAGAGAAGATGAGAAGCCTCGAGAGAAAGGTGGCCTTCATCCACGCTCATCAGCTTTGGGCCCCTTCTGACCAGACAACCATTGTGGTCGCATAAATGTCCAACAATGGAAATGTAACCCATATTTTGGGCTGTAACGATCCTTTCCATCCTTTGGTCTAATTCAAAGGTCTCCTGAGAGAGGCCATCACTGAGACGTTCAGGAAATTCCTGCTTGTTAAAGCGGTGATATTTTTTCGCCATCAGCTTCCCAAGAGGCATTGACCATCTTGGTGGAGGGCCGAAAATGACAACATTGTTCGGGGAAACCGTATTGAGTTCTTTCAACGTCGAGATGAAATCTCCCTCTATCCTTTCTCTTCCATAACTTTCCCAGTTGGCCGCCAAAATGACTAAATCGTAATGATGCTGAGCTAAATGAGATATTACAAAATCGTAAAGCATCCAACAGTTCTGAGAGTTCTTGCTTCGAAACCCCTTCCCTGGAAAGCAAGCTACCATGTTGATCTGCGTGACTTTCGCCTCTGCGTTCTGAAAGGATTTAAGACCAGGGTATAAGTGAGCGGCGTAAGAGTCACCCCATAGGAGGACTTTAATATCGTGCTTAGCTGTGTCGGCCAACTCAAGGGGGTCGGTGACACACTCATCTCCTAAATTATCTGGTGTTTGGCTCCCTTTAAGCAGGCATGAACGCAGTCGCCATTCAGAAGGATACGATTCCTCGATTATCTCGGCATTATCGACATGTTCTGGAAATCGATTGGGAAAACCTTTCGCTCCTACAATAAGTGAAGCTGCGAGAGCTACGATCACCGCGCCAGCTAGAAGTAGTGCCGTAGCAAAGCCTTGCCGAGCTGTTTTTCTAAACGGGGCCTCTACCCAACGGTAGCAGGCATAAGCGATGAGACCGGACATCAGCAAGGTAAGGCAGCGACTCAAGAATGATGGTTCAAGCCCTAATTCGAGCAATAAAAACGATCGTAGCACCCAGTGCCAAAGGTAGAGGGGGTAGCTGATAAGACCAATAAGAATGATAGGTCTATTGGTGAGAACGCCTCTTATAAGCCTAGACCTTGATCCAAGGTGAATTGTTATAAGGGCGCCAATGACGGGTAATGTTGCCGGCCAGCCTGGAAAAATGGTTGTTTCGCTTATCCAAAATGCAGGTATGACCATAAGCAAGAGCCCGCATATAGCCAAGAGCTCTACGAGAATTGGGAGGATCCTTGATTGGCGGTTTAGACCGCCTTCTTTTGGGGGGGTCTTCGTCAGGAGTAGAGATAGAACCGCCCCTGACATTAGCTCCCAACATCTAGCTGCAGGGGCAAGATAAATATCAGACGGATCAATATAGGCACGGTAAAGATTCGTGAGGAGTGATCCCAGAAGGATGATGGACATGGTCTTGACACCATGACGTTCCCATCCTTTGGTGAAGAGCACGAGCAGCGGAAACATCAGATAGAACTGCTCTTCGATGCTTAGGGACCAAATGTGAGCCAAGGGTTTGAATCCTATTGCTTCACCAAAGTAGCCTGATTCACGGCTCAAAGCGAAATTCTCAAAAAAACCTAGACCCGCTTTTGCGTGACGTCCAAGCCCGAGATACTCACTGGGTAGAAGGCTGAACCAACCGATGAAAAGGCTAAAACCGATGACCAGCAGAAGTGACGGGAAAAGTCGTCTAATCCTTGCGCTGTAAAAGCTAAGTGTGCTCCATGATTCATCACGATATCGAGACTTAGAAATCCCTGTGATCAGAAAGCCTGATATCACAAAAAATATGTCCACACCGATGAAGCCACCGGTAAGCGCTTTTGGAAAAAAGTGGTAAATGACTACCAGCAGTATAGATACGCCCCTCAGACCATCAATTTCAGGCCTATATTCGAGACATTGTTTCATCGAACTTTGTCCGTCTTGAATCGTTCAGATAAAGGCTTAGCGAAAAGGAGCATAAATTTTGCCTTCACCGGCGCAGTCCTTATCCATTTTAGTCTGACACATGACGCGACCTTTACATTTTGACCACGCTAAGGCTGTGCGCATCGAGATATTGTTCTCCACGACGCTCGTCGCTGCCACTCTTGCGCCGAGTTTAGTCGGAGCTCAAACGATCCCCGATCTCAACAACGAGCCCCCGGGCCGCGCGTCTTGGGTCCCTGGGTTGCTACACATCGAAGCGCGAATTGTCGCGCAAAACATACCTGGCGCTTCTGCTTTGGCGGAGGTCAGGCCGTTTTTGAACGATCCGATGGCTTGCGCCAATCCTATCCCCAGCAAGTTTCCGCCCTCTCTCTTGCCTGGCGTCATTCTCGATCCGGCACGGATCTTGGCGAGCGGTCGATCCAACTACGGCGCGCCACGTGTCGCCGGCGACGCGCGGGAGGGATCTGTCATTTCGATCGATGCAATCGGGGCCGACGTCCTTAAGATTCCCCCTTATTTCGCACTGAGCGATCGGGGACGGATGATGGGGTCTACTGGTGTAGTAATGATCCGCACAAGGCGGCGTCTAGAACCGTTGTCGACTTCGAAACTGGCGATACCGGAACATTGAGCGAGACGGGTTACGCCGGGGCGCGGCTCGTTCATCCCGGCCCCCCCTAGCCAAAAGAGTGATGGAGGCTGCTGTCTGTCCACTAAGATTGGACAGGGAGGGCTCACACAACAGCGATTTGAATATAGCTGCTAGATGAACTACTTTCTAGACGGTCCAGCAAAACCCGTTGAATGGCCATGAATTTAAGGGGTTATCCCATTCGAGGCTTCCGTGCCACAAAGGTTAGGTAGCCCATCGCAGTGTTTGTGCAGAATACGGCGCACCTCGTCAATCGCGATTGGGTTTCCTTGGGCGCCATGATGCGTTCTTACAACAAACTCAGATTCGACCCCTTCAATATGAGCGCTCTTATATTCAACGACCCCGTCATTGCCTGATTTGATGTCCATGCCTGGGAGGACGGGAATAATGGAATGCCCTGTAATACCCGGCGCTAAGGGAAGGCCCGCCACCTTTGACATCACTGGACTCTTGACGCTCATCCCATCAACTGCCGTGGGTGCTTCGTCTTTTAAGTCCTCTGGAAGATTCAGTTGAGCTGACACTTCCCGCCACTTGCTGCTCATATTGGTGATGAATTTCATCGGTGATCCGACCACTTGGCGCGTGAGTTTACGCACCCAATCTTCAGTCAGAAAGCTCCCTCGATGCGGCGTGGAGATGAAGACGACCCTTTTGACGAAGGGTAAGTGATTAAAAAATAATGCCCTTCGAAAACCCTCCTTGATCATCGGGTCTGCCGTAAATTCCTTGAAAGGCTTGTCACTGATAGCCTTCCAGAGCGCATCCCCAGAGTCGATTGCTGTCATGTGCGTGAGTAGCCCCCCCTGGCTATGACCTATCACGACCATCTGCTGCATCGCAGGATCCTGATGTTGAGGATCCAACTGATGGACCATATTCGTCAAGGTATCACGAAGGTCTGCAGCCGAAGCTGGAACTGGACGGCTACTGGAGTATTCATAAAACCAGAACTGATATTTCATCCGAATCAGAGGATCCGCACGCAAGGTATTGACCATTTCCGCCCACCACACAGGGCTGCCACCGGTACCATGCACCAGTACAACGGGAATTCGACCCGGTTGATAGGCCTGAATGAAGAGAATATTTTTTTCTATTTCTTCACCGAAGATAAAACGTTTCAGTCCAATATTCCATAACGCCTTGTCATTCAGGCGATACGCAAGGGGCGTTGTTGAGTCTGTCTGAAGAGGGACGGTACGGCCATTAACAACCACATCGACGTCATCATAGCTCGAGATCAAATCCAGCGTTCCTTTTGCTTTGCCTTGCGATACCGCGTTCAGATTGCCATTGATCTGAAGGAAGGCAGTAATGGGAAGCACCCCCCCGTTAGGGGCTTTACTTGATGTTCGTGTGACGCCAAGAATGGGGGTTCCAAGGCCTGCCGTTCGGTTGTGACTGGTAAAGCCAAAGACATCGAAGGCATCAGCGGGTACAAGATGCTCAAACTCTTCGAATTTCCAGTGCAGGTCGTCGGTCTTAACGTCGATCGCTAGACGGAACTCCGGCAGCACCCGCGTCTGGTCAGAGAACACAAGGGAGTCATCAACCGTTGATCTAAACGCTTGATCCAAGCTTCGGTTATAAAGCTCACAGGCCTCTCGGAAGCGATTATCGTAAGCGCTTGGGAGAGACTCTTTTCCTTCGCCTAAAAGATATAAATAGGCATAGACGGCAGACTGTAAATAGGCATCGCCAGCCGCTGGTAATCCACTATTCCGCTCAGCGGTCAAAGGGAGCGTCTTTGCCCAGCTGAAGTTCAATTCAGCGAGGGCAAAAAGGATGTCGCGTCGATCATCTTTGAGGGCATTGAGATGTAATTGATGTAACGCTGCCCTGGGGTCTTTTTTGTAAAGATCGGTCAAGTCAAAACGCTGAAGTACCGTCAATGCACCATCACTATTGTCGTCCCCCGACAGGGGGTTGCGGGTTGCAAGTTCGTAGGCCTTATCCGGACTGACCTTGGTCACCCCAATGGGCGGCGCGCAACCGGTCAACCCAAAAGCAGCCGCGATGAGAGCTACATGTAGGCCGTTTTTTTGAAGAATGGCAGCGCATAATGTCCTAAGGCCCAGGGGATGCTTCGTTGTGCGGTGTATCATCGGTTGTGTCTTTTAGATTTTTTAAAGCTGACGCATTTTTGCAGGTCCCGCGGTTCTTAAGTCAGATACCGTGCACTCAAATGATGGCTATGATAAGAGAACAGGCTAGGCGGTTTCAACCGTCAAGATATTTCTTGTAGCAAAGAAGATCGCCATAGCGAACAGATTGGAGTACTGTCGAGAGTCCGTAGAGATTTTCAGCGGCACCCAGGACGAGATAGCCTTGGGTAGAAAGATGCTGACATAGTCTATCAATAATCTTCTGCCGCTGCTCTTGATCAAAATAGATCAGCACATTCCGGCAAAGGATCAGATCAAAGGATCGGTCGTAGCTGAAATGATTCACCATATTAAGATGTTCAAACGAAACCATCTTTCTTAGATCATCTAAGACTCTTAAATGATCACCTTCTTGACTGAAGAAACGCTGCCTCAGGTCACGGGTTATACCCCGATCAACCTCGCTCGAACGATATAGCCCTTCTCTTGCGATCGCCAAAGAGTTCTGTGAGATATCCGTTCCCAACACGGAGACGTTAGATCGATATATTCCAAATGGCGGCTCTAAAAAAGAGGTCGCCAACATGCCAATGGAATAAGCCTCCTGCCCTGTAGAGACGCCTGCACACCAGATATTGATCGGTGAATGATGAACTTCTTTAGTTTTAAATAGATGAGGAAACAGATGAGATCTCATCGCCTCAAAGATATGTGGGTCTCGAAAAAAAGACGTTTCACATGTCAGAATAGACTCGATGACATCGTTCGTTAGTCGTTGATTCAGCCCTTTATCAATTTCGGCCGCAAGCTGCACAAAGTCATCCAGTTGATATTTATCTATAACCCACAACAATCGATCACGAATGAGGTAGTCACGACTTTCATCAAGAACCAAGCCACAGAGATGACGAATACAACGCCGCAATGTATGGGCTGCAGGCGCGGGCAGAATACCCTTAGGTTGATCTTCGATCACGGCCATTGATCACGCTAAAAACCATCGCAGGAATGTCACTCAGGGGACAAATTTTGTCTGCAGCGCCTGCATTGACTGCAGCGCCAGGCATCCCCCAAACCACACTGGTTGCCTCATCCTGAGCGATCACGTACCCGCCTTTAGCGCGAATGGCCATGAGACCTTGGACCCCATCATCACCCATCCCGGTTAGGATGATGGCTAAGACTCCAGACCCAATATGATGAGCCGCTGATCGATAAAGAACGTTAGCAGAGGGCTTACAACCGCTTTCAGGCGCTCCATCTGACAAGCCCATCATAAGGTGTTCACCTTGTTGGCTGATCTGGAGGTGACGGCCACTTGGGGCGATATAAACCGTCTTTCGACACGCTTGCTCTGAATCTCGAGCCTCATGGACCGGCCACGGTAGGACCCCTGATAGTGATTCAGCCAGCGATGTGGTAAACCCCAAGGGCATATGCTGCACCACGAAAATCGGGAGATTCACTAACTTGACCATTTCAGGTAACAGGATGGATAGAGCCTTCGGCCCTCCCGTAGAGGCCGCAATCATAATGCCACGGATGGGGCCTCGCTCCTTTGATACCGGAGTTCCCTTGAAAGGGGCGCCAATACCGGGGTCTGCATCGGTCGGGGATAGACGCTTATAGTGGCCTTCACGTCGCTGAGAGTAGGTTCGAATTTTATCAATCAGGGCATTAGAAAATCCCAGGGGTATCGGTTCATCCAGAGCAATTTTAGGCTTCTCAAGCACATCAAAGGCACCGTGCTGAAGGGCCTTGAGAGCCCCTTCACTGCCGACTGTCAATTGATCACTGATCACCAGCACGCCAATACTCCGCCCCCGTGGCTGATTTTCATTAATCCTGAAGATTTCTTTGAGCATGATCGTGCCGTCCAAACTCGGCATATCAAGATCAATCGTAACGATGTCAGGGGGGGAGCGCTGCAAAATCTCATAGGCCTTCGCCGCACTAAAAACAGACCCTGCAATGGTGAAATCCGATTGAGATCGCAACACGTCTTCAATCACAGCCCTCATCGCTCGTGAATCATCGATAATTAAAACGCTGAGCGAATCTTTCACTTTGCTCTAAATCCTCACATCGGAGTCTTGATTCACACGTCGATTCATATCGGCGAAGGCCCATAGGGACAGTAAAAAAAAACCAGAGATACGCGACGAAATGTATGCTGCGGGTGCAAAGTCTTACGCAAGCTCCGACAAGCTTTCATTGAGCTCAATGGAAATCTGTTGCAAGGTAGCGGAGGCCTGGGTCAATTCCTCTGCGCTTTGGTTCGTTAATTGGGCCGCATCCGTAACGACACGGATATTGGAAGAGATACCCTGCGTTGCCACTGCGGTGCCACTTGAGCTTTTAGAAACATCCGTGGCAGCCTTCGCAACCTCACTGGAATTTCGTGCCATATCCGTCGTTCCGATAGCAATTTCGTGGATGGCACGCGCAATTTCAGAAACGCTACTACTGGCACTTCGGAGACTCTCGGTACTGGTCACCGCGTTAGTCACTTCAAGACCAACAGCCTCAAAGATTCGCGTTGATGACGCGTTGATCCTCGATATCGTCTCATTCACGGTACCAATAACATCAACCGCAACGCGCGTGTCATTTTGTATCCCCTCGATCATTTTGGCGATTTCTTCAGCAGCCCTAGCGCTTTGGTTCGCGAGCTGTTTGATCTCATTAGCAACCACAGCAAATCCTTTACCCGCCTCCCCTGCGGAAGTAGATTCAATCATGGCATTAAGGGCCAAGAGATTGGTTTGCATAGCGATCATTTTGATGATCTCTGTCACCTTGTTGACTTCCTTCGCTGAGAGATCTAATGCCGACATGCTGGTCGTCGCAGATTGGGCCAGATCAGCCGCATCCCGGCTGATTTTCGCTCCATCCCGCGCATCATCGGCGACAGATTCGAGGGCCTTAACCGTGGTGGCGATATTTTGAACGACCAATTCAACATTCTTGGAGGTCTGCCCTGCTGCCGTTGAGATCTGACCTACATTGACACTGATTTCCTCGCTCGCCGATGATATGGATGCGACATTCATGCTCATTTGCTCAGCGGCTGCGGCCATCGTATTGACATTAGATGAGATATGGTCAGTCATTGAAGAAACCTCTGCAGATTTAATCGATGTTTTTTCTGATTGATCAGAGAGCTCAATGGATATCTTATTCACTGCTATAGCTGAGTGAGCGAGGTTAGACGAAAGATTTAATACGTCAGTAACTCCTTTATTCACCGAGGATGATATCTTCTGGGCAACGAAGACACCGACAATGAAGGCAACAATCGCTGAGATCACTATTGAAGTGATCGCACTATAATAAACATCTTTTATCGTAGATGAACTAGTTTCGACTTCTTTATGTAAGGTATCAATTATTTTTACAATCCCGTTATCAGCTTTAGTTCCATACTCTGGGGTGATAGTTGTTGTTAGATGAGCCGCCTCAGAGTTACT